>Ga0114968_10000265_pt1 | contig 38915 bp, 32 predicted proteins | sample M_130807_EF_Meta_FD_87020 | JGI IMG/M metagenome (GOLD analysis project Ga0114968, IMG submission 87020) | Freshwater microbial communities from Lake Montjoie, Canada to study carbon cycling - M_130807_EF_MetaG | ecosystem: Environmental > Aquatic > Freshwater > Lake | place: Lake Montjoie... | reverse complement strand
TCATAATTATCGGCTAAATATCTTTTAAAAAAATTATAGCTGGGCCAATATATCTATAAGATATAGTAGTTATTTTCCCTCTAAACTACAAACCCCGCATAGCTCGCTATGGTTACTTATTTCTACCTCGTACTCTCGCTCAACCATGTAGCATTTGAATTCTTGCGAACAAGTTGCGCAGCGAGAGAGGAATTCACATCCCACTCCCTCGCAAATATCTAAAGTCAATTTATCGTCTTCTAATTCGTATTTTGTGAGTTGATGGCTATCGTGGAATTGGTTCATATGACTTTCCAAGTAAAAGAAATCTGAGACCTTATGTTTGCAAATCTCGCACCTTAACATCTGGTTTGACCTACTATTTGTCATATTAATACTTTGAGCTAATAATTATCTATTTCTATTATTTGAAACAACTTTCAAATTTCCTTTTCAACTATAAGTAAAGTTTACTTCATTATCCTTAGTTACGTGAATTTTGCGCTTTACCTATGTACATGCATTTCTTTTCTTCTTTGCTTGCAAGTTTTTTGCAAATGTCGTTCTCTATTTTAACAAACTCAACGGAAACGCCTGTTGAGGTAATTTGCTCAAAGTATGCTCCTAAGCAATCAAGCTCCATATCTAAATTACAAAACCTTTGAAAGGAGGCGATGTTATATTGGTCGGTCATCTCCGAATGAGCAAATGCTACTACTCCAGCCTGACGGTAGCAATAATGCTTTAGCATCTCACCTTTAGTAATAGTATTACATTGCTTTTGTAGGTAATCGTTCGAGAACTCATTACTGCCTTCCAAATCTGAGTTAAGGTAGAAATTTGCATAACTGAAACGATACAGAACCACTTTGCAAGCAGCTCGTAGTTCTAGGTCGACGCCATTGTCACAATGCTGCTTTCTTCCTTCTTCGGTGTATACTGGGTTTAATGCCATTGGTAAGAATAATCTTTTTCCCGTCTTCTTTTTATTCTCCATACCGCGGCTGTCTTGCATAAAAAATCCTTCTAAACATGAGAAAACAAGAAGTTGATAATTATTTTCTGTCAAAGGCATTAACTTTTCGCAGTGCGCTAGTGCGCTAGTGTTGGCCAAACCCTCTAATTTAAGATCGTGACCCATACCATGTGTGCAGGATGGGTCAATTACCTTTTCTTTGTTGGTGCACTGATGAACTAGCAGGTAAGCTACCCTATCGCTATCTCCTTTTATCGCTGCCGCTTGAAGTAACCCATGTATTAATCCTAGCCCGCACATTTTTACTAAAGGTACATCATCCATGCTTTCACTATAGTAAGCCACTCCCACTGCATGCATGATTTCATGACATTTACCTCCGAGTAATTTCTCTTTATTTAAGGCATCGATTGTCTTTAGCATCATTGCCACTGAAATTTTTTCGGCATGTTCACTAACCACAATGTCAAAACATGGTTCCCCTCCTGTATAGGTTTTTTTACATTCTAAAATTGCGCTCTTAAATACCTTGTTATTTTTTTCATAGTTGGGGGTAAGGAACGCCAGTAATAGCATTATACTACCGAGTAAAGCTAAAATCAACATGAGTGCATTGAATTTTTTTATCTTTACCATAATACCTACTATCGTTAACGCTTTTAATTAGTAACGCTATCTTTATTGTCTTTTAAACCATTTCTAGCAAACTCTAACCATGCTAAACTCACAATTAGAATTTTCATTTATCGAGAAAACTGAGCTAAAACTAATTTTTCGTAAGCTTAACAGAGAAGCTAAATTTCGTTATAGTATATTTTTGCAATTCTTAACTATTGCCCTCTTGGTTACGAGCTTTAGTTCGCTCGCTCTACTTTTTCATGTACTAATTTTAAACCAATTAAACTTTTTTTCCATTAACCTACTACTATTTTCCCTTACTTCTCACTTACTTATTTATCATCTTCTTCTTAACTTAAAAACTTTACAATATAGTTTTTTGCGTCATTACCTAGATAGCGCTCAATATAAAAAGAGTATAGAAATAGTATTACTTAATTCCCCGGCATTTATGCTGTTAACAAAAAATAGGCGGTTACATCCTATTTCTAGTGGTATAATTTCTAAAATTACTCAGCAGGATCTGAGCGTTATTGAGACCCTTATTAATGATCAATATCGCGGAAGCGTAAGACAACTTTTGGATATTGCCCAGAAAGTCTAATCCCATGTTTATATCATATATATTTTTATAAAACTTTTTTTGTTATTTATAATTCTGAAAGTAAAAGATAAAGATATACGCACCTACTTACCCTATAACCTCTCGGCTATTAATTATCATTTCAAGGTAAGAGAAGGATCGATGCATATATCTTTATCAATCACTTTACTTTTGTTAGTATATACTATAGTTTCTACTTTTCTCTATGATATCGTCAAAGCAAGTAGGTACCTATTGTTAAGCCCTACATTACAAATTCACCACTTGGCACGATTTAGTGTATCCTAATATATTGGAATTTTCTTGAAGCAAAGCAAAGTACTCCTATGTGGATTGAATTATTTCTTATCTCTTTTTTGCTCCTTTTATTGTTAATTTTGTTTCAAATACATAAATTAGAGCGTTCTGTAATTCAAGGTAGTTTCAGGCCCATTAGTTTCTTTCGTGAGCCCCAACTGCTAGAGTTAGTCCACATGATAAATCGTTTAAACTCCACCCACGGTGGCATCTCCTTACAAGTTCACTGTGAAATTATAAATCACAAAGTAATCTACTATTTGTCCTTCTATAATAGCTCCGTAACGGAAATAGACGATAAGAATTTGCTACAAAAAATTACATGGGTTCGCTACTCTGACTATGTTGAGATCAAGAAAACATTACATGCTTTGATAGTTAAAGAGGAGAAAAGTGATTACGTCACCGCCTTTAAACATTTAAGTCACTTAAAACGCTAAAGTTAAACTCCTGGCTGGATATATTCCTTTAACTGACAATTTTTTACTAAAAAACTTAATTATTACTGTAGTGACCAGTAGTTACTATTATTACTTATCTTTCTCATTTGGTGATTTATAAGCACCACAATTGCTACAGATGATTATATCTTTACTCTCGTAGTTACCGCATTGCCTGCACATCATATCCTTACTATCCGACCCTACACTACAAAGGTAAGTATTCTAGACTCTACTGAGGTTAGTATAGATCTCTTTTTTATTAATTCCTATAAATTTTTCCTACTTTCTCTTACAAATATATATATTAGTTTAACGCCGTACTTGTCCTTAGCTTTGAATAATGGTTGCATAAAAACTTTATGCGCTTACGGTTAATATTAGTCTTCCTGGTGAAGACAAACTATATAGATGCTTAAAAGCATCGATGAGGTGATAAATGAAGAAAAAAAATAAAAAAATACTTTTTTCTCTCATTGCGGTGATATTAACTGCGTTAACACAATATGTTAATATCTTTTATGCCGAGTCTCTTCCCTATGTTGTCATAGCGGTAACTTCGGTTATTGCAGGACTAAAGATCTATCTCGAAGAGTCTGAGGAAAGAAAAATTACTATTTATTTGTATCCTAATAAAAAAAGAGCAAATAAAATCAAGCGTTAAGTCGCATCATATCAATTACAAATTGGTACATCTATTGGCACACTAGTCGAAAAGACTAAATCAAATGACAAAAGACATATACAACATAAGGTAGCAATATTCTCGTTTACTCGTGATATTGCTACCTTATTTTATTTCAAATAACTATTGATTTTAATGATAGTCAAATACAATATTCTAGGGATGATATTATTTAAGCTATCCCTATTCGTCTAACGGCAAGACATCGGTCTCTGGCACCGAGAATCGTGGTTCGAATCCATGGTAGGGAGCAGGTTGGTTATTAGTTTGAAATCATGTCCTCCATGCCGATATTATAGTTTACTACTTGATTAAATTTCTTATTGTAATTATTTCTACTTTTAAAAAACTTAAATTCATGGTAAATTTGCGCCCTCGGGCCTTAGGTGGCGTCTCTGCTTCGCTGGTTCTATTCGTTGACCTCGGCAGTAAATTTTGGGCTCAAAATTTGGACTCCCAACCCAGTAATAATTGGTTTGACATTCGTTTAACTTATAATAAGGGCATCGCTTTTAGCATGCTCCCCAACCAAACAATATTAACAAATCTTATAGGACTTCTTTTCTCAGTATATCTATTTTACCGTATTTCTAAATCTAATTTAACTCGTAATTCATTAGTTCTTGGCTTAGTATTGGGCGGGGTTCTAGGTAATTTTGGAGAAAGATTAGTATTCGGTCGTGTAACTGATTTTATCGCCATAGAAAGTTTTGCAGTAATTAATTTAGCTGATGTGGCGATAGTTTTTGGGTTAGCGATATACTTGGTTCATTTAGTTAAAGCTTCCCAGCTCAAAAAATGATTTACCTTTAAAAATACCTACTAAATAGATAGTCTCACATTTTGATATTTCTTACTACTTTTCTTCAAATAATGTAAATGTTAAATTCCGTGATTAACCGATACTTGATAAGAATGAAATGGAATAATAAATTTAATGTCTAGTAACAACGAAGATGAAAATATCAAAAATTTAGAATTTGCAGTCGCTAAATTAATTTCTAAATCCCGCTCGAGTAAAGATCTTAGAATGGCGACAAACGCCCTCAACGACCTCTCTTTGGCTTTTGAAACCTTCTCGCCCTATCAAAACCAAAAGAAAGCCACCATCTTTGGATCTGCTCGTCTAAAACCTGGAAGCACTGGCTACCAGGTTGCCTACTCTGTGGCGGAGTTGCTCTCCGAGGCTGGTTTTCTAGTTATTACAGGAGGCGGACCTGGAGTCATGCATGCTGGACTTAAAGGGGCGAAGGCGGGGCGGGGTATTGGTATAGGGATCGAACTTCCTTTTGAAGTAGTTGACCCCTCTGAAGAGAAAGCCAACGGTTGGCCGCTAGCTCGTCATCAAATGTTTTTTACTCGCAAACTTGCTCTTACTAGGAATGTGCAAGCATTTATTGCCGCCCCGGGTGGTTTTGGTACGTTGGATGAATTTTTTGAGGTGCTTACACTAATACAAACCGGTAAAGCAAAACCTGCCCCGATCGTATTACTCGAAACCCCGGAAAATCGTATATGGAGTAAACTTGATCTATTTATTAAAGAAAACCTCGAAGATCAGGGACTTATTGACCCTCTAGATAAAGTACTCTACCTCATTACTACCTCACCCGAGGAAGCTGTACAGTATGTCACCAAATTCTGGAGCAATTATGTTAGCTTAACAGTAAAGGATGATAGATTGAGCATCCACCACCAAAGGGAAGTCTCTGCCGAAACTCTGGCGCTGATTTCGCAACAAAGAGGAGTATTGTCAATGCCCGAGGTAGAGGGCTCACAAGATAGCTGGGTACTGAACTTTGATTTTGATCTACGCCACTGGTCTGATCTTCATGTGATTATAGACTCCTTAAACAGACATTAGAGCAACGGGTAACGCGATAAATAAAAAAGTAAGTAAAAATGGTGATAAAAATTTCACTCTTGGGCTATATTAAGTTTTGAATTATTTACAGACTGAGTACAAACTTTTTCCAAACTCCTGCTTATACCTTTGCAGATTGTTTTACCAGCGCTTTTATCCATCGTGAGCGATAATCCTCTACTTACAATCGATGTTACGCACCAAGAATACTTACTATCATTACAGTAGACCCTAATTAAACTTCCCAATATAGTTGGATCATTCACAACTTGGCTAAAATTCTTATTTACTACTAAATAACCTAGCGCCTCATAACAACCATCAAAGGCGGAACCTCGCTGTTGATCACAGAAAATTTTAAGATTCTTGGGGTCATTGCCCATGCTACTTTGATGTTGTAAGATTTGAGCTAAACACTCCCTATGTAGGTTAGACTGCGAAACTAAATCCTGACAAAGGTTAAGGAGAAATTTGCTTGTTAGCAACTTTGAGCCAAGCTTACTATTATTCCACTCCATTGCACTGCCATTAATACACTCGAGTTGTAGAGCGCTATCCTTAAAACTCAAGCACATCTTATTTGCTTCGGCTAATGATTTTACAATAAAAATAGCCCCGTGACCAAGCCCATGTACACATAAGCCCTTTTTATTTTTTGATGGGATTGTTTCGCAGAGATCTTTCGCTGCCTCTAAGTACGCTAATGAATTTTTACTATTTTTACTTATACCAATAAGATAACCATGCATATATCCTGAAAGACAACCTGTAATCTCTTCGTCAAACTTCTTTACTCCGTACTTTTCATATACCCATTGCCCAAATAAGTGGGTTACAGTATGGCAGGACGCTTTTAGCGTATTGGATTTCTCCATGTAACTTAAGTAGTTAGACATTACTCTATTAGGTTCCTCGGTCTGGGCTCTACTTTGCAGTAATTTAACAATACATTTGGAATCAAAACCACAAGCATCTAACTTGCTATTGTCATAAGCAAAAGCATTCTCCAAAGTTACCCCTCCTTGTGCAAGCACTATCAGTAATAGTGAAACAATTGTAAATCTTCCTTTTAGCATACTTGCAACTATGAGTAAAAAACTTTAAAATGGCACCATTAGATACCCGTTTTACATTTATCAACAAAATACGATCGTTGACCCCAATTTTAGAATTTTTCAGGATACTTTAAATTATGGATTTAAAACATTTTTCAATCTTACTAGCACGGCATACTACCTTGCCAGAAAGAGCCATATTTCTGCTAAAGCGTGATCCATCTTTACTATCTTATCTTCAAGTAGACCCGGGCCTACCTTATGCTACCTTTGCCGGCGATGAGTATGAGCTCGCCTTTCAACAACTTATAGCTCGTAGTAGCATTAACCAACTTCAATTAAAAACCTTAAAAAGTTTTGACGATCCTAGAATTTCACAATATTTTCTTTTAAACAAAAACGTGAACTTTGAAAGTAAAATTAAACTAATAAATGAACCCATCGGTAGCTACTTCTCTACAACTACAATCTTTTTTTTCATACAGCAGTACTTTTCTAAACTAGACGAAAACCAACTTAACACTTTAAGCATCTTGTTAAATAATATAAGCCATGCAGATGATTTTATACTAAACTATAAATTTGTACTCCAAGCTCATTCTACCGAAGATGTATCGCCTTTCTTCTTTACCCTTGATTACCTGACTCCTACAGTGCATGAGCGAGCTTTAAGGGAGTTGGTAAGAGCCACAACTTCGCAAGGTTTCACTATGGAGAGGGAATACTTCCTCTCCCTCTATCGTGGATTAGGTTACAAGAAAAACTTTACAGTTGAACATGCCTCCCCTACTCTATCAAGCTTACTACCAGCCACCTTTCTTCCCTTGGAGAGCTACCAGCATCTCTCCCTTAACGAGAGTAAGAAAGAAACTCCTTTGGCAATCTATGACTTCTTTGTGCAGTTTCTTGAGTCTACCACGGTTTCGCCGGTAGAGCTTTACGAAGTTCTACAGTTAGCCACCTTCTGGGAAGGAAGCTTTAAAGAACTTTTAGAGCTAAGAGCCTTACTCTAGACAGTAAATAATGACCACTTATAGCTAATTACTCTTACTGGTTCACTTCATGGCGCTTAGGCGCTACTTCGCCTCTTCATCGCTTTGAAGGGTTAAGCTTTACCCCTCTTTCCCGTTAAAAAACCTCTTAAAATTGTAATATTGGCTACCCTATGCTATAATAGGGATATGGGGCATCGATGACTTTTACTGATATATTTGGCTATCTGCTGGCCGTGGCCAGCGCTGTAACGATCATGCCCCAAGCTTATCATCTTCTGGCTACCAAAAAGACTCAAGGGCTTAGTTTTTCTATGAGCATCATGGGGGTTACTACCATGTGCTTCTGGTCATTCTACACTTATAACATTAAAGATTGGCCCGCTTTCGCCTCCTCCATTCTACCTTTAATTATTTGGTTACTTATTTTTTTAGGCATCGCACTACTATCGAATAATCTTTCACGAAAACACCTCCTTCTCCCCTTTCTTCTTTGGTCCGTGATTGCAGTGCTAACTCTCTCTCCACTTTTGAAGTTATATGGTATTGTTGCTGCTTTCTGTTCTTGTCTGTGGGCTCTACCTCAGTTATACAAAATTATTAAAGAGAGCCACTTCGCTGGTGTTAGTTTTTTAGCATTTTTTGCTTTAGGGGTAGAGAACCTTTGTTGGGTGCTTTATGCCTTGCTTAGGGGTAATCCGACCTATTTGTATGCCCCAATTATTCAAGGACCAGCGGCTTTTTACATCGCATTTATTGTTTATCGCTACCAGCAAAGTAATAAAGCAGTAACAAAGATTTAGTAATAAAAGAATTTACAAAGGATAAGTGAAACCTACGTTTTTAAAACAACCCTTTGCTTGCATTTTTCTCGGTAAAGTCTATCACCTTATTGGGTGTGAAGGTATACTCAGAATCCATCTCTTCAAAAGTAATCTTCTCGAGTAGAGTGGCCTCCTCCCCAGGATGATTAATCGGGTCGTACAGATACATGCTAATACCTACTAATTTACTCGTTTCGTAGTTGAGCTCAAAGTAAGCGTAATTACTAATAAAATCATTATAATTTCTATCTAAACTCTTCATGTAGGTTAAGTTGTAATAAGCAATAAGTTTATCAGTTAGAGAAATTTTGTAAACTTCATTAACCTCTTTCCAAGTCTCGTAACTAGCAAGTTTGCTCAATACTCCAGCATCCAACTTATACTTATTATTGCCGACCTTAAAGCTTACTTGATTCATAAGTTTAAGGTTATTGCATACTCCTTCTTGCTGTGTGCTTACAATACTTGCTACAGGATAAGTTGAGAACATTGTTGGCAACTTCAATCCTACCTTTGTAGCGTCGGTTATATAGTACTGCTTTTCAAAATCATAAGAATGAAACTCTTTATTAATACCATACTTAATCTTCTTTAAGGCTGGCGCCAAACCAGTTCCTTCTTCTTGACAAGTTTGCCAATTAAACTTACCTTCATAAGTTACCGTCTCTTCCCCTTTATTACTAGGATTGTTAACGGTAACTTTAAATTTAGTGGAACCACTACTTGGCAAGGAAAAGATACCGCTTTTTGTGCCCATCAATGTAGCTTCGGTGATTACATTGGCTTGAGCCTGCAACCCCGCCAGCAATAAACAAATTCCTAAAGGAATCACTAGCGCTGGATAGGAGAAAGTAAACTTTTCTTTAAAATTATCTTTTTCTTTCCAAAGTATAAGTGAAAGCGCTACTAACAAGTAGAGATACATTACCACCTTATTATTACCATTATAGATACTGTAGACTACTGTATTAATCGCTAAGATGAGAATAACAGCTTTAAAAGATTTTACTCTCTCTCTAAGAGAGGTGAAACTAAGAACTAGAACAATAAGTGAAAAAGTCAGCGCAGATAGATATGGTCCCGAAAATATTGTTGGCCGGGGTAAATTATTATTACTTATAACGTTAAGTATGCCTGGGGTAAGAAAGGTTAATACAAAGCCTAAGGTGTACTGACCAGCAATCCAATACCCTTGTTTGCTCTTTACTACTTTGGGTTGACTAACGATCGCTATCTTTTTGCTTTTTTTCTTCACCATAATATTTATTGTATTCTATCCTTAGTTTTTGCCATTCATTATATTCTACTCCCGCGTTATTCAATTGTGCCACTTTAGAGAGTTCGAGCTACTTAATTACTTTTTTCCTTACTTCAGCCCAGTAAACCTTATGGGTGCGGATTATTTTCAATAAAATTCAGCAGCTCCTCAGTCCCTATAGTACCGATGTTAGACTCTAGATCATCAAAAGACCATGTAAAATGTAACATTTCATCCCTGAGAGTAAGACCGTTGGCGATCTCATTTCCTACCTCTTTAAATATAAAGGGCTTAGAGCAGGTTAATTCCTCAAAATTTTCGTTGTAGACCACCAGGTAGTTGACTCTCATGATTTTACGCTTACCTTCCCAATAAGTTCTTCGCCCTATTCTTAAGTACCGATCTTTACTTATCAAAATTAAGGAGGAGCCCCCATTAAGTAGTGGGTACCTTGAAGGCTGTTCTGTAATTTTTGTTAACTGACCCTTTAAATCGTAACTAACCGTTACCTGAGGATTACTCATATAGAGGAAGGTCAACTTCTCATCACCCGGTATATGACTCCAATTTTTCTCAATGGGTAAATCCCAGGGGGATTCAAGTTCCAACTCCTCTTTTGTGCTAGGGTTAAGAAGCGTAACTAAAGTTCGCCAATTTCGACTTGTCTTACCTTCAAGCTTAGTAACTTTGTTTGTTACTAGCCAAATATCGTTACGCCACAAGATTGCTCGTGGATCTTCATAGTTTGGAACTTTGACTAAAAGGGAAACCTCTTCCCTACTATCAACTTCACCCTGATGATAGTTGTAACTCACTATTTGATTTTCCAGAGGTAGATCCTTGCCTCGAGGTTTAAACTTTCCTCTATGATCGCTCAGGGAGGAGAAACTGACGTTAGAGATGCGAGAGAACAAATGCATTTTTAATTTATGGTTTACAATAGTAGGATTAAAATTATAGTAACCCTCGGGGGCGTTAATTTTAATCGTGGAACTGCTATGAAGTGGGAGTTTGATCGGCGAACTCTTGTTACCCCAGCATTCATTAAAATACTCCTCGCTTTTTTTCAATTCCTGGCTAATCATTCTTCTACCCCGAGTATACTGAACCCAATATCTCACGGGTCTTAAAAAAATATTCTCTTTTAGGTTCATAAATATTACAGTGAGGAAAAGTTTAATCCCGCCCTAAATTTATACTCCTTATCTTTCGTTTTATTCTTCCCTTCTACCTATCTATAGCAGATTAAAATAATAAGTACCCTAGCATAGAATTAACTCTCTAGCTATTTTCTAGCAACACTTATTAATTTCTTTGCTCTACGCTTAGTGACTTTTTTAATGATAAAAAATCTTCAATCCTAGCTTTTGCGCTTTAATAGCGCTCATTCTTTAAAGCACTTACCCTACTCTAGAGAACAACTAATAGCTCTGCTATAAATTAAGGAGAACGGGTTAGTAATCCTAGCTTCCCTTGTTAAGAGTAAATAGTTTAATATTTACTATTTGCCATCTTTGACCATTCGCTACATAGGAGCACACTAAAGGTATGCTCTATACTACTAATCGCATGGTAAAGATTCTTTCTTACAATGCCATTAGAGTTTTTCTTACCATACTTTCCGGTTTACTTACACCGCTTTTGCTGGTGAGAAATCATGAATTATCAGGTTTGGGATACTTTTCTTTAGCCAGTGCTTATGCAGCTATAATATACCTACTTTTCGATTTTGGACTTAATACCTACTACTCACGTTCCAGCGCTAAAATTGCACTCTCGAAGCAGAGTGATCATTTTTGGGGTACAGTATTACTAAAATTTCTAGCCTCACTATTAGCATCCTTGGTGATTCTCTCGCTAGCAAATTTACCTGATCAGATTGTCAATCCTGAAGTTAAAGAGCTATTACTTCTCTACGCTCTAGGGGCTCCATTATTTATGCTTCAAAGTCTGACCTCGCAAGCATTTCTTACCCTTGGTTTCATTAAAATTCAACTCCAAAGTGAACTTCTTAATAAGTTTAGCTATATACTTTCTTTGGGTATACTAACGCTCTACATGCAGTCTCTTCAACAATTCCTCTATCCTTTACTTTTAGCTTACTTACTGCAACTCTCTTTCCTGCTTTACCGTGCTCTAAAAGTTATTCCTCGTGAGAGAAAAACGTTTCATGTACCTGATTTAGTAAACAATTTTAAGGCCTCCCTACAATTCTACCTCTTCACCTTGATCTCCATGTTTTACGGTAGAGTTGATGTGGTAACCCTTTCCTTTATCTCCACTCCTACCCAAGTAGGTATTTACGCATTAGCTTATAGGGGCGCCGAATTATTAGCTGAACTGGGTTACAACATCAGTAATTATTTTTATCGCGACTTAGCGGAGCAAGGAAAATCATTACTCTTGAAAACCAATAATTTTCTTCTCAAATTGCTTTCACTTCTTGGCTTACTCGGTCTAACGGTAGCTATCCTATTTGCCCCATTATTAAAAATCGATAAAAATGATTTTATTTTCCCGATATTCTTTATGATACTCTGCGGGGGCTTAATGGCGTTAAATCAAATTACTCGATCCTACCTAACCTTAGATACTAGTATGAGAGTTTTAGAAAAATTCATGGCATGCACCATCTCGGTTGAGTTTGTTACTGTGCTAATACTCGGAAACCTTTTTGGGGGTCTTGGCGCTACCATCGGGGTTTTTGTAGCGGAATTCTTTTTCTATCAACTACTCTCCTCTAAAGCTAACATTCATTTAAGAGCGCTAATTCTTTACCCCCTACCCATTCTTCTCTTAGCCCTTACTGGTTTCCTGGTTGATTCAAATTTGTACCTACTAGGGCTTACTCTTGTATTATTTTCCTTACTTATCATCGGTTACCTCCTTTCTTACCTTAATAATTCATTACTTGAACTTAAAACAACAGGTAAAATTGTAGTAGCTGAGCAGACTTTAATGGTTGCTAAGCTTTCCCAATTATTACTCTCCCTAACCCAAACAGTAAAATTACTCCGCGAGAACTTAGGTAAACTGCTTACTAAGTTCACTAAGTAGAGTGAACTTAGTATTTTTTATCTACTCTCTCTATAGATACTTAACCTTAAAATATGCTTTAAAATAAATCCTATTCTCACTACCGCATAATATATAAATATATAAATTACTACACAGGTCACCTCACTTTTGCTACAAACTTTATAAGTGACAAATCTCCCTATTTGGGTAAAGTTTAACTATGCGTTTCTTGAGGAAATTTATTATACCGATGATAATAACCTCACTTTTCTTTCTGATCCATCTCCAGAATCTACAACGAGAAAAATTCGGCTATCCACTCTACTCGGCCATTGTTAAAGCAAATTATGATAATTTTTTGGGCATTCTTAAAACTTCGCTCGATCCATACTCTTTTTTTGCTGTAGGTAAACCACCACTACCTTTAATCTTTCAATTTATCACCACCCATATTTTTGGTTTTAGTGCAATTGGGTTACTACTGCCTGTACTTCTAGCTAGTTTGCTTTCAGGCTTTATACTGCGTCTAATTATTAGGGAAGTATATCCTCAAGAAAGAAACTACCTCGTAGTACTACTCTATCTAGTTACACCTGTAACCTATGTCCTAGCTAGGGTTAACATTGCCGATAGTATTTTTATTCTCTTTCTCCTAACCGCGCTCTACCTTCTAATGCGCCACCTCCGTTCAAAAGCTAAGTTTGATCTACTCTTCTCGCTCATTTTTCTCGTCCTTGCGGGGTATTGCAAATTTTATATGACCCTCTTAACCTCTTTAGCTTTTTTTGTACTTTTATTAAGCAAAGAACTCTCCCTTAAAAGGCGTATATCCTATTTTCTGCTTTACATAACCTCTTTTGTCATCCCACCGATACTCTGGGCTATTTCTTACTACCTTCTTCCTGGAAAGAGACCTTTTCTTGGGGGTACTGGGGACTCTAATCCCTTTAACTTAATCTTCCTCTCTCAAGGTTTAGGGAGAATATTTTCTTCTTTCAGCGGTACTAAATTGGACTTTCCTGTGATGCCTCAAACTATGGCTTACCCAGTCTATCAGAAGGTTGGTTTGGGTAGATTGCTACACGAGCCTTACTTATCTCAATATGGCTACTACTATGGTTTTGCTATACTATTTTTTATCTTACTTATCTTTAAGTGGCGTAAAGGGGCTCTTGACACTAAAACTCTCGCCCTACCGCTCTGGAGCTTAGGTAGTTTTGCTGGCATCACATTCTCTCAAGGGCCAGTCTGCTGTACCCATCCTTACTACTCTTCCTTACTGCTTCCGGGCTTTCTCTTTGCAGTAGTCGCGATTATTGAGTTAAATAACTTAAAAATTATATTTTTAGCTTTATGTTTAAACACGTTCATAAACTACCAGATCTTTCATCACTATCCCGAACGTATCTTTGAGAAGAATTATCTTATCTTTTCCTTTATAATATTTATCTTACTTTTCATAGTAACGCCCTTAACCCGAAAGATACCTAATATTGGTCGGTTTATATTTCATGCCTTACTTGCTTTAGAGTTATTACTAGCGCCTTTTTTGGTAACTCAATATACTTATGAAAATATCACCCTGGCCAACCGATACGGGGATCCTGTAGCGGGAAGTTTTGGAGCAGATACCTCAAATCGGCGGTTGCTCACCGTAACTTTAGATCAAGATCATCAAATTGAAAACGTTGGTCAAGATACCTCTTTGGTTGAGAAACTTAATCCGACTTTAGTGGACATAATTTTACATTCCCCCAGCACTCTTTGGGCCTCGGGTACACTAAGAGCCTACATTGCCGCTCCACTACAAATTGCCACCAATAGACCTATCTTAAATATTGGTGGAGAGACTGGTTCTGAGAGTACTATTAAGCTCCAAGCCTTTACGCAATTGGTAGGAAAAAAACAACTCTGTTACTTTACTATTGGCTCGAGAGATGTGCTCTTGCTCTCTCGGCGACATTCAATAAGTATTTTCTCTGAAGAAGCTTATCAAATTATGCTCTATGTGCTTGATAACGGCGTGAGAGTACCTCTCCCGGATGACCCATTAGCTCCGGCGCTCTACTCACTCTGTAAGTAATCTTACTACCTATATCTCATAAGTCCACAATTAAACCTATGACTAATCTTAAGCAAGAAGCACCCTATATTAAGTGAGTTAAATATTTGATAAGGAAAAACTGGAGTCTAGGATGCGTAACGAGTCTGAGCTAAATGGAAATGCAGAGCTAAAGGAGAACGAACCTTTAGGTAACGCTGAACAATTCTTAACCAGTAACGATTCATTTACTACAGGAGTTGATCAGCCTGAGCATTCACCTCAACTTCCCAAAATCTCGCGTAAAGCTAAACGACAACTAAAGAATGCAGAAAAAAACTTAGAGAGTGATGAAAACATTAATTCCAATAAACTAGCTCTTACTACCAATGAATCAGCAATCGATAACACCCCACCCCAGGGTTCTGCTCTGATAGATCAAGATCAAAAAATTTCCACAAAATCTTCTAAAAAAAGCAAGAAGCTAGGTAGATTTGGTTCGCAAAAAAGCGATAACCAACGTTTAGAAATGGAGGAACCACATAATCCGCCAAGAAAGCTGAAACTATATTTTATACATTCTCCCAATCCACTCTACCTTTTAAATCAAGATTATGGGGTCAAGTTTATGCCTACTTGGGCTTACACACTGCAGCATTATCTAAAGGGGCTGGAAGATAAGCTAACGACCACGATTATTGACACTCGCATCGATTCACTTACTAAAATCAAGGATGCCGATCTCTTGCTATTTTCTGGTATTAATCAAGATTACTCTGAGATTATTAAATCTGCCGATATACTAAAAAAGCTAAATCCACAAGCAAGGAGTATTGTCGGTGGGCCTATTGCCTGGAGTTATGATAAAGCGGAAGAGTTAGAACTACTCTCCGCATTTGACCATATCTTTGTTGGAGATGGTGAAACCCATATTAAACCTCTTGTCAATCTTTTCTACCAAAGCCTAATCCTAGGTTTAGCAGAAGGGAGCGAAGATGTAGTAAACACCAACTTGCTACTAAATTCAAAACTCTCCCTACCGTTGCCTAAAATTATTAGAAATAAACATCGTTACGATATAACGCAAGCTTCCCCGATCTCTAAAGAGCAGTACGCTCCGGCAGTTAAACTCTACTACGGGGCAGTGGTTGAAATTTCCCGTGGTTGTCCTTTTCTCTGTGAGTTTTGTGATATTCGAATTATGTTAGATAACAATAAAGCGCATAATAAACCGGTAGCAACCATAATGCAAGAAATAGCACACCTAGATTCACTCGGGGTAAAGCAGATAATTCTCGCTTGTGATAATATTGTGGGTGATCCAACCTGGGCTAAAGCGTTGGTAGCGGCAATAAAAGAATACCGTATCAGCAATAATTCTAAAGTTACTTTCTATACTTGGGCCACTATAACTATAGCTGGTATGGATGAACTGCTAAAAGATATGCGAGTTGCTGGCTTTGACCTTCTCTTTATCGGAGTGGAATCTTTTAATCAGAACTCACTCCTAGAAACCGCTAAGACACAAAACTCTCGCGAAACCTCGCTTACTCACGCCATCCGCCATATTCAATCCTATGGCTTCATTATTGTCTCTGGTTTAATTGTTGGGTTTGATTGGGATCGTGAAGATGTATTTGAAATCACTGCTCGAGGCATCCTTCGCTCAGGTTTACTTACTGGCGATCCTTCTTTTCTCTATGCTCTTCCAGGTACCCCACTCTACCAACGTTTAAAATTGGCTGGACGACTAAGACCCCTGGAAGATAAAAATCGTAGTAGGCAAAAAATCACTACTAACATGGAGTATCTACTTGATGCCGAGACTATGAAAAATGAGTACCTAAAATTTATTATGAGGGTCACTTCCGGCGAATTTAATTATCACCGACTTGAAGTTTATTTTATGAACTTAGCTTTGAGTCAGAACTACCTTCCTCTTCAAGGTGGTTTTGGTAACTTAAAGTTGTTTATCAAAAATTCTTATCAAAGTAAAACTGGGAGAAAATTGTTAAAAGATAGAATCTCTTTCTTTCTCACTCCCAAAAATTTTAAATGGGTGCTTAAAGGTTTACTCTTAACTTACCGGCAACCCAAAACACCTTACCGCTTACAATACTTTAAGTTCTGGCTTTACTCCTGGGGAAATATGATGCTCAACAATAGAGATCTTAAATTTGCTGACATCGATATCACTTCTCTTTCAGGGCCACTTACCCGCGAACAAATACTACCCTTGGAGTACCAAAGCACTCATTTTGAAGAGATTGATTCAGCTAAAATTAAAGCGCAACGAAGAGCCACCGTCGGAAGTTTAGAGAAGCTAATAGAAGATTTAGACCTAAAATAAAATGGCATAAAAAAATCCCTACCGAGATAGGGATTTTTTTATTATTGCTTAGCGATTAATCTTAGTAGTAACAGTGGCTCCATCTACCTGACCGATACCGTATCCTAGATTTTCGCGTTGTACCAAATCCGCTTCGCAGAGGTTGCTATTGCGAAAGTTGCGCATTGGGCGACACTCAAACATCTGTCCTGGGTCCATGGGAATTATGTTGTTATCATTGGTGATAAAATCCCCATCGGTGAAAATCCCATCATCTTGGGAGATAAACCCCCCGTCATCATAGATAGCTTCATCATTATAAGTATAGCAACCATCATCCATTAAGCCACAACTCATACTTGGGTCTTGGAGCTGATTTTGTAAATACATCTCATTCATCATATTCTGCATCATACGATCATGTCTACCCTCGTTAGGATTGTTAGCCATGTTTAGCCAGATTGAGAATAAACCTACGATTAATAGTGCAGTAATCGCGACCCCTAGCGTAACTAGGGTTTTCAGTGTTCCTAACATCTCTTCATTTAGGTTGCGAACAATCTTATCAGTTGCGGTAGCGTTTTTGCTTGCGCTTGACTTAGGCTCCGATTTAACGAAGATATTTTTTTCGCTTGGCTCTGAACTCTTTTTGCTCTTCTTGCTTTTTGGTTGCTCGTTATCCATAGTTTTCTCCTTGACTTATTGAGATTATCCCTAAACCTAACAAATCAACCTATAGGTTCAGACCCATGTACCTAGTAACCTATACCGTAAAGCGAAGCTAGTACATAAGCTTGCTTGCTTATTAGCTTACTTAGATACTTCAAATTAATCGAGAAACCCTTATACGTGGATCAATAGTAACGCAAAAAACGCTCTACTCTCTACCGAAGTATATCTCTTTGCCCGATACAAACATTTTAGCCAATTAATCCTAGTCAGCGATAGCCCACTAATCCTTGTTTTTAAGTTTACTGCAATTAATAGATTGGTAAGTATAGTTTATTTGTTGCACAAACGAAAGAGAGATTATGAGTAGAAGTAAGACTACAGGAAAAGAGTTACTTAGAATTTCCAGAGAAGCGGTTAAAGCTGACCCGGAATTTATCAAAGTACCATTAATGGGTGCACTGGCCTCTTTTTTACTGGCGCTCTTTTTTGGGACAATTAGTTTTTTACTTTCTTTAATCACTAGCAATTATTTTATTTTCTCCTTATTAACCATTCTTTACCTAACTTTTTCCTTCCTAGTTATCTTCACTTTTCAAAGTGTCTTGATTTTCGCTGCCAATACTCGCCTCTCGGGCGGTGACCCCACACTGCCACAAGCTCGTGATTTTGTGAAGATTAAACTTATTAAGTTAGCATTTTGGGCTTTATTAAATGCGCTCTTAGGTTGGCTACTCAATCTCTTTGGGGAACGTTCTATTGTCGCTCGTATGCTGGAAGGGATCGTAGGAGCTACGTGGCAGGCGTTTAACTTTTTTACACTTCCTATCATCTTGCTTGAAGATTTAAATTTACCGCAAAGTATGCGAAAATCCTCGGTCTTGCTAAAAATGAAGTGGGGCAAAGTCGTTAGGGCTAAAATTAGACTCTCTCTAACTAGCATTTTTTACTTCTTGATTTTAGTAAGTATGTTCTTTATCTTAGCTACTATTATATACACAAATACTCAGGATAATGAGACCCTCATGGTGCTCTCTCTAGCCGCTCTCTTTTTGGTGATGGTTGTCATTGTTGCTTACTATCTAATGATTTTTGCCACATACAATCTATATGCCAAAACAGTTCTCTATCGCTATGCTAATGGTCTACCTACCCCTGGCATTGAGGAATACATCCTCGCTGGTGCTTTTGAGGTTAAGTGAACTCTTTATCCATTTCAATTAATTTTAATAAACTATTTTACCTTAATTCTTAAATTTCATTAACTTTTTGTTGCATCAAAACTATACTTATATTTCGATATTTTATAGATTTATCTCTGTAATGATCCCTAAGTGATCGCTTGGATAAAGTCCAGCGGTGGGAATATTTCCAAATAACTCGCTACTATGAAAGGAGCCCGCTCTTCCATAAGCGTACCCATAAGAAAACACGTAATCGATTCGTCTTTCTGGCATAGTAAGCTTTGGATTAAGCCCTGAGCTACGGGCTGTAATCTCTGAATTGTTATTAGTAAGGGTAGAGGTGTAACCAGGTTCTAATTTTGTCTCCCAGCTGTCCACCCATAGTGTATTTTTACCCTCAACTAGCATTTTTCCTCTCAAATAATTTATAGTTGGGCTATCAGGTAAAGCATTAAAGTCACCGGTAAGTAACCCTATAGCTTCGCCAGCTCTCTTTCCTGTATCCGCTGAGATCTCATTGGAAAACAATCCGTCCAAGACTACTGCTTCCCTGAAACGCTCCCCTTCCACCTGAGACCCCCAAGATAGATGCGCTGTGGCTATTAATATATTCCTTTGAGGATGCATTAACTCGGCAAAAACAGCTTTACCGTTTCGCTCACTTAAGACTACCGGGCGGCTTGATACGCAAGGTAGTTTGCTTAAAATTGCAGTCCCGATCTCTTCGCTCTGCGGATCGTTAAAAATTACTACCTCTAATCCTGTCCTTGACGCTATATAGTGGGCTGTAGTCGGATAGCCGTACTCAAGCATAGAAGTAACCTCTTGTAAGGTCACAATGTCAGCGTTAGCTTCTTTTACCGCCTTTATGGTTAAATCTAGACGTTCCTTTTTTAGGTACTCATCTCTCCATAGATTTAATGTTATTACTTTTAGCATCTTTCTCCAACTCTCATCAACTACTGTCAATTGTTAACGTGATACGACCTTAATTTGATTTAACACTTTCTCTGAAACTAATTTTAAGTTATTAGAATATCCGATTATTTATTTTACTATTTTAATACTACGCCTACTAATTTAAGCTTATCCTTCCAAATTTATCTTCCTTAAGGTTTATCCACTTACCCTAGTGAGCCTGATCCACTTATCCCAATTTACTAGTTTTTACCTTTTAGAAAACAGTGACATTAAGACTATTCTTGTACAATTATGATAATGAACAAGGTCAGAGTCCAAGCTTTGATTGTATTAATTTTTGCGATATTTTTACCACTTATACTGATTAACGCTTATGAGAGTCAGCAATCTATTAGCGTGGTAAAGACTGCTAGCTTAAGTGGCAGCAACCAATTCCCCGGACCAGGTGATGGTATGAGTAATACTCCCTGGGTTCGTGAAAACGTATTTATCAACGCAAATATTTATTTGCAACAAGGCTTTGGTTATCAATTAAATAATTTTCATGATACCGCCCTAAACAAAAATTCGCAAAGTTACAAAATCGTAATGTTTGGAGATAGTTATACATGGGGTAACGGTAATGTTGACTGGGCTAATAACATTGGAAATGAGTTGGAAAGAGAACTCAATCGTGAGACTGAGTCAAATATTTTTGAAGTTGTCACCAGGGCGCGAAACGGTCGCTCTATCTATAACCATTATGATTTTTTTCGCGCTTTCTCCCTTGACGATTTAAATCCGCAGATGGTAATCTACAATTACTACGTTAACGACGCTATTCCAAGTTATACTGAGGAGTTAATCTGCGGACAAAGAGTTGCTTCAGCTTGCAGCGCTGATAACCCAATTGTAGATCCTTCTTATCGAGCATGCCTTAGAGGTAAGGGGTCATTCCCTGCTGAGCTTATAAATCGGTTAAGAAATAAATATCCTCTTACTACTCAAAATATTCTTACTCGTTACTGTGATCCTAAATTAGAAAAAGCTCAAGCGATTAAGTATAACTACGAAGATGTTTTGCTTAACCCGCCTACTTCTCCCTACTACTCCACCTGGTTGGAAGCATTACCTCTACTGCAACAGGAAGTAGCGCCTTATCCCATTCATGTTGCTAATTTATATGCTTCAGCGGCTCACAAAGAGGCGAATAAAATCCTATTAAAAGATTTGAAAAATGCCGGCTATGGAATTATACCTATGACTAACACCACAAAAACTATAGGCGAGGAAATTCTTCCTAGAGAGGAGGAGGATCAACTAGTTAAAAAATTGTGGGTGAACCCTGGCAACACTCACGCATCTTCCTACCTTATTCACCAGTATGTCTTAGATATCGCAAAATATGTTAAAGAAAACTTAAACGAGGAAAAATATCTATTGGCGAAGAAAAATTCCTCTCCTCTCCAACCAGCTAAGTTGGTCACTCATACCATGCCAACTTTTGCTATCGAAGTAGAGAGTAAAGATAGTAAAAATGCCAATCTATTTTTCGATAAAGATAGTAAACCACTCTATCCTCAAAGTATCGTAGAAGGCGAAAAAATGCCTTTTCAATACGCTAATTGCTTGAATTTGGGTTACAGTAATTTTCAAATCATGCTTGCAAAAGGAACAAAGGGTAAACTTCGTATTCAAGGCCTAGATAGTAAAAATATAACAAATCTTGGGTTCTACATTTATGATGATCAACATATCAGACGATATTTGTCAGTAAAAGAGGGTAAGCTTAAAACTATGGTGGTAGATATTCCATCAAGTTTTGGCAGTCCCACCTTAGTAATAGGTTTTCCTGATTACGGTAAAGGGTGCCCTATCAATAAGGTTATAGACGCTCCTGACTTTAATTTTTCTTTAGCTCTGCTTTAGCTGTACCGTAGCGTTAGTAATTCTGCCCCAATGGTCATTTTTATCCTAAATTATAGATTTTAATGTAAATATAAATTGTTTAGGTAATTATTCTTTGTAAGAGCCTATAGCTCAGTTGGTAGAGCAAAAGCCTTTTAAGCTTTGGGTCCTCGGTTCGAGCCCGAGTGGGCTCACATAAGTAAGATAACACCCCCTAGCGATAGGGGGTGTTTGCTTTTGATACTTTTATTTAACGTAGTGGAAAATGCTCAGTTAAGTAAGATAGTAAATTTTATGCGAAGAAAATATTTCAAAATATTTGTTTTAGCGTTTATTTTAAGTTTCTGTTGGTTCTTAATTGTGCACCAGAGTTACAACAAATACATTGATCGAGCTAGCAGTAATTTAATTACTAAGAATGCCAATGAGCAGGATGTATCCTTAACTAAAGTAGAAGAGCAATCTCACTACCTTAATGATAAAGCTCCATTAAGTAATAATACATATCAGGGAGACCTAAATATTAAGGCTGAGTTGCAGAATAAAGTTAACCTTTATAATGACGTTCGTAATTTTCATGCATATGATTACTCTAATGCTCGCACTAAATTGGATATCATCCCTAACTACAAGAATTACATGGAAATTGATTACACTACTGAGTCAGGTGGGCTTAAAGGTGACAGTTCTACTACCTACTCGATTAATGGTAAAGTAAAGCTAAAAACATACTCAACGACAAAGGATGGTAAACTATTTCTGGATGCTGGGTTTTTGGCTACATTTTTGGATGATAAAAATATTAAAATTTTTAAAAATGATCTTAAAAGTAAAAATATGAATATAAATTCATTTATATCAGCGAGAATTGAACACGGAAAACATACTTTTGATAACATGGATCCAAATTATTTTTCTAGTTTAGCCTATCTTAATCGTATGAGAACTGAATTTGATACTTTAAACTTCGAAAATATCACAAAAATTAACGATTCCTCCTATGAGCTTAGCAATACTAACCACAATGACTTACCTCTCATGGTAGGCTATCAAGTGGTACGTTTTAAAACTATTCTAACATTTACCTCATCTACATCTTTTACACTCGAGCGAAAAGCTAATAAGTTGACCTACATCAAAGTAGAATTCCACAACCGACCAGTATTTAAGCCGTTAACGTTACCAACCGCTGACATAGACGAACTTATGTATTATGATAATTTTGTTTCACCTGACGTGACTATGTAGTGTGTAAAGTATGAGCATTGTATTAAAATACTACTTAATTAATGCGTGATTTTATTCAGCTTTACGCCATCTTGATTCTTGCTTCTGCTCTCAATCGGCATTCATTAGCAAGAAATTTATCACTAATTGAATTGCAAACCTTATCAGCGAAAATTTCAAATTTATCCATAGAATTCACTTTAATATACTGTGCAGGAAAGTCGATGTACTTCTCAAAATAAGCATCAAGGCAACCGACCATCATAGCGTCGTTGCAAAACTTACTCACCGGGTTGAAGGTGTAATCGTAGTAATAGATCATGTAGTCGTAGGCAATAATGCCCGTCTGTCTGATGCAAAGGTCCTTAGCCATCGGATCAGTAATCGGTAGGCAGGTTTTCTCCATAAAAGTGTAATCTGAGAATTTCTGGGTAGCAGAATTTTTTAGGTAATTAGGATAGTACCACCTAAAAAGTAATCCCTTACACCCTAGGGCAAGATTTCCCTTATTCTTATCGCACTCGGCATACATACTTTTTAATTCTTTATCGTTACGTCTATTGTATCAGCTGCCACAAACTCTGCATCTGGTTTTAAAACAGTATTTTTGCTTGCTTTCATTAGAAAACCGTCTACACAAGTTAGAATGTAAAATTCATAATTAGTAACTGTTAACTTTGTACTGGAAATGCATTTACTCATAAACTGGGAAATATCTTCGGTGCTTTCCCATAACACATGACCAATACCATGGATGCAAACATCGCTATAATTGCCGGCATCGTCTTTACACGAACTTTCCAGTAATCTAGTAATTTTATCTCCCTCGCCACGTTTAGATGCTTCCTGAATCACTCCGTGGAAAAGAGCATCACCACAAGTGGTCGTTAACTTGGTGTTACCGTCAATTTCTTCGTAATACATTCTACCTAAATCATGTAAAGTATTATGACAGTATCCCTTGAGAGTGCCTACTGGATTGTTGCTCTCGATATCATTCATCAGCTCTTGGTAGGGGATAATCCCAACATATCCTTCTATGGTTCTTTGGTAACACTTATAAGGTTGTTCATTACTATTCTTTGTTGTCACATTGCATTCTTGTAATTCTTTATTAAATTTCATTAAAGCCTGCGTGCTACTGCCCTCTACTGAGTTTGATTTATTAGAAATAATAAAAGTTAGCGATGAAACTAATAGCGTACTCGCTACTAAAAATAATCCTAACTTTCTGATACTTCCCATACTTATATTATCCTTTTTAATATGTAAAACTAACGTAACTACTCTTTAAAGTTGGCTATTTCCGTTAAGCATGCTCTGGCTAATTCTTTTTTAAATAAGTTACAGAAGCGGGCATTTTCCTCGGGTCTGATATTATAATTAATTTTTTTACTGATAAAACCTATCAAGCAAGCCTGCTGGTAGAGCGAACTGCTACCTTTTTGGCAGGTACTTAATAATAGCGGTCCTAGCTCTTCTTCGGATTTACTTATAGTGTTTTCTTGTAAACTCTCACCTACATAAAAACCACATACTGCTTTAGAACTTTCTGTTTCCCTGCTCTGACAATAGTTACTAAATTGACTAATTTTATCTACTGAAAAGCCTTTCATTGCAAGGTTTCTTTTAAATTCATCCTTGCAAAATTCTTCTTCCAGAGATGTTAGTTCCTGACAAAAACTTACTATCGTATAATCTTCAGGAAATTTAAAACCCATATCTTCTATTCTTTGCATCGCCCAGCCATCAACACAGTTACCTGATAGATCCCCAACTGTTGCTGTTATGGGCTCAGTGACTGGTTTTACATTCAACTCAATAATTTTTTCAAGCTCCTTACAAGTATTTTCTACATCTTTTGGCCCGGTTTTATTTTTGGCTAAAACATGTCCGACACCGTGTGTACAACCCATCATCTGCTCTTTTTTTAGTAGGCAGTAATCACTAAATAATTTAGGGTACTCACTTACCGACATATTTTCCGAAGCTGCGTTCATCACCCCATGATTAAAACCATCCGAACAAAGATTTATGCTTATTTGTAATGTTGCTCTCCCTTCCTTGGCATAGACTTCTCTACCTAGGGCGTGAGCTACATTGTGGCAGTTAATTAATAGCCCATTACCCTTAGCTAGCTCCTTTAAGTAAGAAGAGGCATTCTCCAAACCCTTCTCCTGATAGATGGAGCTAATAGCAAGTTCATAACATACTTCGTTTTGCTGACATTTTGTCGTCAAGCTATTTATTTCATTTACAGAGAGAATATTATTTTTTTCAATTTTAGTTAGATGGGTTAACAATAGAATACTTGCTAAACAGAACACCATCGATGCAACTAATACTGTTATCCTTTTACCATACATACTCTTATAATACCAAATATTTAGAGAATTAACCATATCTACTTTTATTATACACAAAATAGTAAGAGTGCGTAACTGTAACTAAGTTAATTTTATGTTTAACTTAGTCAGGTCTCTAACTTTATCAGGTCCATAAAAGGATAATTATAGACATAAATTAGTAAGTTTTGGTAAACTGAAAAGCAATAGACACTTGCCATAGAATAATATATCCTTTACGATTATAATTTACTTTTACTTAATTTGTCCAATTATTAAGAGTTTTGCCAAAAAGCAGGGAAGCCCAGTAAGTTAAATGTACTTGAGAGGCTCTTGCATTCCCATACTTAGTTTCCCATCTGCAATCTTCCGCTGAAGGGTAACATGTGCCGGTGGCAGAGTCCCTAACAACAACCGATCCATTGAAACTCTTAGCAACTTTTATTAACTGAGCTTTCCAGATTTTATTTATAGCAACTCTATCGGAAATTTTGTCATATGCGTGATCACATTTGTTTACCGGGTCAACAGGACGCTCACAATTTTTAGCTTCTAAATAGGGAGGTGGTACTACTAGTACAATTTTCTTACTGGTTTTTAAATATTTTTCAACCGCATCAATCATGTAGTTAACTACTACCTGCCGGTGTCCCTCTATATTTTCTCCTTCAAGCGAATTGTAACGATTCATAGCACTCAAGGATAAAATCAAAACGTCTGGGGAAATTTTCGCTTGATATGCATGTAATCTTCGCGCATTTTCATTACATTTTATATTGGTTTCCTTAGCATTATAGATATCATTCTCGTCTACCAAAAACCAAGAACACCCATACGCGACATTCGTGTACAAGTTGTATTGATCATTTATAGCGTGCTTGTAGAGTCCGGGAATAAAACTTGAAGCCACTGAATCCCCTGCTACCATGATTTTCTTCTCACTCGCTAAACCCTCCCTTATAAGACACTGACTGATTTCGAAATTATCAAAATCTTTATGTTCCGCACAGAGCCAGTATGAGGCATTTGCATCGAGCTTGCTTTTAAGGCTTTTAACGTTACAACTGACCAGAGCGCTCTCGCAAAAGAGCGTCAATTCTTTTTCTAATTGAATTTTTTCAACAATTTTAGTTTTTGATGTGACAACCGGTCCATGTCTAGCTATAAGATTAGTTGAACTAGCAAGAATTATTGTAATTAGTAGAACGCTTATCATTAATCTTCTAGTTGAAACTTTACTACCTAAGATGGGGTGTTCCAGGTATTTGTAACTCAGCGCACTTAGCAATATTGTGAGTAGTAGTGTAGCGCTCATACCGATAAAATTATCGTGGTATTGTAGTATTAGGAATGCTATTGGTATGTGGTATAGATAAATTGAGTAACTTCTCTCCCCGAGGAATACCGCAACTTTATTTTTTAAAATCTTGCTCTCTGAAGACAAAATAAGAGTAATTGTTAGAAGAGTTACAGCTATCGTGGCTATATGTAAGGAGAGGTTACTTTTATAAGTTTGTAACGCTATCAACATTATAATCAATATAAAAGGGATAGTTAGAAGCCTAGGAAGGGAGTATTCTCCTTTTTTGTATAGTATGATTGCTAATAAGCATCCTATTCCTAACTCCCAAAACCGTCCTATGCTAGTATAATAATTATTAATACTAGGGAATTCGGTATAGTTGATTGTGTATAATAATAGGGAAGAAAGAGTTAAAATAGTAAGTGCTATATAAAGTAATTTGATTTTTTTCTTATAAAGAAGTAGCATAAATGGAGCAAATATATAAAATTGCTCTTCAACTGAGAGGCTCCATAAGTGACTGATCGGGGAATTTCTCACAATGTTTATTCCATCGTATATTACTTCACTCTTCATAAAATGTAGGTTAACCAAAAATAGATATACATAATTCACCGCTTTGTACCAAGCGCCTCCTTGCCACAGGTAAATGAAACTTACAGCTACTATCGTTACCAGCAAAGGGGGTAGAATTTTTAAAGCACGTTGGCGATAGAATCCAATAGGTGAACTGTATTTGCCTCTTAATATATTATAGGTTATTATATATCCCGATACCACAAAAAATATGTCAACTCCGAGAAATCCCGAACCGAAAGTTCCAAAAATATGGTTTAAAAGTACAAGCACTATTGAAATGCCTCTTATACCATCTAAATGTAAAAATCTTTTAGGTTTACTTATACCGCTCACCACTAAACTATCAGTTTTTTAACTAAATCGTCATGTTTTTCCCTTACATTGTACTAAATAAATCTTTTAGCAAACCTAGTAGCCAAACTACATATGTTGTTTCAGCGGTAAACAGAATCTAGTAAAGTGCTTTATCCCCATTTTTGCTTCTTTTGCAATTTAGAAACTAGCTAAGATTAGCTTCTTGAGTTGAACAAAGTTCTCCACAGGTCAATTTAATCCTAACTTTACATAGAGGTAAAAATAACTGCAGGTACTCTATGGTTAGTTAATGGATTATAATTTCATTTTTAAGTAGCAAACTTCTAATTTTCTAATCATACCATTTTATTTATTTATTATAAATGTATATATCTTAGCTGTGAAATCAATGCTAAAATTTGATTTTTGAGTACTAATATACAAAGTGGAAAGGAGTTCTAAGTTTGAAAAAATTAGTTATATTTGATCTAGACGGTGTTCTGCTAGATAGTAAATCGTTGCATTATGGAGCGCTAAATGAGGCTTTAGCTATTATCGATCCTTCCTTGGTTATAACTGAATTAGAACAAAAGAAATTCTATGAGGGCTTACCCACTAAAAGAAAATTGGAGCTATTAACTAAGTTCAAAGGTCTTAGTACGGAACATTATGATTTTATATCTGAGCGTAAACAAGAGATTACGCTTGCCATGCTCGATCTCGTAGAGGTAGATAATGAATTAGTTAGTATGTTAACGAGAATTAAAGATAACGGGGTTCACTTAGCTGTTGCTAGCAATAGTATAAGAGCAACCGTGTTACTGGCGTTAGAGCGATTAGGGATAGCTCATTTGATTGAGGAGACAATTAGTAACGAAGATGTTAAGAACCCTAAGCCACATCCCGAGATGTATTGGAAGACTATGAGTATTTTTGGGGTCATTAGCGAGGAAACTGTAATTTTTGAAGATAGTCTTGTTGGAAAAATGGCGGCTCGCGATTCTAAAGCTAAATTGATAGAGGTTTTTGATCGGCACGATTTAACCCAGCAGAAAATAAACGAAGCCCTTACTTTTCTTGCACAAACAAAGACTGCTTGGCGTGACGGCACTCTTAACGTACTAATACCTATGGCAGGGCGCGGATCCCGCTTTGCTCAAGCTGGCTACGCTTTCCCTAAGCCACTAGTTGAGGTAGAAAATAAACCCATGATTCAGGCTGTTGTGGAAAGTTTAGGTATTGAAGCAAATTACATCTATATTGTCCAGAAAGAACATTTTGAAAGATATAACTTAACATACTTGTTAAACTTAATAACTCCTGGATGCAAAATAATTTTAACTGATGAGGTCACTGAGGGCGCTGCGGTAACCTCTTTATTGGCAAAGGATTATATTGATAATGATCACCCTCTTATCATTGCTAACTCAGATCAAATTATTGAGTGGAGTAGTAGGGAGTTTATCTACTCTCTTATGAGTCGTAATGCTGATGGTGGCATCCTGACCTTCAACTCCACGCACCCTAAGTGGTCATATGCGAGAATAAATGAACGTGGTGAAGTAATAGAAGTGGCAGAAAAAAAGCCCATAAGTAACCTAGCTACTGTGGGTGTTTACTACTGGCGTTATGGCAGTGATTATGTTCGCTCTGCAGAAAGTATGATTGCAAAAAATATTAGGACCAATAATGAGTTTTACGTCTGTCCCACTTACAATGAATTAATTGGCGAAGGTAAATTTATTTATACCTATAATGTGGACGCTATGTGGGGCGTCGGAACTCCTGAAGATCTTAATTACTATCTTAGCAAAAAGATTGGTCCTTATGCTTAAAATCGCCCATCGAGGAAATTTATATGGCCCTGATCCTGAAAGAGAAAATACCCCAGATGCTATCTCTGAAGCCCTGGCGCTCGGTTACGATGTAGAAATTGATATATGGTTAGTAGATGGTAAACTCTATTTGGGGCATGACGAGCCCACCTATTTGATAGATTCAATACAACTAGCTAAAATTGGTAGCCGAGGTTGGTTTCACTGTAAAAATTTAGCAGTTTTGCAATACTTTAAAGAGAGTAAGATTAACTTCAACTACTTCTGGCACCAAAATGATGATTACACCCTAACTAGCAATGGTTATTTTTGGACTTATCCTGGAATGGAAACCAACCCTTACTCGATTCTAGTACATTTGGGGATACCTGACGCAGATACTCTAGCCCAATCAATCCATGGTATATGTAGCGACCATTTTCTTACAGTTTAACATAAATTAACAACAATAAACAAACACTATCTATAATATTTTTTTAAGAAAAATAATGCCAGCAAGGCTTTGGAGCAAGTTTTTATTTTTTTCGTCCCCCAAGAAGAGATGCCTTCGGCTCGAGAGTGTAAAGTTACCGGCAATTCCAGCACCCGACACTGATTTTTATTAGCTAATAAGGCAAAAGCTGCTTCGAAACTAAAATCGTTAACAGGTACCTCTACTAACTGTTCTTTAAATTTATGATTAAATAACTTAGGTAAACCGTTTACATCTTTAATTCTGGTATTTTTAAGTATTAATCTTGTTAAGGTGTTGTATACCCTAGAAATAAATCTATTTACCCTTGAGTCTAACCTGAGAGTTCTATAACCTTTTACAATGTCAAAGCCATCGTGATACTTTAGATATAACTTTTCTAAATCTACAACTGAAACCTGGTTGTCTGCAGGAATGTAACCGTAAACGTCAGCGTCTATACTAATAAGCCCCGCTTTAATCGCTCCCCCAAAATGTTGATTTACAGGTAAGGTTACCACTTTGATAAATTTGTATTTTCCCGCTAGTTCTGCTACCACCTGTGCAGTATCATCGCTTGATCCATTATTCACAATTACTATCTTTACTAACTCTTTTGTACTATTACAAAAAATGGCTAAGTTTGCTACTAGCAGGGGTAGATTTTTGGCTTCATTATAGGCTGGTATGATAATTGCTAACATTGGACCTCTTCTTCTAATAATAGAGTGAGCAAATTACTGAAGGTGTCAATTTATTAACCGCGTATTTTCTTTGTTGCTGATTACTCCAATTGCTAGACAATAGGTAGACTAAAACAAATATAGTTAAACAATTACTTTAAGGAAGAGGTGAAATATATTTTATGGTGAAACTTGCATCAATTAAGCTCGCCAATAAACTACGCTTGCTTTCATTCTTGTTACTACCTATTTCTTTTTTCTTAGTACTGATTTTTTATTTACCGAACGATGGTTTTCTTAACTCTCGAGATGGTTTAATTAGTATGGAGAACGCTAAATATCAATTATCCCATGGTCTCGCTCTTGATGGGTTATGGTCTTACACCCTTAATAGTTTCCATCCCACACCCTTTTACCACCTTATACTTGTCATTGGGGGTGCTATAGGGAATACTTTGGTCGGTAATTTTGATACCGGGGCTCTAGCTTTAATGATTACTTTTGAAGTTACGCTTTTTTGCTATGCATTGCTACTATTTACTAAACATTTTAAATATCGGCGTTCCTTCTTTATCGCCATGTCTCTTGTCTCATTAATTATAATGACTCCGCTAAGAAAAGATCTATATCTCTTTGCGGAGCCTCAGCTAAATTCGATATATATCATTTTAAATTTTATCACGATTTCTATTGTTTGTGCTTGGTTAATTGCTTTGCACTTACTCTTTACTAATAATTCACGTTTTATCCCGATCTTTATACTTTCTGCTCTTTTTACAGGTTACTTACCTCTTACGCTTGCAGGTATATTTTTTTTCATACTCTATTTTCTTAAATTTTTTGTCAATATTACTTTAGTAAATGAAGAACCGACCAAGGTGTCAACTGATAAAGCCCGCAAAAATAAGTTTAAAATCACCATCTTACCTCTTCAAAAAAATAATGCTAAACAATTTTATCTAGCTTTCCTTGCGGCGTTTCTACCATACGCTCTCATTCTTCTAAAAATTTTTAAAAATGGTTTATCCTCGCTAATACCAGAATCAAGGATCACTAATGCGTCAGGTATAACCACTACTTTCTCGCTACTTAATGATGCAATTCAATTTCATTTATACGGACTTTCACCGTATATTTTTTATGGATTCCTATTATTACTAAATTTAACAATTTTCTACCTAACTATTAGATTATTGGTAAACAATAGTCTAATGTTTTCTTTAAAAGTAGTTACCTCATTGTTATGGTTGCTGTTATCCAACTTAGCATTACTTGGATTCATATATGTTACTCATCCCAGCCCTCTAACCCTCTATATCAGTACCTTTCTCTCCTTTACTACCACATTCTCACTCCTGCTCTGCTACTTTCTATTCATAGAGGGTGTACCAACTAATTGGGGTAGAAGTCTTACGGTTCTAATAGTTAGTGTCATCGCGCTTTCCACCCTTTCTCATTTTAATAAAGGTGGCCTAGAAATTTTGCTTCACAATAAATCTGAAAATATTTTTGCCTACTACCCCGCGGAAATCCAAGAATTTAAAAATTATTTGGAGGATCAAAATCTAACTCCTAATGAACCTTACCAATTTTACTACGATCACGAGGACTATAATCTTACTATGATTGCTCCGGTAATAATAAAATGGTTTACCGAGTTAGGGTATAACATCTGTATAAAAGATGAGCGTTCACTTCCATCATTTAATTGTAGCGATGAGAAAGTAGAAAAGCAAGCTTTGGAATTAGTTACCGATGCTAACGGGTTCAAAAGTGAACATCTGGATGTTTTTAATCCTGTAGCGATCATAAAACTTGATGCGGAGGAAGTTGGCAAACGTTACTCTGAACCATGGCTTGGTAGTTGGCCTACCATTAAAGATGTTAAAATTTTCAAGTAAGTTGGTAATATTTAGTATTTAATACCCATTTTAAATCAAGTTTCTTAACTAAAAACTAAAGATAGTAACTTTCAAGTGCAACCCCACCAGGTATTTCTTCAAGCTTACAATCTTTTATCGTATAAATTGAGTCGGCATGTTTTTTTGCTAAATAGGGGTTTTGTTCTACTAAAAGAATAGCTGTATCACTCTTTAAACTATTAATGACTTTATATACTTCGTTTACCATGAGCGGGGAGAGGCCACTTGTGGGTTCGTCTAGTAATAAGTACTTAGGTTTTAATAATAAGACTTTTGCTAACCCCAGCATCTGTTTCTCACCTCCAGATAGAGTGCCTGCTGTAGATTTCATTTTACCTACTAAAGAGGGAAATTGCTTTATGATATTTTCAATCTCTAAATCGAACGTTTTTTTATCGGCACAAAGTAGGAGATTTTCTTCAACCGTGAGTTCTTTAATAATACTTTTATTCTCCGTAAGCAAAAATACTCCCTTTTTTAGCATCGTGTTAATCTTACACTTACCTAGTGGTTCTTTATCGATTGTATATGAGATATACTGACCATGGTGAAGTCCTACTATAGTTGAGAGTAAAGTTGTTTTTCCTGTACCGTTAGGCCCTACCACGGCTACAATCTTACCCTTCTCTAAAGTAATGGAAGTATCCTCTAATATGATTCTATCCCCGTAGGAGCAAGTTAAACCATCAATTTCAAGCACTCTCCACCTCCCCGAGATAAGCTGTCTTAACCCTTTTATTTTGCTCTATACTTTCTGCGATACCATCATAGATGATGGTTCCCTGTGATAGGACTATAATTCTATCGCAAATCTCTTTAATAAAGTTTAAATCATGCTCTACAATTACAATAGTATAGCCGTCTGCTTTTAGCCGGCCTAAAGTTAGTAGTAAGGCCTCTCGATCAATACTCGCAAAGCCCGCAGCTGGTTCATCTAGGAGCAAAATCTTTGCGCCACTACAAATAGCTCTTAGTATTTCCAACAATCTTTTTTCACAAAATGATAAATCCTTCATTTTTTTATTTAAGTTTATTTGAGGAAAATATCTTTGACCATACATCTGAAGTTCATTATTTTGTATTTTTCTATTTGCTTTGCTTTCATACAAGAAGCCTAGCAGAGAATGTTTGAAGTATTTGTAATCTGAGGCAATCGCTAAATTACTTCTAACATCCATATCTTCCATTACTCTGCTTTGTTGAAAAGTTCTTCCTACTCCGAGTTTAATAATCTCTCTCTTTTTTACCGAACTTAGGTCTGTCCCTGCTACAAAAATTTTACCTTGATAATCACTATAGTATTTAGACAAAATGTTAAAGATTGTAGTCTTCCCTGCGCCATTAGGGCCAATTAACGCGGTAACTTCGTGCGATTTAATCTCTAGCGTGACATCTTCTAACAAATTGTTTTGGTTAAATCCAAATGTAAGATCCTTAATAGTAATCATAACTTCTTGGTGTTCACTCATATTTCTAATTTTGGAAGGTCCAGTAGCGTTATTTTTCTCCATCTTATCTTCGCTACCCTTAACTTTGGTTTTGCCGTGATCCTTATACATTAACGTTTTTCTAGGAAAAATTCCATTGGGCTTTAGGTTTATAACTAAGAGAAGGATAATACCAAATACTAATTGCCTTGCATCACTGATAAATCTAATTCGCTCGGGTACATAAGCTATGATAAAAGCCCCCAGAATCACCCCGTAGATGTTTCCCACCCCTCCAAGCAAGATAGAGGAGAGTATAATTACCGATATTGCGTAATTAAATGTGTCAGGGCTGATATACATCGCTTTTGAGGCAAATATCGCTCCGGCAACTCCGCCAATAATTCCGCTTAATACAAAAGCATAGATTTTAAATTTTACTATGGGTAAGCCGTAAATTTCCGATAGGTCTTCATCCTCTCTTAGGCTTTCCCACGCTCTACCCACTCGCCCTTTTTCTAATCTTTTAAGATAGAGAACTACTACTATAATGATAGTAAAAGTTAAATAAAAATAATTCTCAGGATGCATGATGTCAAAGGAAAAGTTTCCAATTGAGGTAAAACCTCTTATCCCAGCCAACCCTTCTGTTCCTCCAAAAACCGCTAGATTGTTAAGCGTTTTTCCTACAATTTCTCCTAATGCTAGGGTTACGATAGCTAGATAGTCACCATTCATCCTGAAGGAAGGTATGGCGAAAATTAAACCAAAGATTAGGCAAATAAACATTGTAAGTAAAACAAGTGCTAGCGCTGGTAGAGCTGTATGAATAGATAGCAAACTATAGCTATAAGCACCTACGGCAAAGAAAGCAACATAACCTAAATCAAGTAGTCCCGACTTCCCTACTACGATATTTAAACCTAAAGCTAATAGCACATAAATAGCTAGTGGATAGATTAGCGTAGAGGCTAATGATAATCCTGGCGGAGAGAGGAAATCCACTAAACCTCTATTTGCTAACGTAGGTAGCAAAAAAAGCGTTATTACTAGTAATAACATTCCGCTAATTTTTATCTTAGACTTCATTTATGTACCTTACGACTCAATATTCCGTTAGGCTTAACAACCAAAATAACAATTAAGACGATAAAGATACTAATATCGCGCCATTGAGAGCCAAATATTACGGCAGAAAATTGACCCACGAAACCCACAAGTAATGCTCCATAGAGAGTTCCCTTAACTTTACCCATACCACCCAAGACTGCTGCTGTAAAACCAGCTAGACCTATGGGAAACCCTACTTCAAAACTAGTGCTTTCATATAAATTCATGTATAAAAATGCTCCAGCACCTATTAATGCACCTGCTAAAAGGAAGGAGTATGTTACTACCTTATTAACATTTATCCCTAACAACTGACTCTCTTTCTCATTACTACTAATAGCTCTTAATCGGATACCAAACCTGGTTTTTTCTATCAAAGACCAGCAGATCGTATAACAAATCAAGGCTAGCATAGGTGTTAGTAGAGTATCCAATTTTAAAGGAGCACCGGCTATACTAAATAGTATATCATCCGAAAGTATCTTAGGGTTGCTTTGCGGTGAGGAATCAGTTAGTATTCTCACTAGCTCTTTTATGGCAAGCGAAGCACCAACAGCGGCTATTAAGGTAGTTAGCCTATTATTTCCTTTTAACCTTAATCGACGAAAGGCGATTATTTCTAGTAATACGGATGCGACCCCACCAATTAGCATTGAGAGCAGTAATCCCAGTACAAGGGGTGCTAGGGCTCCTAATCCACCTTCTGGGACATGATCGCTTTCTAAGTGAAGTAGTTTACCACTAACTATAATAGAGCCGAATGTGGCGAGCATAAATATTTCGGAATTTGCAAAGTTAATTATTTTTAATGATAGATAGGTAAGCGTGTATCCTAATCCCACAAGCAGATAGATGGCGGAAAGGGATAAACCAGCAATTACCAGATTAGGAAATTGAGTAAATACAACTGATATATTCAATATCAATTTCCTTTCTCTCGTCTTTACTACTCTCCTGTATATGAATAAAACGCCCTTATTATTTTACCTTTTGAGGAACTTCCCTAACAATTACCTCGGTTATTGGTGTCTCAACATTATCTGACATTTAACTTCTGGACCATACTATAATTATTACTATGAGCACAAAAGTTCTCATACTATTTTAACCAAGGAGATACATGAAGAAAAAAATTATATTTACTTCGACCTTCGTTAGTGCGCTAGCGCTTACTTCGTCGTTGGTGGTCTCAGCAGAAGCTGCTACTACATCTAAAACTGTTACCATTGCATTTCAAGGAGCTATCACCGGCAATAACGCAGAAATTGGTAATGACCAACTTCTCGGCGCAAAGACTGCGGTGGCTATCTACAATCAGAGCAAGCCAAAAATTAAAGTTAAGTTAGTAGTCATTGATGATCAATGCGATCCAGCTCTCGCAGGTTCTGTTGCTCAGGGAGTTGTTACTCAACCTGAGATCATTGGCGTTGTCGGTCCTATTTGTTCCGGAGCAGCTAAAGCTTCTTTTCCCGCTTATAAAGCAGGTAAGATGCCTCTAGTCTCAACCGCTGCGGCTGTACCCGCTTTGACCGATCCATCTGATGCTGGTAATGGCATCCCGATTTTCCACCGCATGGTCCTAAACGACACCTACCAAGGTCCAGCGCTCACTGAGTGGGGTATTAAAGATGTTAAGAATCCTCAGATTTTTGTAGCTGATGACGCTACTCCTTATGGGAAAAGTTTAACAACACTTGTTAGTACTTATATTGATTTGAAGCAATACACTAAAGTTGGTTATGATTCTATTCCTTCAAAATCCGTAGATTTTTCTGCATCAGTGGCTAAGGTCCTTGACTCACAAGCGAACGTAGTGCTTTTTGCTGGCTACTATTCAGACTCTGGTCATTTCCTTAAAGCACTTCGCGAAGGTGGTTACACTGGCATCTATGCAGCTTCTGCGGGTTCTGCAATTCCAGCTTTCATTAGAGAAGCCGGCGCAGAAAATGCTGAAGGCGCTCGTATGACTCTGCAAGAGAATCCTTTTGAAAATGTTGCGTCGAAATCTCAGATGGCTGCGTTTAAAGTACTCTCTGATGGTAAATCAGTCGTTGGTAAGCAGTATGTTACTGAAGCATATAACGCTGCGAACGTATTACTAACCTTGATTGGTAAAGGAGCTACTACTCGTAAAGCAATCATGGACCGCATTGGTAAAGAAACCTATGTGGGCGTTGGTGATATTAAACTAAGTTTTGATGCTTATGGCGATATTGTTGGCGGGGCACCTTTTGCTCGTTGGACTGTACTTAACGGCAAGTTGAAGTACCTCCAAGAAGCCAAAGAAGCGCCAATTAAAAAGAAAAAGTAATAAATTCATTAATGTAATAGCAGTGGGTAGATTTTACTCACTGCTATTATTATTTGTAATGTAATGACCAGACCAGTCAGTAGCATACTATCTAGGTATGAGTAAATGGAAAGTTATTTTAGTTGCTTTTTCGGTATTACTTTCTACTACCGTATTTATTCTCTCGCAAAATGAGTCAAAATACAATGCACAAGAAGTAGCACGTTGTGCAAATCTTAAATCCGATTCTGATGAGATAGACGGTTGCATCGCTAAAGAACTAATCAAATTACCGTTAAGTAGATTAACCCAAGAGATGGCAATTCTTGAAAGAGATAAGGTTTTTAAAGGGAAATGTCATGTGGTTTCTCACTTTGTTGGTAGATTATTAGCTAAAGAATATACTGTTTCGGAAACAATCAAGGGTAATGTGAACTATAAACTCTGTAGCCAGGGTATAATGCATGGTTACCTAGAAGAAATTGGTAATTCGGGAACCACAGCAAATCTAGTTAACGTAGCAGCGGAGCTTTGTAGTAAAGATGAACCCTCTGGTTGTATTCATGGCGTAGGCCATGCCTTCTCTTTCGCTAAAATATCTCTCGATAAAACTGCAATGGTATGTGCTCAGGTAACCCCAAAATTGCGTTTAACGGAAGAAGGTAAGAAGCTAAAACCTTTCAACTACAATATCAATTGCTTAGCGGGTTATGTAATGCAAGAGGCGCTGGATAATCAAGAGAGATTTCTAGATATTACACCAGAAGAGTTTAGCAAAATTTGCCAGTTAAATAATATTGATGTTACCTATGGCTGTCTCTTTGCCTACTATAGACAATATGCTAAGATGCCCAATTCCATGACTGAAGGTAAAATTAATTATTTTAAAGCGCAACCCGAGGATGAGGAACGTGTAGAAAAATTAAACTTATTTGATAAATATTGCGCATCTTTAGTGAATGACGCCAAATCAGAATGCTATAAGTACTTTGGAATGACAATTGCTGATGTGTATAATGTTGAGAGAAAAGCGGATTACGCTTCTCCTATTCTACATAAACTTTGCAAAGAGAATATTTTGTGTTTTAACGCTTATTTTGATATCATCTACTCCCAACTCTTAGAGGGCGCCCCTGCTTACTTTGAAAATTTTTGTAATTCAGAACTATGTACCCAAGCCCTGAAGATATCAGCCAGTAACGATCTTTTTGCAAACCCCATTAATTAATTACTTCCTTACTTTACTAAAAAATTGTTTACTAAATATTAACAACTAAGCAAAAAGAAAGAGTACCATAAACCTTTCTTAATGGAACAATGCTAGGCATGGTAAAACCTCCATCCAACGATACGCCCCTGGGTCTTTCTAGCCCTATAGAAGAAAAGACACCTAGTAAACTTTCAGCATTCCGATTAGTAGAACTAGTATTCTTAGCGGTGGTGGGAACCATCTTCGGTGTAATGCTTTTTGGTACAACTACCCTTAGCAGTGGTCCGTTTTCGGCTGAACTTTCAATAAAACCTTCACTCCATGGAAAAACAGTCATCGATTTGGGACCCTTAGGTAAGATTAGTTTTCAATCTCATAGAGGACCTCTTATCGTTGATGTGAAACTGAGTTCGATTTCTCCCGAGACTGCTAGTAAGTTTTTGAAAAGTACTAATAACTTCAAAGATTATAATCCTGACTTAAGTGGGGATCTAAAGAAATCTTTTCGTAATATATTGTTAAACAGTATTCTCTCAGGATTAATAGCTAGTTTTCTAATCATACTGATAGCTTTTCGGCGTTGGCGCATTGCTGTTTA
>Ga0114968_10000264_pt1 | contig 39020 bp, 34 predicted proteins | sample M_130807_EF_Meta_FD_87020 | JGI IMG/M metagenome (GOLD analysis project Ga0114968, IMG submission 87020) | Freshwater microbial communities from Lake Montjoie, Canada to study carbon cycling - M_130807_EF_MetaG | ecosystem: Environmental > Aquatic > Freshwater > Lake | place: Lake Montjoie... | reverse complement strand
GTGGTCCATGCTAAACCCGTGATTCACGTGCATGCAAAAATGTTGTGATACGCCATAGCGGGTATTAAGCACTTCAAAGAAATACCCATCCAAGGTGGCGCGCGCTGGGATGTTAAAGAAACGACCCTTCGGATGGAACAATTTGAGGAGATCTTGGTGGTTTTTTGCAGTAAATAGGGCGACAAACTCAATGAGAAGTTTAGTGTTTGTTTCTACTTCTTCTCGGGTTAGGCGGTTAATCGTTACTTGGTGCATAGGGTTATTAGGGGTTTAAGGGTTACGTAGGTTCTTAGTTACAAGCCCAGCATTCAGAATATGCCTGCGAAGCGCATTAAACGCGCAAGCGTGCAAACAGTGCACAGCAATAGCAGGCGTGCCTCGGGTCTTCGTGAAAAGTTGGATTGTGCATAGTAATCGTATCGGGGGTTGAGTGGTTGCCTTGAGATTAAAAATTTTTCAATATTTGTTGTGCACCATAAAATGTATGAAGCATTTTCTTGGGCAATTTGGTCCAAGGTCATGCTTTTGTATTGTCCAAATTCAAAAACGGTGTTGGGGGTGTAGTGGGTATAGTTTTTCATGTTGCGGGGTTTGCGATACAAAGCTACGCGATATGAGTGCAGTGGATGTGCATAGGAAAATACTGCTTGCAAAATGGATTTTACGTTCCCGCAAAAAGGGTATAATCACTATTTAAAATTACCCCATGTATTCATTGTACAGGTCTGAATAACCTCTCAAAGAACCATTTTAACAGTGGAATTAATAGTGTTGAATCTTTTGAGACGTTCAAAATTATCGAATCACTTAATCAATGTGACAGAAATCCATTTTTCAACCATCTAATTATAATTGAAATAATTAAATATAAAATCCAATAGAATAAAATGATGACTAGCAAAAAACCAAAAAATTGGGTTGTAGTTAAATTTTGCTTTTTTGTTGAAAAAACAGTTTGAATTTTACTTAAAAATGGTGGTTCTATGAAGAAATGATCTTTTCCAAAAATAGCAGAGTATCCTTGTCCTTCATAATATCTTGAATAGTTGTATTTAATTTCATCGTCAAAAGATGGGAAAGAATTAAAAAAGAATGGGGCCTGGTTATTAAGAGAAGGAATTTCTTTTTTCAGTGAGTCATTAACTATAACAAGAGTAATTGGGACCAAAGCTTTATTTTCTCTTCGGTAAAATGTATATGTTACATTATTCGTATCTGCAAACAAAGGCCGCATTGGCCAAGAACCAAAATCATTACTTTTGTTTTTAACAATAAAATCTTTTTTAATATTAAAATTGAATGATTTTTCTTTATTATTTGAATAAAATTGAAGATCACCTTTGTCAGAATTAAATCCCCAAGAATCATCATTCTTTTCAATCACAATTTCAGGACAGTTTTTATTATTCGTAAAAAAAATATACTCACTCAAACTTTGAAATTGTTCAGCTCCATCAGGAAATGGAAAATTATGTTTGTATAGAAATTGGATAAGTAAATTCCAATCACTATTCGGACTTAAACGAAAATCGTATCCAGATGGATAGAATTCAGAATTTTTTGAATTAAACAAATTTTCAATTTCCGATTCATTTTTATTCAGGTGCGCATTATTTGCGATATAGGGGTATACATTAAATGATCCGCCATTTTTTAAAACTAAATTTTGTGAAGCCTCCTTTCGATAAGAAAAATAATATAAAATCGAACAAATTGGAAGAATAATTAGAGATATCAATATGTGAATTCGTAAAATTCCTTTTTTGAAGTTAAATTTTGAATTTGAATCAGACCTTTTTTTTTCTTTATCGTGAAATTCAATTTCCTCAGTTATAGCAGCTTTTGTAAATTTTGTAAAATCAGGAGCATTCTCGCAAACAACAAATAAATCATTAGAATTCAAACAAATTATTTTCTCATTAGTAAGTTTTTGAATTAATTCGTCTAAATCATTTTCCTTAAGTGAAGGAATTAAACTTGTAAGTAATAATTTGAGGTTTCCTAAATCTATCGCCCCCCTGTCTTGAATGGTTGATTTTAAAAATTTAATCTGTTTACTTTCCATTTTGAGATTTTCATATCTATTAACAAATATACCAAAAATGTTATGTCCCATTTAAATTAAGTCTTCACATTCATATAGCTTTTCAGGACAATAATTTTATTTTTTCTATTAAACTTCATTTCTCGGCTTTTCTCATTCCAATCCCAATCATCACGCATTGCCTTGACGTTCGACGGCCCTTTCCTTTTGTTTTTTAACGCGCCCATAGCAGTTAAAGCAGACCCCGTTGGAAATATGGCTATACTTGGGAATAAACCCTTGGTCGTTGCAGCGATCGCATGAAGGTGTCGGAACGTATTCAGAAGTTTCCGGTTCAATGTTTGAATATTCTAGGAAGAAATCATGGATGGTGAAAAGCTCTTTCTTCCAATCGGGTTTGTCGCATAGTTCGCCAACCTCCACAATGATTCCGCTTAACGCTTTTTCTATTTATTCTCAGTCTCACACTCTTTCGTTTTAAGAAGGCTTAAATCGCCATTTCATATTTTAAATCTCTGGTAATGGTAACCTTGATATCGTAGGAATCGATTAGACGGAATATAGCTTTTGTTTATATTCCTAATAATTTATATTTTTGAATATTAACAAGATATGATTAACAAATACTTTCTTTTTAGATTACTTTATCTGCTGATATTTGTTTCAGTTTCTTGTGTTCAAAGTACTGCACAAATTCAAAATTTGGAAGCACTTGTTAACAAGAATGATAAATGTGTATTGAAAATATTTACGGTTGATGAATTTGGGGAATTATTAGGACAAGGATCGGGAGTTCTTATTGATTCTAAAGGCATTGGAATAACAAACTTTCATGTACTTGAAGGAGCATCGAATGCTATTGCAGTAAATATAAAAGGTGAGAAATTTATAATTGATAAAATTATTGATTTTTCAATGACAAGTGATCTAGTCAAATTTCAATTACAAAACTCAAATTCTACAATATTTCCAAAAGTTTCAATATACTATGGCAAAAATACGAAGGGTGCATCTGTTTTTTCTATTGGTTATCCAAAAGGATTCAATTTAATTGGAGAAAGTACAGTTGGGCCAGGAATAATTTCTGGAATAAGAACCGATGAAGTTTTGCCGGGTCAAGGTGATCTTGATTCGATAATACAAACCACAGTCCCTATTACGCATGGGAATAGTGGTGGTGGGTTATTTGACAGTAAAGGGAATTTAATAGGTATTACCCAAGGCACTTTTGCAACCAACGTGGAAGACTTACATGCTAACCTTAATAGAGCGATTCCAGTAAAACACATTAGATTGTTAAATAGAAAACTTAATTTCTCTTTTGATCAATTTATATATGAATGCGCTAAAACAAATTTATTCGCTCAAGGTATTCTAGCATATAATAACGGCGATTATTTGACTTCATATGAATTGTTACAAGAATATCAAAATGTAGATGAATTAAATAAATTAGATCCAAAAGTTTGGTATTTAAAGGGCAATTGCGCCTTCCATTTAGGTAGAAAATCAAATAAATCCGAAATCTTAAAAATAGCTTTAGATAATTATTCAAAATCTTTGATTTTAGATTCAATGAGTGTGAATGCCCGTAGTTTCATGGCCCTTACTTTTGACGAACTAGATCGAATAGATTATGCTTTCGAGGTTGCTTCAGACGGATACAAGATTAATCCCCAAAATGCATTTTGTAATTATGTATTAGGTAAGCTTTACAATGTTTCTGAACAACGAGAATTGGCAGTCAAATATTTGACAGTGGCAATTGCGTTATACGAAGACAAAAACTATGATTATGAATCCCTTGCTAAATGGTATTTAGAAAGAGCGGTTGCTTATTCAATGAAGGAAGATTTATATAATGCAGAAGCAGATTATATAAAATGTTTGGAAATAAACAAATCTGATATAGGCGGTTGGTATCATTATGGAGGTTTTTTACTTTGGTGTAAACGATATGCTGATGCGTGTTTTGCCTTTCAGATTGTTAAAAGCATGAATGAGAATTATTCTGATTACAATGGCTCGATAAAAGATTTGATAAAAATATCTTGTAAATAAGTATTATTTGCTAGAATTGTGAAATCAAAAATCAGTGCAATTATATTCTTTCCCTTCTGGATCCCAACACTTTTCAGAAATGAAAACCCCATTTAAGTAAAGTACTTCTTGGGCTTTTTTACCATTTTCGTAATATATAATATCGTATCCATTGTTTTTACCATTTTTGTAATCTCCTTCACTTTCCAAATTCCCATTTTCATACCACTGCTTGGCTTTGCCATCAAATTCTCCTTTAATCTTTTGATATTGAGACTTGAGCTTTCCACTTTTATACCATACCTGACACATTCCATCTTCTTGGCCATTAGAATAATTTTTATCATATTCTTTTTGCCCATCCTCATAATAAACAGTTAAATTTCCAGTACCATCCATTAAAAAAGCACTTCCTATACATTCACCTTTCGAGGAAAAATATCTTTGCCACCCAACTAATAGTCCATTTTCAAAATTTGTTTCTGATTTAATTTGTCCGTTTTCATACCAATTCCTAATTAATCCTTCAGGTTTTCCTAAATTGTATTTGGCTTCAGATTCGATTTGGCTATTTTCATACCAGCTTCTTGAAATACCATTACATTCTCCATTAACCCTAAAATCATCCATTTTTATTTGGCCATTTTTATACCACATTTTGAAGCTGCCATTTTCCTTCCCTTCTACAAAATTAACTTCAAAGTCTTTTTGACCATTATCATGGTATGCAAATACTATTCCTGTAATTGGTTTCTTATTTTTCAGGGTAAAAACAATTTTATTTGAATTAAAATCAAATATATTCGTTTCGCTTGAAATAAATTTTTCTTGAGAAAAAGTTAAAATCGGGGTGAAAAATATAAAAAAAAGGCCATAACGTTTCCTAGTCATTTTCATGCATTATTACATATGTGAATTCTAATTCAAAGTTGTAATTTAATAAATTTATTTTGGCTTTTTTCGCATTTTGCAGTCTTTGAATGATTACTGATTAAATTTTCTTTGTTTTATAAAGTTAATTATTTGTTTATTTTATTTTATTTCACTTGTTGTTTATTCTGAATCTATTTCCTTGATAAAGCAATAAAAAATAAATGCAAATTTAGGGCAATTTATTCAATCAGCTTTCTCATTCCAATCCCAACCATCACTAATTCCGTTGACCTTGAGCGGCGGCTTCCTTTTGTTTTTTTACGCGCCCATAGCATTTAAAGCAGACGCCGTTGGAGATGTGGCTATACTTTGGAATGAACCCTTGGTCGTTGCAGCGATCGCAGGAAGGGGCTTGCGTTTCTCCAGGCTGTTCGGTTTCCTGCATTTCAGTAACGGGTAGGGGAGTGTGGACCCTCAGCAGCTCTTTCTTCCAATCGGGTTTGTCGCACAGTTCGCCCACTTCTATCAGAAGTTCTTCAGAAACGTCCAAGATTTCAGCGTATCGTTTGAACCATTTGTTGGGAAATAAAAAACTGTGCATGTAGATGTAATTTCCGCTGTAGCGCTCGAAGTAGTCGAGCACTGTTTGTTTAGTTTTAAGGCTCATCTGACTGTACCTTCCGGCGATGAGATGATCCCAGTCGCTTGCATACGAAGAAAAATCAAACACATAAATTTCTTGATTCTCCATGGTTGGGATAATTTCTAGCAATAACCGGTGGTTGGCAAGCTTGGTGTTTTTCATTTCTTGGTAGAGTGAACCCGACACGTTGTTATATACCAATATTAACTTTTGATCTTCAGGCGAATATTTTCCTTCCCAGGAGAAATACACTTCTTCGGGAGCGGTGAGTCCGCGTTGTAATCCCAATAAAGGGTATAGGAACAATTTTGATTTTTGAAAATACCTGGGGTACAATTGATTGATGATCATGCCTTGAACTTTTTATTGGTTTCAATGCAAAGCTAGGGCGTATTGGTGCAGTGAATGCGCATAGGAAAATTAATAAAATTAAATACTTGAAAAAGGATAATTTTAATTAGTACCCCATGTATTCATTATATAAATCGGAATCTCCTTCAAAAAATCCATTAAATAAGAAATCAGAATAATCATAATCGCATTCGTCTGCATTTGACAGCATATCCATATATTCCTCATATGATTCCCACTTATTCTGATTGACTAAAAGATCAGCATCTGTTACAACATAGAAATTAAGTCCCAAATCACCCTCATCGTCTTTGTCTAATTGGTTAACATCCACAAACCGCACTGCATACTTTATCGCATAGGCAATGAAATCACTTTCATCAAGTAAAAAATCGGGAATGTTCTTTACACACCAATGAATATATTGAGCGTCAGTTTTCGCAACCTGTTCTAGTGTTTTCCCATCATGTTTTCCGAAGGTAAAAAGGGTTTCTGCTTTATAAATAGTCCAGTTTTTCATGTCGTTTTTAATTATGACACAAATATATTACTCAATTGTGCAATGTATCTGCACAGAAAAAAACATGCTATTTTTATTAATATCGCTTAAAACAGAATTGCGCTAATTAGGTTAAAAAAGCTTCCAAGACCATTGTTTTTTTTCTTGATTGTATGATTTAATAACCTTTCCGGAAAATTTTTGACCATCAACAAGTTTGTATTTTGATACTAGGTTGGGGTGAATGAAAGCATCAGTAATAAAACCAAATGATTTCCCTTCAGGTATTTTTACCACGCCCGATGCTTCTTTCAAAAATTGATTTTTAAAAACTTCATCATTAAACTTTATCGCTGTGTAAAGTTGATGCATTCCTTCGTTAGTGCCTCCCTGAAAACGAACTTTTAAAGTCTCCCCAATTTTTACATCAGAAAAAAATCTTTCGTATTTAAAATAACCAAACTTAGTTTCAGATGCAATGAAATTGAGCATCTTTTTATCAGTGTTGACAAATTCTACAATTAGTAACTCCTCAACTACATCATTGAACAATAGCGATTCTGCAATTGGTAAATACGTCTTATAAAACCCGAAATTAGATTTAGAAGAAAGCGCAGTTTTATACCAATCCATGGCTTGCCAATTGGTTACCTCAGTTGGTATTTTATACTTATGTGTTGTTCGGGCTTGATTCAGCAAGTCTATTTCAGTCCGTGCCTCGTTGAAGAGCTTTTTGGAAATTAATAGCCTTGCCATTTTTTGTCTAAGACCAACCAACATTTCTTCAGGACTTTTACATGATAAAGCCTTGCAATAACAGGCGAATACTTTTTCCGGATCGCTTGAAAAAGCTTCGGCAAGAATTTCCCATACCCAAAAATCGTTTCGTTTCTTCTTGGCAAAGGGCAGCAATGACTCTAGCATATTATCCTTGTCGCCTAATGCTAATAATAGTTTTGCATTAAAATAGGCCGGGTATTGAAACTGAGGGTAATCTTCTACTATTTGAGATAATACCGGTAGGAAAGCTTCAGCTTGTTCTTTATTAAAAATAATTTCCCCGTGCTGGGTTTGCTTCGGTAATAAATGTTTTGCATATGCAATATAAGCCTGCTCAGCAATCGCCATTACATCTTTGCCGTTGGGTAATGTATTTTTAAGGTAATCCTCAGGCATAAAATTTTTAAAATCCCACCAGTCAGCAAATTCAATGTACCTATCAGACTCTTTCATTCCCTTGTGCATTGCACTAAAAAGCACACTGAACCATTTTGAATTTCTTTTTAATGACAGCTCCTTAATAGAATCAAATAAACGATGTATTTTGTAAATATCCGGAGTAGTTTCTTGAGTAATTACCCGCGCAGTTTTGGCTATAACAATCGATATGTTATCGAGAAACATTTCTTCAGATGCAGGTAAATCTAACGCTTTAACTTCGTTGATTTTAGCTGTAAAAGCATCCAAATTCGATGTAAGTTCATCTAGTTGCGCATACAAGACCCAACTCAAATTTCGCTTACCCCAAATATTTGTCAAATCAGCCTCTAATTCTGCTTTTGCCATAGCATAAGCCTCTTCTAATTTACCCGATTGACGGAGTTCTTTTATTTCTTTAGCTGGCATAATCTTCTTGTTTAAAAGTTTGCAATGCCGTTTGAATGTTGGATAGCAACGACTGGCTGTTGGTCATATTTTGAATAGGGACAACCCTACCAAAAAAACCATTCTTTTTATATTCAAAATCTACAACGGCTGTTTCATTATTTTGCTTAAATGTATAGCGTTCTTTGTATTGCTGATGTTCAATACCATCAATTGTAATATCTGTTTCTTTAAACAACAATACTAAGTCATCAAACAAACTTCTTGTAAAAGGAAACTCTTCTTCTAACTCGAAGTCAAATTCAATTTGGCTAATAATCGTTTCGGCTGTATTTCGCTTTATGGAAACATTTGGCAAATGATTTAATATTTCAGCAAGTGCAATATTGAATGAACTGTTTGGAGAAAGATTTGGCATTGACGCAAATGGTTTTCTAAATTCATTTTGTCCATTTACATAAGTTCTGAAAACTGCCTTGTCTTGCTCCCTCATCAAAGAGTATCTAATCTCATAGCCAATTTTCTCCCACCCAACAATTTCAATGTATTGCTTCCTTACTGCATGGCGAACTTTGATAAAATGATCCTGTAATGGAACAGATTGCTCTAAAAGGTTCAGCATTGAAAGCTGTTGCAGCAATTCGTTGTCCAGACTGATTTCTTCTGTTTGAACCTGATTGCCGGTTAATTCATTTAATGCATTCAAGACTGTTACATCTAGAAATGCCATAGCTGAATAGGAATTGAAAAACGGTGGGTTTAATGCATACAAAGTTTTTGATGCCCTGGTAATTGCTGTGTATGCCCAGCGATAAAAATCCTGATTTGTTTTACCTGCTCTCCTTTGTTTATCAGTAAAGCAGTCGAAGCCTTCCATATTATCATTATCCCAAACGGTAAATACATTATCCCATTCGCCACCTTGAGCCTTGTGGCAAGTAACGGCATAACCATACTTCATCAACAAGCAATTGAAATACTCATCCTGCATGATGGCTTCCTTAAACTCTTTTGTTTTGGGCTTTAAACCCTTGTGCCGGGAATTAAAGTCTACATACAAAGCCTGAGTTTCTTCCGGCTTCAAATAATTATCTCCGTAAAGGAAGTTTTCAAGCATCTTACCCTTTACAATCTTATTATTGCTTTCTGCATCAGGGAAAACCAACTCCACATCACGCCAATAAAGTGTTACCGGATTTTTACCTCTTAACGCAATTGTTCTCTGTGTGACTATATCGCTTACTTCATTGATAACAGCAAACTCACCATTGAAAACTCCTTTTCTATAATTGTTACCGCCCATGATAACAATATCACTTTTCTGAACAGGTAAATCAGCATTGCCAAATCTCCGTTCTCTTATTTGCAAATTGAGGTCTAGACAGGTTTTGTTTTTACTTGCGATGATAATTTTGGGGCTTGCTGCTTCTTCCCAAGTATCGAGGAATGTTTCATAAGTAGGATTTAAAATATCCTTCCCATTGGAACGCAAATTGAAGTCGTTAAAGAAACGGGCTGAAATACTCTTTCGTAATTTTGCAGCTGCTTGCAATATGCCACTATCCCCACCTTGCCTTTTCACTTCCTTCATTTCGGTTTCTTCAGAAGAAAGATTGAAATGCTCTTTAAGATAGTTGGCTTCAAAAGCTTTTGAACTGTTATCACCTACCGGAGGTAACTGGCAAGGGTCTCCAACGAAGATGATTTTAGAATTTACATTAGGCTGTGAAACTCTTGTGTAGCTGATCAAATCAGACAATAAGTGGCTTGAACCAAAACGAAAAAACTCTCCTTCGCTTTTGGCATCAGATAGCATGGAGGCTTCATCCACTATGAATATTTTGCCGGCCACATCCACATTATTCTGGATTTTATAATAGTAATAGAAAGAATCACCTTCTTCAATCTCTACCAGATCCTCATAGCTGTAAATAGACTTGTGAATAGTAAAAGCCTCTTGCCCGGTTTTTTCTCTAATTACTTTGGCTGCTCTTCCTGTTGGAGCCATCAAGGCAAAATCCTTTTCAACTGCATTGAGATATTCAACTAACCCTTTTAGGATGGTTGTTTTACCACTACCAGCATATCCTTTCAGCATAAACACCTGCACTGGACTGGCTAAAAAAGCCTCCAGCTTGGTTAAGGCAGTTTCCTGGCCCTGACTTAGGTTTAAATGCTTAAAGTGATTGAATATGCTCATGTCTTTTAATTTCTATGCAAATGTTGTATTCAAATGTGCGGTGTAACTGCACTCATAAATTTTTCAATAGTTTAGTACATACCTCAAATATTTTATCAATATTATCTTTTTCAATAACTGCAATTACCCTTTGATCGATAAGATTTGGGTGATTAAATTTATTTCTTAAATCAACTATTGTAATAGGATTGATATCATCAGTCCCTGCTAAAGAAATTAAGTTATGAAATTTAGGATTATATGGAATTCTTTTATTACTCGAAATCAAATCATCTCCAGCTGCAACTTGCATATACTCATTTCCTTCAAAATCCTTTAAAAAATCGTAATTAGACCGAAATTGAAATTTATATCCAATCTTTGATTCCCCATGCTTGTTCGTGTAATTTACTTTATAAGGGGTATCTTCGTTTATCATTTGTTTAGATATTGCTTCTAATATTAAGAAGTAGTACATAAAAGCGGAATCAAACGGAAATCTTTTGTTACTGGTTATCAACGAATCAAATCCTAATTGAAGAAAAGTGGCCATCGCTCCGGAAAAATCCCTATCTAGAATGTGTTTTTTTCTTTGTTCTTCTAAATGATCAATAATCGTAATTGTTTTATTCCAAATTGGTTTCAGCCAAGAAGATTTTTTTATACTTGATGTTAGTTTTAGAATTAAACTTTCTATATTTAGATGAATATTTTCATTACTGTCTTTAAAAATAAAACTATCAACTTGAGCTTCTTGTAAGGCTTGTAAATTCCAAACTTTATTTGTTGCTGAAAATGCAATTACTTGAATACCAGGATTTTTATTTTTTATCTCTTTTAAGAGTTTAATACTTGTAATTTGTTTGGATTTCTTATTTTCAAAATCGGATGGATTTAGCCTAAAATCAAGAATTACAACATCAAAATTATCTATAATTATTTTGTCTATTGCTTTTTCAATTATTTCATCACTAGTTAGACTTTTAAAATCAACATTTAAATAATCACTGTAAATATTGTTCATGTCACTTAAAAGGAATGCAAATATTTCATTCCACCCCTTTTCTGCTTCATCATCAATAAGTAAAACTTTAGGTTTGCCTTCATAATCAATTTTTAATTTGCTAGCAGATATTACATCTTGTTTGAATATGGGGTGAATGGTTCTTAAATATTTGAAATATAAATTATACTGAATATTTCGAAATACTTTACTTAACTCTTTGGATTCGTCACATCCAATTGTTTCCGCCCATTGATGAATTGCCCATTCGTTTGCGATTGAGTGGGAATCGGCATAATTCAATGGAGGGTCTAATTTTATTTTTTGGATTTCTCTCGAGAGCTCCTCTGGTTTTAATGAATCAAAATATGTATTTAATGCAGTGCCGAAATCTTTTTTGTTATAATTAATCAAATGAACATTTTTACTTTTTAATATATTGAAATATTCATTTTGAAGTAAGAGATTTATTCCAACAAAACTGTAAATAAAAATAGGAGTAACTTGATTTATGTTATTTGTGCATCGTATTTCAGTTGCTAATCTTAAACCATTGAAATCAGACAATGAACTCCCAAAACATAATGGAACGAAAATACCTTTGTATTTTTTGTTTGATAAATTTTCGTCAATTTTTTCATGTAATCCAAATTCAGAATCTTTGTTGTAAAGTGTAGTATAATTTTTACAAATAGGATTAATATCTAACTTTGATCTAAAAAAAAAGTAATCATTAACTTCATTTTTAAGATTTAAACTATCTTCAATAAATAGGCGATTAGAATTGTTTAGCTCTTCCAGCAAAAAAGGCTCAATATCTGGATTTGTTCCAAACAACAAATACTTTAAATTATATTGATTACTTTGTTGATATTTTTGCAAAAAAACTTCTAAATTATTGTAGAGAATATGAACTGGTATACTAGCTGATGAATTATTTTCATTATGTTTTCGTTCAGAGTTCGAGCCACTAAAAATCACATAATATCTATTTGAAGTTGTGTTCGACAATTTTTCAAGTTTATTTCTAATGTCATTAACATCGTTAACTTGTTTGTTTTCGAAATTTTCAAAAAAAGATTCATGAAATAAGATTACATTATTTCCTTTTTTAAAAAGCTCAGTTCTCAGGTCTTCTGTTACTTCAGATAGCCTGTAAATAGGGTGGATAAATTCTTTGTATTTTTCAAATTTATCATCACCCCAACCTGAATCTTGTTGTCTTTTTTGATTATCGTCAATTAGGTATATCATTTCTTTAAGATTAATAAGTATTCGACACCATCAAACATTGGAATTTGTTTTGCATTTCTTTTTTTACCGTTCCATAAATTCACTTCATAATTTTGATTGTCTTCAAATTTTGCTCGAATATGTAAATCACATAATCCATTAATTTGCTTTTCAATTATTGGAAGCATACTATTTCCAAATGGTCGTTTAATAGTGTCTGTAATAGGTTTTTTCCAATAAGTTTCCAATTGATGAATTGAAAGTACTTTCTTTGAAGCTTCCTCGAAAAAGGAAATCACAATTTTTTGATGATTTGGGTTGCTATTCTCTTTAATTAAGCCAATAATTTTTGAATATGCTTGGACCAGTTTATCAACGTCTGTAAATAAATTTAAAGTTTGTGAGAAATTAATAAATTGGATATTAGCCCATTCTTCGTATTTATAATCTACATTTCTTTTTTCTAAAATTCTTTGAAGTGGATTATCATCTTTAATATGCCAAAGTGATTTAAAAAATAAAACTAATTCGCTAAAATTTCGGATGGGTTTGTTTGTCAACTTTGATATAAATACTCGCTCTAATTTGTAGCCTTCGTTTTCAGTAGCCTCAATTAAAATATCATCCGGATTTGGAACTATCTTAGGATTTCTATTAGCCCAATCTTCTATATCTTTATTACTCCAACTATCTTTAATATTTTGACTTGACCATGTACCTTCCCCGGTCAAATAATTATTAATTAACATAAACATTTTCGTTGTGAACTTCTCTTTTTTTGCTAATTCTTTAAAATTTAGTTTAACTAACTCTAAATGCTTTTTAAAATCATATTCACTACAAGCACTTTGAAGGACTATAACATCAATATTTTCTCTTGAAATGGGGTGACATGTTGTGCTTAAAATACGATTCTGATTGTAAGCAAGTAACGCATTATGTAGGTTAATTGGATGTATATATCCCGAAATATTTTGGGTTTCAGGTGGATTATCAGGAGGAGGAGTGTTGCCCGGAGAATTATCATTAAATATAATATCTTCAATCTTTTGTACACGTTCCTCTAATGTTCCTTCAAGGCTAATCTCCTTTGAAGCAAGTTCTAGTATTCTTTCTCGCTGATTTTGATTGATTTTTTTATCCTCGAGAAGTTCCTTTATGAAATCATATTTAGTTTTTGCCATTTATTCCAATTTGTCTTTATAATAAAAGTCCATTGCTTGTTCGATTCCATCAGTTTCCCAAACATTTAGAACTTGATTAATAGGATCTTCAAAACCAATTAATAAATCAAACCTGCTCTTCAACTTTAAGTACAATTCATTATCCGCCCCCTTCACCATTTTCAGGTAATCTAGCTTGCCAGAAATAACATTTGCCATATCTGGCTTTCCCTTCTTTACATGGCCTTTGTCAGCGATATATTGCTGTAAAAATATGCTAGAAGCCCTTTCGTAACCATACCTATCCCAATAATAAAGCCACATACGCAATTGCTTAATGTATCGCTGCTGCACATTGACTTTTTCATTCACCAACAGGCCGGTTACTTCTTTACGGTAGCCATCTTTTTGCAAACGGGTTTTACTTTCTTTGATGTGAAAGTTTTGCTCAGTAATTATCCTTTGTAATTCTTTTAAGAACTCACTCTCGGGCTGATAAACGTTGTGCATGGAACTAAAAGTAATGTCATCGGCATAACGACTATATTTTAGGCCGAAACGCTTGGCTACAGCTGATAACAAATAATCTAGCCTTCGGCAAACAATGTTTGTTATAACAGGTGATGTAGGAGCACCTTGTGGTAATACATTGCGTTTTACTTTTTCCCATTCGCCATTTTCGTTTTTGCGTTCTACCTCCATTTCGGTACAACACAACGATGCAAGGATATTGGCTATATCTTTTCGTCCTACTCTTTTTTCTGTCACCCATTTTGGACCAATACTTATGTTTGTTATTTCTCCAAAAAGATTAAATGGCTTCAACTGAAAGCATTTCCATACTCTTGCCTGATCAACGGAAGGAAAAAAGTCTTTTAAGTCTATATTATACACGTACATATTTCCTACATGCAATTTGGCATTGTCAACAATGGATTTATCTCTTACAAATCCCATTGCGGCATTGTGTGGTTCGTAAACGCACTGCAATACAAAACTCAGTGTTTTTTGGATAGATTTTAAACCCGCTACAGGTGAGTGTATAGAGCGTTCGGCTCCTGATTTTTTCTTTACTTTAAATTCAGTATACCGTTTTCTTCCAAGTTTCGGGTTGGCATACCAAGTGAGCTGTTTTAATTGAAATGGAACAGCCTTATCTCCATAGACCAGTGGTTTCGCCACATTCAAAACATGAAGCAAATCTTCCCTGGACTGCATTTTTTCAAAGGCAGTTCTGATTTGGTCGATATGTGCTTGTTCCAGTTTCATAATTTTATAAAAAGTTCAATGAAGCCTGCTGCGTTATTCTTTGTTTATGTATTCTTCTTAACAGAAAAATTCTATTAATGATAAATTATAATATTTGCAAGGTTTTCTCTACAACCTTTCAGTTGAAGGCATCGATTAACCTAGAAACATTCATCCCCCGATAAATCGGAGAACACCAACCGATTTGAAACTACCTTGCGGTGGCCTCCAGTTGGCACAAATCAATATCGTGCAGCAGACTTTCAAAGAACAATATGCAAAGTAATAATCCAACTGTGCGGTGTAACTGCACAAATGTAATTATTTTATATTAACTTTGTTTTTTATTTCACTTTACAAATTAATAAACTTTAAGTGAAGTGATTCTGCACAATAAAATAGTTTAATCAATGGCAACAAATAAGAATGCTCTAATTCGATATAAAGTACTTGATACTTGTTTTAGGAACTCAGGACGAAGGTATTTTATTGATGATCTACTTGAAGCATGTGATAAGGTATTATCTGAAATAGACTTATTATCAAACGGTATCAGCAGACGCCAACTATTTGAAGACATATCTTTCATGGAAAGTGATGAGGGTTGGAGTATTGAACTAACAAAGGAACGTGAAGGAAAAAAAGTATTTTACAGATATACCAATCCTTCGTTTTCAATAAATAATATGCCTTTGAATGAAGTTGAAATTAATCAATTGAAATCTGCCATCGATATTTTGTCGCAATTTAAAGGCATGCCACAATTTGAGTGGATTCATGAACTTGTCCCTAAATTAAAACAAGGATTGGCGCCTGACGATGTTTCAAATACTATAATTGAATTCGATAATAATGAATACTTAAAGGGAATTGAGTTTTTAGGACAATTGCATAATGCTATATTTTATAAGCAAGTTTTATCCATCAGCTACAAGCCATTTGAGGAGGATAATCCATATGATCTAATTCTTCATCCTTATTTTTTGAAACAATACAACAACCGTTGGTTTCTATTTGGTTATAATTCAGAAAATCAAAAATTTGATTGGAATTTAGCCTTAGATAGAATAGTCGCAGTCAAAGAATTGAATGTTGTGTACAAAAAAAATACTGAAATTGATTGGTTAGACTATTTTGAAGATATTATCGGTGTTACAAAACCCGTCGGTGAAAAAACAGAAGCGGTGGTTTTACATTTTAAAGGAAAAACCGGAAACTACATGGAAACCAAGCCTATTCATGGCTCTCAAAAGTCTAAATGGCTTGATGAAAATACGCTCGAGATTACATTGGATATTATTATCAATTATGAGTTAGAAAGATTGATTCTTTCGTATGCGGATAGTGTTAGCGTTATTAAGCCTGAAAAATTGGCTGCTCAAATTTGTAAAAGATTAAATGCTGCTGGTAAGCTTTATGAGGGTGGTTAATTATAATCGTTCGAGTTTTTCCTCTGGTATTTTCATTTTATAATTCTTTTTCTTTAATAATGATACTCGATGAAAAACCAATTTGGATTGGTTAATTTGGGAACATTTTTACCATAAGCTGACTGTTTTCCACATATGGTGTCATATCGCCATGCATAAAAATCACTTCTGGACAAATTAGAAATTTCATTAACAAAAAAAGAATTCTGGATTATGTTGGATTTACCATTCAGTTCATAGGAAATAATGTTACTCTATTGAACCGGGCTTTCTTGTTCAGTGAATTTTAAGGAACTTATTTTTTTTGGCTGTTGTAATATTAATCTTTTTTCGGCAGAGAGAAAGTCAGTCCAGTTTATCATGAAGTATTAAGGTTAATAAATCAAAAATAAAGAAATTATTTTAGTCCAAACGGTTTTTAATGTAGTTGAAAAACTTTTCCAAACTATACAACTCACGTAAGGTTAATATCTCCTTATATTCTTCCATGTACTTGTTTTGAATATCACTTAAATTTTGAACGCCTGGGTAGTCGACATGGGCATGAGCAACCTCATCAAGATTCCCAGCCCAATAGTTGATTTCTTCATCATCGACCTCGAGTAGTTGTTCTGCCAAATTACGAAGTGGTGCAATAAGTTGCTCTAATTTTCCAATTAATAAGTTTTTATCCTCTTGATATTTACGGATTTCTTCTAATAAACCCTCAAAATAAGACTGCTCGTTTTCTTCTTTATGCTTTATCCACAAGTTAATCATTTCACAAAGTTGTTCGCCATTAAGTTCGTGAAGATCTGTAAAAAGATTAGCAACTGGCTCGTTAAAATAACGATCACTTGATTCGTAATATTCTTCAAATGCACTGTCGATTGAATGGATTTCTTCACATAATGAATCAATTTCAGACGAATCTGTCGTTCTAAAGTCTTCGTCACAAAATAGATTATAAACGATTTCATGAAGTTCAGTGTTTAGATTACCTTCGCCCAAAATTCCTTCTATTTTTTGAAACACATGGGTATAGTCTGTAAGATCGGGAGTGCCTCCGAATAAACATTCAATAACCTCATTTAAAACTCGGCTTTTTGCATTGATCAAATTTCTATTCGAAGTCTTGTTAATAAGTTCAATTGGTTCCATTGGATTTATGAATTTTTGTTTTTATTAATATTGGGTTTTCCTAGGTCTTCCAGGATGTCGTTTTTCTCTGAAGGTAATTCTATCACCTTCCATAAGCGTTTTCATGTTTTTTGAAATATCTGTGGACTTAAGTGAAAAAGTCAACATGTCTTCATTATGTCTTATTACTTCATAGCAATTACCTTCCCCGTATTTTTCAAAATGATTTCTGTAATTGTTCCGTGAAGCAATATTTGAGGAAAACTTATTATTTTGCATTGATAAGGGATTATCGTCTATTTCCTTATAACGGTCTGGATTGATAACCGGTTCAACTTTGGGGATTGTTGGGAAAAATTTCCATTTTGCATCAGCAAAATCCCAATACATTTCATCCAAGCAATAATAGTATGGAGACGATAGTTGCAAAAACATTCGTTTCATTAATTCAGCAGGAAAACCAGATTTGAATCTAAGGGCACAAAGAAATTTCAATTCTCTAAATTCAGCTTCGTTAAGAGAATTATGTGCTGTTGGGTCCCATTGGATTAAGCCTTCCCGAAAAAGCATTCCAGCCCAATATCTCAAATATCCTTGTAATTCAAGTTCATTCCAAGTGTAGTTTTTCCCCTTCAATGATGTATCAAAACAATGTGGTAGTAAGTAAGAATTATTTAAGACTGACTTTGAAAGGGCTTTGTTTAATCGAGATTTAGCTAATTTATAATCAACTAACTGATTTCCATTTACCTGAATAGTTTGTGCTCCTATGAATTGTGAGAATCCATTTAAATTATTGGTTTGTATTTCACTATCTACTGCGAATTGAACCAAAAGCATATCCAACTCAATTCCAAGTTTTTTTAATTCTAATTCATCAAATACCTCCTCCATATAGTCAATGCAATTATCCTCTCCGTCGGTTAGTGCAAAAATCAACATTTTGTCATACGAGCCTGAATTTTGCTGACAAGTATCAATGGAATCCCTTATGGTGTGGAATAAAGGAGTATTGTTATTATAGTTAACAACGCCGTAAACGTTTTGAGTAAGTTCTATGGAATCAGCCATCTTAACGGCTTTTGAAAATTCTTCGCAACCATTTCTCAGTAATCGGAATGCAACATCATCGGAATTAAAATCTAAAAAGGGTAATACGACGTCTTTAAAGATTTGCTTGGCATGCTCATGTTTTGGTTTATTCGCAACCGTGGTCATCATGCTATAGCTGTTATCGAAAATTACTTCTATGTATCGTTTCATTGAGATTAGGTATTTATTATTATTGAGGATATTATGCTTGTTAGTATTTCAAGTATATGGGGTGTTATAATTTTGAGATGCAGTTAATCTTTATTCATTTCGTTTCTTTTCATTATGTTCTTTCACCGCCTCTTCAATATCGATGTTGTGATACCCTAACTCATCTAAGCTGTCCTGGTTGAAATATGCTTGATAGTCTTCAATTATGTCCTCGTTATTCCATTCAGAGATATATTCCATCATATGAGAAATGATTTTTTGCCGGTCAATAGGGGATTTGAGATGAACTAAACAAAATCCTCCTCCAGGAACATAAATAACTATAATAGGCTTTTTGAATTTTTCGAATGAAATTTCTATGTCTCTTATTTCTTCTTTGAGAATATGAACATATGGATTTTCCGCCTCATGTTTCAAATCAACTTGGGGAATGGTTTTTAATATGGTTTGATTCGCTTTAAGTTTAGCTTGCATCGATTGAAATTCTTGATGCATCCCGATCAATTTATTTCGAAGATCTATTAACTCGTTAAAGCGCCGAGTTTTCAGTTCAATTTCCCGGTTGAAATAGTGGATTTTATCCCGTTCCTCGATTTCAAAAAGTGTCATTTGATCTTTATTCCTGTAAAATTCCTCGGAATAATATTCCGAAATCTCTTGAAGGATTTTATCGAAATCTTCGATTCGTTTTGAGTAAATGTAAAATTGGTCGTTCATGAATGGGTATTTTATGTGAAAAAAATATTCCTTTAAATGGCTTGAGATTAAAGGTATGTAATTTATTCATTCACGCGCAGAAACGCTGATTGTACCTCATGGTGCAACTTAACGCGCCAGTGCTTTTGATCCTCCGGAAGGAAAAACTGCAGGTATTCAGGATATATATCCGTACGAGCGAATTCAATTCTACCGCCTCGGACGATAGACCCCAACTCACAGAACACCTGGCTTATCGTTGGTTTGATCCAACCGCCTTGCCTTCCTTGGACTGGGCGGAAGCGGATGTGCCGGTGGTTAGGGAGTTCATAATAGCTTGAATATTATTGACAATAATTCAATTTTTTAGTTAATAAATTTCTAATCAACGTAAAAAAATTACGTTTAGCTATGGGTATTTTTGTTTTAATTGATTTCAATCTATAATGAAGTACACCTTTATTGATTTATTTGCAGGATGTGGCGGTTTGTCGGAAGGTTTTCTTCAAACGCAACAATTTGAGGCATTAGCTCATGTTGAATGGGAGTTACCCATGGTTAATACCCTTAGAAATCGATTAAATAAGAATTGGCAACATTCATCTGAAGATGCTAAGAAACGAGTAATTCATTTTGACATTCAAAAAACAGATGAGTTGATTGAAGGAAATTGGTCACCGGAATCGATAGATAAATATGGATCAACTAACCATTCGGATATTGCTTCGATGGGATTAAAAGGTTTAGTAGGAAAGGAATCTGTTGATTTAATTATTGGTGGCCCCCCTTGTCAAGCATATTCCATTGCAGGTCGAGCACAAGATAAAAATTCAATGAAGGACGATTATAGAAATTACCTTTTTGAGAGTTTTGTGAAAGTTGTTGATGCATTTCAGCCTAGTGTTTTTGTCTTTGAAAATGTACCAGGAATGTTGAGTGCAATGCCCGGGAATAAGTTAGTAAGTGAACGTGTTTTTGAGGCGTTTAGACAATCTAACTATGAAATTAGATGTCCAAAGGATTTGAAAAAATCAATTTACACTGCCTCGGACTTTGGTGTGCCTCAAAAAAGAAATCGAGTAATTATCATTGGTGTTAAAAAAGGTAGTGAATTAAATTTAGAGGAGATTTACAAGCAAGTGGATTCATTCAAAACAAAGGAGTTTAAAACTGTTAAAGATGCCATTGGTAATTTACCAAAATTACTTCCATTGAATTCAACAAAAAAAGTTAACGGAAGGAATGTCTCGCATGAATTGAGAAACAATGAAGCGGAAGTTCAATTTCATCAACCACGTTTTCATAATGACAGAGATGTAAGCTTTTTTATGGAGTGGTTGACTCAAGGCATGAACAACAAATCGTCGGTCGAAAAGATTAATTTTTACAATGTTCGACTGTCAAAACAATCGAAACATACTAAGTATAGAAATCTTGAATGGGACAAACCATCACCAACGATTGTTGCACATTTATACAAAGATGGGTTGATGTTTTTGCATCCAGATGAAAAACAAGCGCGTTCGATAACCGTTAAAGAAGCCGCTTTATTACAATCTTTCCCTGATGATTATGAATTCCTTGGTAGTCAAGGAGTCGCGTTTAAGATGATCGGTAATGCAGTGCCACCACAATTAGCTAAAAATATAGGTTTAGGAATACAGAAAGAATTAAATAAAATACAATGAATATATTAGTGGCATGTGAAGAAAGTCAAGCAATCACAAAAGAATTAAGAAAATTGGGACACAATGCTTTTAGTTGTGATTTACTTCCATGCAGTGGTGGACATCCGGAATGGCATTTTAATATGGATGTTTTTAAGGTGATCAAGGATAAAGGAGGTGTTCTACAAAATAGTGAGAAGGTTAAATTAAAAAATAATTGGGAAATGATGATTGCCCATCCTCCATGTACATTTTTGGCAGTGAGTGGGGCTAGATGGTATTATCACCCTGAAGACAATCAACTTCCATTTGATCAGAGAAGGCCTCATCCAAGATTTCCCAACAGAGCAAGTGACAAGGAAGAAGCTATTGAGTTCTTTATAAAATTATGTGAGGCTCCAATTGATAAAATAGCGGTTGAAAATCCTGTAGGTATTATTAGTACACGATACAAAAAACCAACTCAAACCGTACATCCTTGGATGTTCGGTGATGAAGCTGCCAAGGCGACTTGCTTATGGCTTAAAAACTTGCCTTTACTTGAACCAACGAATATTGTAGGTAAAGGTGAAAGAGTCTTTTTGAGTAGCGGAAAAAGCTTGCCTAAATGGTATTCAGATGCTCTTACCCAATCTAAAAGTACTGCAGAAAGAAGAACAATGAGAAGTAAAACTTTTGAGGGTATGGCAATTGCCATGGCTGAGCAATGGACGAAGTAATTAATTTTTGAAACTATATTTTTTATCGATTTAGATATAATACTATCTCAATCGTTATAATTGAAATATCAATCACAAATAATTTTTTTCAATTCAACTCTCAATAGATCTACCTGATAACCTATTAATTCTTTTAAATCAACATCATTATCGGAAAGCACTGAAGGTAATCTATGGTAATAAACTCTTGAAACATCAAAACCATTATGATGATCAATCTCATAATATCCGTTAAGACTATCCTTAGAATCCATTAATGGAGGATAAATTAAATGACAGGTATTAACATCCAATTTCACAGTATATGCCAGCATTTGATAGACATCTCCAATTCCAACTCCTGATTCTTTTCTATCATACTCTTCGGCCTCCTCTTTTGTATATATGACTTTGTATTTACAATCTAAAATAAGATCTTCACTTTGTTTGTGAATATATATGTCTGGCTTCAGTCCAAAAGAGTTTTTAGGATTTAATCCTGTCTTAAAACTTTGTGCCAAAGCAACTTGTTTACCGTTTTTATTACCCTGACTTATTATGTTTATTATATCTTTTTCATAAGAAAATTCATCTCGTATGAAACCAAACAAAAAGTCTTCGAATAATTTTTCAGTAGGAATTAAAAAAGCAAATATTTCAAGTTGATTTAAATCTGTTTTAATCGACATACCAGAAAGAAACATTTTACAATAATTTAATATTGTCTGCATTTTATCATTCAATGGAGAGACCACAACTTTTTCACAATCCATTGATGTAACATTTACGTCATCTACTTCATCCAATATCCATGTTATTTCAAATAGTTTATTTCGAAGCAATTCATTGTCTGTATTATGTAATAATAATTTTGATGTGAATTTTATTATTTGATTATATAAATTATTTATTTCCAAACTGTCATAGATACAAGGCAACACATGGGCTTTGCCTGTGTGAAAATTGACAGAATATTTATTGAAATCAATCCTACCTCTAAGTGTTTCAATTTCTTCCTCCTTTTCAACATAAGTTTGATGTTTATTAAACACAAGATCATCTCTAGTCAAGGAAGCAAATAAATGAACCAAAACATCAAGAATATCAAAATTTTGTATATCCCAACTAGAAAATGATTTTGGGAAATCAATTTTTGAACACCTTGACAACCACCATAATATAGTCCTATTGCTATTCTCTTTGGCATTTAACTCCTCAATCTTTGATTGCCTTTCTTTTGAAAATATTTTAGGTAAAATCTGGAATTGTCTGTCTTTATATTTTATTGAACCGATGTAATTTCCAGCTTTTATTTTGTTATCATAAAAAGTAAAAAATTGTTGTTCTGTAGCATTCTCATCTTCAAAAAAAACAGAAGTAATTCCATACGATTTTCTTTCCTTCCAAAGGAAATCAAGCACTTCTTTAAACTCATCTCTGTCATGTTGATTATGCAAACCAACTTCAACATCTGAATAATGTCTTTTTTGATATTCGAAGAAATCCGCCATTGTTAAACTTCCTCAGCCGATTCAATTTCAGTGTTTGTATCAATTATATCAGCACTTTTCAATGAATAAACAGAACTAATTTTCAACAATCCACGATTTATAAATTCTTTAGGATCAAATTTTATCCCTATCCGAGGGATTTTATTTTTGTCTTTATCATATTGTTGTTTTTCCAAGAGATCTTTCACAACTCTTAAATCATACATGAAATACTCATTTAATAATGGAAGAACCTGGTCATTAATTATATCATCTAGTTTATCAGACGACATAAAGTAAGAATGTCCAATTTCAAAATCGACCGATTTTTTTGATCTAATAAGCCTATTTAAATTGCTTAACACTTCGATTCTCAAATGAACTTCTTCATCTGACATTCCATTTTCCATAAGAACATTCTCTAATTTAGGCAAGTCCGGATACATAGGAATAAACCTGAACCGTCTTCTTAATGCAATATCAACAAGGGCTATTGACTTATCTGCCGTATTCATTGTCCCTATAATATATAAATTAGAAGGAACCGCAAATGAATCACCGGACGGGAGAGTAGCAGTTAATTTACCATCTCTTTTATCTTCTTCTATTAAAGCTATTAACTCTCCAAATACCCTTGAGATATTGGCTCTATTTATCTCGTCGAGAATAATTACGTGATTTATATTTTCATTTGGAATAGAATCTTTTTTCTCTACTTTAATTTTTTCTTCATTTTCTAAAAGAAAATTAAGAGTAGCATCAAAATAACCTTTATTTCCAGATTTAATTATATCGTTAGATTTGGCATCATAAATCTTTTTTAAAGTTTTTTTTGCTAAAGTATATCTAGGATGTCTCTTGCCATTTGAAGTTTCAAACCATAAAGTTGAATCACTATATTCATGAATAATAAATTTAGTTGTCCCTCTTTCAATTGTAATTGGTTCATTGTCTTCTAACAAAGATTTAAATGAATAATTATAAACCACCTCAAAATCTATCCGATCCTCGCTAGAATTATATAAAGATTGCTTTTTTAATAAATTAGCTTTCCCACAGATTTCTTTAAAAACACCATTCTTATAGTCAAATTCTATCCCATGTTCACCTTTTTTAGGTTTAAGCCCTTGCACAAAATCTTCATATGAAAAGCTTTGGTGCATTGTTAAAAATTCTATTCTGTTTCCAAGTTCATTTTGAAATAGGCTTTGTGCTTTTTCATATTCCTTTTTGGTGTAACTGTCTTTTTCTTCCAATAATCCAATAATATTCAACGCTTTTGTTATTGTTGAATATGTTTTCCCTGTTCCAGGGGGGCCGTATAGGATTTGATTTAGAGGATTTTTATTTTGTAGCGTTTTATATTCCCTTTTCACATCGGTTTCTAATTCATCAATTAACATATAAGAATTATTATCAAGTTTCTTAATTAAATTCTCATATTGTTCAGAGTCCTTGTTTACCAATTCAACTTCATACTTTTGATTTTCATTTTTTTTAAACAATATTATACTATTTAACTTTTTATTAGGCGTGCCTGCAATACGTGTATCGGAGTTGGCATCAAATTCATTTCTGAAATTTTTCAACTCATATTCCTTAAAATCAGAATCAACTCCCTTCCATTTCAATAATATTTTTATTGAATGTGGTGAATCACCTATTGGATTGGGATCTTCTAATCTGGGATCAGGAAAAAATTTACTCTCCTTCCCAATATATTTTTTTGGTATGTAAATTTCATTTCCTAAGTCTTGCGTTTTTGCAAGTTTAAGAAGGATTCTTTCTCTTTTTTTTTGGGCATATTTAAATCCAAGCCGATCCAAAGTTTTATATACAGGATCTTTTAAGCCAAGACGATCAAAAAGTTCATCAGAAAATTTAACATTAACATTTTCCAAAGCCTTCTCAACCAACTCTTTTATCGGATAACGTGATTGGTTATCAGGATTAAAAACCTCATAATAAAAATTATTACCAACTTCATACTCAGGTCTTTCATCCAAATCTTTCATTGACTTTAAAATATCATCTTTTGTTAATTGATTCAGAACCCTATATTTTTCTTCATTTGTCATTCACAAAAAACTTATAGGTTATAAAAAAGTTGAGAGATATTTGTTTCTAATGCCCGGGCTAGCCTCCAAATGATTTCAATTGAAACATTTCTTTTCCCTCTTTCAATTCCTGGTAAATAGGTTCTGTCAATATCAGCCATATTTGCCAATTTCTCTTGTGAAAAGCCTTTTTGTAGACGTAATTCTTTTATTCGATTCCCAAATTTTAATTTGATGTCATCCATGTGACGAATGTCGGTATTTGTAGACAGCAGGTCAACGGACTATTGTCTACATTATTTTATTGAAAGAAGAATCAATAATCAAATGAGTATTTTTACCTAACATGATTATTAATCTCTCATAATGCGAATCTAAACTGCATTTTTTTAAGACATTTATCTTAACTGTATCGTTTTCAGATTCAAAAAGGAGCAGATCACCCTCTTCATATTGTAAACGTTCTTTCTCCCTATTAATGAAAATTCGATACTGAAGTCTAGTCTTACGTTTATTAATATCAACTAGAAATTTCTGATTATCGTATATAAATAAATATTCTTTTGTCTCTCCATGTTCTAGGTTCAAATTGAAATAATCCTCAGCTGCAGTCCTGCTGATTGAGGGAGTTCTATTAATATCCTGGTTTGTGATTAATTTAATATAGATTTCACTATTTTTTTTATTCTCAGGTTGGTTATACCCGAGTTTAGCTGCAACATTATAACACGACAAAGCCCAATTTATCTGTTTTTCAGACAACTCCTTTCCTTTGGAGATATAATAGGCTCCCACCTGAAACACGAATTTCCTGGAAGCTCCGTCAAGAACATTATGTTCTTTTGCCCATTTTGCCATACCAAACCAAAAACCGCCGTCATTAAGTGATTCTTCAAAAGTTAAGCCAATGGAATTGTCATTTGAAACTGTTTTGCTTTTAGAAGTTGTATTTTTAGTTGGTATTACATCTAGTTTATCTGTAGGTTTTATATTTAATTCGGGAATATTTTTTGAAAAAACGTGATTTATCTTCTTAACTTCCAACCAACATTCAGGTTTACGACACCATGTACCTATATTTATCGGTCCCGCTGATTCTTGGATTATTTTCCAAACTTTTTTAACTAGTTGAGCTAAACTTGCTGATAATTCAGAAGATATATCCTGTAAATTCCAAATATTTTCGAATTTCATCTCACCATTACAAAGTAAAGACATTAATCCCATTGTATAATTTACAACGTGATTTCTTTGTTGTTTAATCCCTCCTTCATTAACTAACAAAGTTAATTTTCGAGCGAGTATTATTTTTGATATGGAATCGGTATAGAATTTCTGATCTAAAGTAATAACATAGTTTTCTCTGTATTTTTTAAATTTGTCGTAATTTTTTTCTGCTCCAAGTGCTGAATCATAAGGTCTAGGTTCAATGGTGTTTTCTGTATTCGCAAAGCCCCATGCAAAAAGGATTAAAGCCAATTCAGTCTTTTTAATAACGCGGAATTTTTTATATTCGTTATGAAACTTAATTTCAGCATTTGAGTTTTTTCTACCCAAATTTAATCCTGTAGTAAAATAATCACTAGTTTTTCTCTCAAAATACCATTTTTCTCCATGCGTACCCGGTATACTCATTTCTCTTGAATATTTTTCAAATTCAATATTAAATAAGTCATTTGCGTCAAGGTCAGAAAAGGTTACAGCACTTTGAGTATTAGCATATCGTGAAATATCATGAACGAAAGATTCCTGTTTTTCGTCATTTTTAATAACACTAAGTTTCATTTGCAAATAAACGTCATCTAGTAATTTCAAATTATCCTTATTTTTATTACCAAAATAGTGTATGGTAGCGGTTGTTTGCCCCCCATTTACAATCTGTAGATTATCTACTCTAGAAATATATTGTTTTCCATCTTCCTCATAAAAATCTACAGAGTCTGCCGTGGCAGAAATCCCGTTATTATACGCAAAAAACTTTTGCCTTTCATTTCCTCCGAGAGTATCAAGTAATCCCTTATTTTGTTTTCTAGTGGCGTTTAAAAAAAACCGCACATTTCCCTGCAACAGATCCGTCTCATGCTCATCATAAATATCAAACAAGGCTCTTGCATTCATTATAACCAAGTATCCTTTGTATTCATCGTAATCATGGGGTAAACTAATACAAGGTAATTTGTACCCCAGAGACATAAAATCAATATTAGGAGTTATGAAATCATTAGTTTTCGATTTCCAGAAATCATAAAAATCAATTAAGGAAATTACAGCAGTTGAATAAATTAACTTATTGATTTTACCTTTACAGATTAAATCCGACTCGGTGTCATAAGCTTTATTGGTTATAACAATAAAGTTTACATTTTCAATTCTCAATGAAGATTCGTATATTTGATTTACAACAGAGTGCTGAGCCTCTTCTGATTCGTCGATAAAAGTTCCTATTTTATTTTCAAAAATATTCCTAACAAAAGACTTTCCTTTTTCAATTAAAATTTCCACCTCTTCATTACTGATCACTTCAGTATTTTTTTTATTTTTAGATATATCTCCAATAATTACGGATAATTTCCCATGACTTTCATCAATATAATAACCATCGCATAAAATAAGCTCTTGAGGTAATTCGATGTGTAAAATATCAAAATCAGTTAGTCCTGATATTTGACAAATTTCTTCTTTCTGTTGGCTAATGAATAATGTACTGTCATAAGGACTTTCTGTATTGGATCCAAGAAAAACATTATCAATAAGTTTTGAATTAAAGTCTTCTAATTTCAATTGAATTTTGGGTTTTTGCATTGGTGTTTTTGGCAGGCATCAATGTTGATACTATATTTTATATCCAACAATGCGTTGCTTTTATTTAGTTTCCCGAGTTGTTTTAATCTAATTGAAGGAAAAGTATCATCTACCTCATAATACTCTTTACCTTCATTAATTATATCATAAGATCTGTTATAATCTTCTTCCTTTTCAAATCTGTAACCAAGACTCATAATATTTCTTCTAAACATATTACTTGAATGAGGGTCATTAGCTATTTGTTTCGTTATGAAAGCTACCAATTTGGGCAAATCTCCGATTTTTGATTCAGAACTCACCATATTATAAACCGTTAAATACAGGTGCTGTAACTTGCCCTTTTCCAATTGTTTTTCATTACTTATTTTAACTTTCAAAGGATTATTTGAGGTCGTGGCTTTTATTTCAAAACTAATATTAGGAAGTTCAAAATCGTGTCTATTCTTCTCATACCCTTTCCAAGCATTTAAAGCTAGACTAATTCCTAATTCCTTAAATAAAACATTTGTCATAAAATACAATTCTCCAAAAAGCCCCAACTGCATCTGTGCACCAAAAGAATCTATCTCCTCAACAAAGTAGCTTTTCCAATCTTCAAAAATTTTATGAAGAATATCCTCAAACAACTGAATATCATCTAATTCAATGATTATTCTGGAAATTTCGGACATAAATAGTTCAGATATAGTTGTGTGAACCGCATACTTTTGTTCGATAGCAAAGAGATTTCCTTTTAACCCTCCATAGTTGATTTTTAAATCGCATTTTACACCAAGTACATCAGGTAGTTTCTTTTTAATTTTGTAAAGATTTGGAAGTTTTATTATTACAGATCTTTTCATATTTTGAAAATCAGAAAACAGATAAACCTTAAAAAACGAATTTGTATCAACCAATGCTGAGACTCCTTTATTAGAAGAATTCGAAGCATTGTTTAATTCATTCCATTTTTGATCGTAATTAAATTGATTACTCATAAATTTATCTTTTAATTATCAAAATATTCTCCCTCTGCTATTTCGTTCATTACATAATTTGCTGTAATTCCACTGGTAGTTGAAGGAGTAACAATTGCAAACCCAATTAGATAATCCCCCTTTGGAGAGTATTTAATACTTTTACTTCCATCATTATGAAATGTTATTGGGTAAATAATTAATAACCCATTTTCCTTTTTTCTTTTTTCTAATCGTAACCATCTGTTAAAACTTAGACAGGTTTTGTTTTCTTGTACTCTTGTAGCTTTGTATTTCTTCCACTCCAAATCCAATTCAACTATTTCATTCTTTGTAAAGTCAAACTGCTGCTCTGTATTACCTGTAATTACCCCTGTTGATATTTTGTCTGCTCCCACAAGATTATTTGTGGCCCCCCTACCAGATGGAATAACATTCTTACCCCCAATATTAACGATTTCGCTAGGTTCACTTTTTTGTTTTCCATATAAAACTACACTCCAGCTTGTTAGTTCAGGAGGATTTACATTGTTTGCTTTTGTTATATATTCATTTATAACTTCTGTACTCATTTTAGGACTAGAAGGATGGTTTTCATAATTATTAATAAAATTTAAAATTTTATCTGAAGAAATGTCTTTCCAAATGGATATCCCTTGCCTCCCTTCTTCAAGTGATTTGTCACTTGCACCGATATTTAAAATAAGATTTTCGACACTTGTTATATTTTTTTCAATTTTATCCGCTCGGTTCCAAAACACCACTGTTTCAGACATTTTTCCTGAAAAATTGAGTGTTATCGGCGTACCTGATCTCATTTTCATAGCATTTGTAATAATCATTGAAGGATGACTCTGCACTCTGAGCCCAAACTCATCAGGTGATTTAGGTGGTTCTTCAGCTGCCATTTCTTCAAATAATCCTTTCAGTTCTTCAAAAGCTACAGCAACATGACTATAATTGCGCAGCAATTCGTTATTCGCGTATATTCTGCAAGTATCCACGTAACCATCCCTGTAACCAAACCATCTTCCCATCTGCATCAAGGTATCGTATGCACTGCTCAGTCTAAGATAATAACTAACCATTAAACCCTCAAGTGTCAATCCTCTAGATAATTTATCACCACCTACGGCTATAACTGAAAGCCCTTCTTTTTCATATTTGTAATAGTCCAACAAATCTTTTGACCCACCGCTTATTTGTCTTACATTCGGCTTATTTCTTTCTCCAGTCAACTTTTTCAATGTAGCATCCATTGATTTGAAAACATCTTCCCATGGATGATCAATTTCAGCTAGTTTAAATTTCGAGCCATGATAATATTCATTATTAATTTGAGGATTAGATTGCATTAATACTGCTGATCTTAAAAAATCTTGCTCATAAATATTTTTTAACCACTCTATTGTACCTGAATCTTTGTTTTTGATTTGTTTAAATAATTTTTTACAGAATGTCGAAATTACATCTGCTAATATTTTTTGTACTGCAGTAAACCTAGTAATATGAATCAACATTGACATATGCTTTTTTTCATGTCCTCTATGCACTCTAATGCTACATCCAATTAAAAAAGAGGCAATTGCATATTTAAGCGACACAGGTAAATCGACACGCATTTTAACTAAAACTTCTTTAGGGTTATGAAGTTTTTTATGCTTCCCAGGCATAAATCCTTCACCAACTAATAATTTCTGTCCTTCTAGAATTTTAATGTCAGATATCTTCCCACTATCTGGCATTAGATCATTCCAGTGGATTATATCAGAAATTCTTTCTTGGTATATTTTTTCTATAGAATCTCTACCCTTTAAGGTATCGCCATTTTGCCATTCATGATAAATCTCAAGATTTTCATCACGATGATTAAAGATATCCCGGGTAATTGGTAAACCTTTGTCATCAGGATTTACACCACCAAAAACCTGAAGAGCACCGACATAATTTGAAGGCTGTTTCATCATCACAATAAAATCTCTCGGAAACAAATCGTCACCCAGTCTGCTTTCCTTTACATTGTTTCTGATAAAAATATTGGCAAAAGGGGTAGCTGTATACCCAACATACGTTTTTGCAGAGAATTTATTTAATAGAAGTCTAATACCCTCGTTTATTGCTGTAGGGTTATAATCTTCCAAGGGTTTTCCGTCCTCATCCGTTGGAATTATTCTAGTATTTATAGAAGCCTGATCAGCCTCGTCATCAATAACAAGTAAGGGGATTTTGTGGAGACGCTCAATTCCATTTACATCCTGATTAACAAATTTTTCACCTGAGTTAGTCTCTATTAAATTCTGTAAAAACTGATTTACATTAGCTAGTATTGATTTGTTCTTTTTAATAACCCAAACTCTAACATCATCATTTAGTAGATCAAATGTTAAAGAATTTTTACCAAAATCTTTATCAAAACTTGTCATAGGTTTGGTGTCAGCTGTCCATCCTTTTTTGAGTCCGATACCAATATTGCTAGATGCATTCTCTCTTGTTATGACACCAATAACCCCCTCATCAATTCTTTCCTGAGTCTGAGATCTAAGATTATCATGCATGCCTGCAAGAACGATAATATAACGATATCCCACATCAATAGCTTTGTTTATCAAACCAGTATAATTACCTGTTTTACCTGACTGCACATAACCAACTACCAATCCTCTGATGTCAAATGAATCTCCATTTTCCAAAGCTCTTCTTGGATCACCAATTAATCCAAGGATATCATCTGTTTTAGTATCAATAGCATCGATAACTTCTTTGGGAAGTTGGTCCTTTTTTAATGCTTTATATCGGTCCCACCTAGAAAGCTTCTCATGCCATTCCTCCTTATTATACCAATTAACAAAATTAGCCCTGGTCAAAATGTCACTATTTGCTTCTTCAGTAATCAGTACCTTTGTTTCAAGTTTCAATCTCCATTCTGATTTTCGTTCATCATTCAATATTATTTCGGATTCTTCCAAATCCGAAATAAACCAATGAAAAGCTAGTTCTAAAGCATCTTCGTGCGTTTGATTTTTTTTCTCTTTAAAAACGTAATATTTATTAACGGCATTAGTTAATGAATCTAATATTTCTTGTTTCATATATTATTTTGTTAAATAAGATCAGTATCACCTAAAAGATTATTTATAAACTCTTCTGATTTTCCTTGATCCATCAATTTTTTTCTAAAATTAGCTGTTACTTTTTTTAATTTTTCTCTATTATTCTCAATAACATCACTTAGATCAGCTTGATTCATTGCTCCATCGGAAATTATTTCAGTAATTGGTAAATTTATTTCAATATGATCAATCAGACCGAAAAGTAATTTTTTTAATCCGTCAAAATCCTTTTTTTCTTCCATTTCAGAAATCTGGTCTATAAGAGGATGCTTCCTATTTATCTTGTATACTTTCCCATTTACACTCTTTCTTGCTTCCCATATCCAGGAATATGAGCCCGTGTCGCTTATTTTACGTTTAGACCGGTGAATGTACCTGTCTTTTGAACTGTCATAAGCATTTTTAACAATTTTTTCAACATCCGAATAAATGGAATTGGGAATTATCGCCTTAGATTTTTTCACATCAATACCCCATACTTCATCCCACTCGTTTGGTATATCGACCATTATTCTGCAGAGTTTTGTTGGTTCTACGGATTTCATATCGTCACCCATGTTGAGCCAACCCCCGCAGACAATTAATCTGTTCGTTCGATATAAATAGAATCCCTGATTAAAAGTGAAACCATTTTCAAGACTCGCTTTTTTAAGATCTGCTTTGGACATTTTACTCTCATGTGGTAAAATATAGGCTTTTACAACAACAGAGTTATTATAATATTTGCCTTCGCCTTTTATTGTAATTTTACTGAAGGCAAACGGATCAATTGGTTTTAATTGATTACCCTGATAAAAAATGTTTGTTTTTTTAACCAAATAACCCTGAATGTATCTGTGAAAAATTAACGAAAGATGATCACCAACTGCATCAATTTTTTTATAAAATAAATCTGAATCTTCAGCTTTTTCATTCAATAATTTATCTAAAATTTCGATAACAATAATAGTTCCCGATTCACAAATTAACTTTTGTTTAAGCAAATCAGTTGTAGATTCAAAAGGTTGTGTTTTTATTGCCCATCCTTGAACGACATTATTAACGAAATCAGTGTCCCAAACACCAATTTCTGCCTTCTCATTAATTACAGTTTTTACACTTAAACGCTTTCCTTGAGACAGGGAAGCAGTTTTTAATCCTAATCCGAATCTCCCGAGGTCATCTGAATCCCTAGTTGATTTTATTTTTTTTCCAAATGTAAGAGCATCATTTAAACGATCTCTATCCATACCGGTTCCGTTATCTTCAATTCTGATGTATGAATTGCCTTTGTCGAATACAATATCAACATGAATTTGAGTTGATTTTGCAGCTAAACTATTGTCAATAAGGTCAGCAATAGCATTTTCTACAGAATATCCCATATCTCTAATAGATTCAAACATTCCAAGATCAGGATTTAAATAAACTATGTCTGATTCAATTATTTTCATGAATATGTTTTCATTAAATTATTGTTACAAATGGTAAGCTTCCCCTGAACAGTAACAGTTATAGATAGAGTTCCAGGGTTAAATGTTAGTACTAAGTTAGTTATCTATTTGAAAAGTAGGAAACAAAGAATCCTCAAATTCCTCTTTACAGTGCTTTAAAAGAAAATTACGAGGAGAAAGATTAGAAAGAGAGGCATGAGGTGTTTTGTGATTATACATGAATAACCACTGGTGTGCAGTAGTTCTAAATGTGTCAATCGAGGTAAATAAATTCATGCTGAGTACTTCCTCTCGAAAGCTTCGATTAAAACGTTCAATATAGCCGTTTTGAGCAGGTTTCCCTGGTTGAATGAAGGTGAGTTCCATGTTGTTGTTTTTACACCAATCAGAGATCCTTTCGGCAATAAATTCAGGTACATTATCCACCCGCATTTTCCCATGCTTCATCAGAATTAGCCTCTAAAATTGTGTCTCCATTTCTGAAATTCGTAACGTTTAGGTGATTTGCTGACCAAAATGTATTGTTCAATTCAAAATATTTATATCCTAATGAGTAATCATTTTTGAAACACTTTACGGAAAATCCAATGTCTGCTCGGCAAGACCCCTCAAAATCAAGATCTCCTTTTTCATTGATAAATAACACCGAACCGTTATTGCCCCAATATCCTCCGAAGTAATTTTTGATTAAATTGTTTTTCTGATTTTTATTTGTAAAGGTCTGTTTTAGGGATGTATTTGATATTATCAGTATTGAGCGGATATTCGTCTTTTAGGGGTAAATATACTATCATATGATTTTTTATTTCAATAGAACCTGAAATGTTTTCTTTAATAGACGAATTGAAGTTCATGGTAGTAAAGTTGTTTTACTTTTTTAAGTCTTGGATCGAATAATGGTTCTATTTCCCCTCAATCACTGGCCATGCAAAGGAGGTCTTACCGTATGACTTCACGCCGGATTGGTGGCAGTAATTTTCTTTGTAGTGTGGGTTTTTAAATTTCGACCATTCGGCAAACGCTTTGGCTGAAAATGGTTTTTCAGGGTTGAAAGGAATTTTTTCGCCGGTACGAATGCAATATCCCATAACAGGCTTTTCTTTAAAATAGTGTTTCGTGTTGTCTGCGATAACTGAACTTGATCTGCCTCTTGAATCTATTTCCGTTACGTGAACAGCTTCGCTTTGATCCAACACCTTCTTGAAATAATTGAAAGCATCAGCGTCTTCTGTATTCCCGGTAATAAGATCGCCTAAGGCGCCCCATGATTGCTTGAGAAGGGTTCCTACTTCAATGTTGTTTTGCAGGGAGAATTGATGCAGGTTGAGTGATGTAATAATTGCTTCTCGTTCATTGGCGTAGTACTTGGCGTGAAGATTTGGATTGTAGAGAATTTCATGGTTCTTGAATTCACTGAAAAATCGATAATCAATTGGGTTAAGGCTTTTACTGGGGTCACGCTCGTTTTTTCCATACAAAATACTTATTTGGAAGTCTTTGATTTTCTGTTTTGGTCGAAGTAGTGTCCTAAGTTCATCAGAAAGTTGAATGAACGGAGAGATGATTATAATTTCATTTTCCGCTTCTTTAAAGATTCGGTAAAGATTAGTCTTTAGATCTTTTGGATTTAAGAATTTGCCCATTTAATTTGGTCTTGTTACACAAAGAACCACAAAACCAAGCAAAACCACAAGCCTCTGACCTGAGTTGTCAGGGAAAATCAACGAACTAAAATTTATCCCCCTACAAAGGGTAAAAATTACTAGACGAATTTAAGCTTGTTGGGCACAATCCTTCGTTGGGTAAGAATAGAATAAAAGTTGATGTTTTATGAATTTTCCGGAATTGAAATCCGAATTTCTTTTTTCATTGCCTGATAATATAAATACCCAAACGCAATGGCAAAACCAGCGGTAACCACCAGGGTGAAACCCAGGTCGCTCTGCCGATTTTTTAGCATGGTATTTTCTGTTAAGGTCTGATTCAATGAAAACGAATTTTCGACCAATTTGATTTCTCCAATTTTTAGCATGTTACAGTCGTTTTATGGTTAGGAAGTTATCGTTATAAATTAAGGCTAAATCGAATAGCAGAAAAGTATGCTTTCCTTCAATCAATTCCGATCCGGTAAATAAGGATAAATCAGCGCCTTTTCCCTCCCAAAAATCTACAGACCGGGTAACGTCTGAATTGTTTCTAAGGAGTTTTCGAAATATTTGATACGTTTTTGTGTGTTCTTTGGTTAAAGAAAGGTTCTTGTCGCGTTTTCGGTTTTGAACCGCGTTGTTATGGTATTTTTGGTGCGACGGGTTCAAATAAAATTTATCCTTACGAGTTGTTTCAAATACCTTTCCGCAACAGGGGCAAGTTTTTCTTCTGGTTCTATTCATTGTCAGCATCATTAAAAGGAATTAAATGAATCAGGATTGCGTTGCCTTTTCTTTAACAACTCAATAATTTGATCCTTGTAGAAATAAATGCGTGAAGCAATCTTAATGGCAGGAGGGAGGACTCGATGTCGCCTCCATTTGTCAATGGTCGTTTTCGAGACGCCAAACAACGAAGCCACCTCCAGGCGACTGTACAAGGGTCTTGAATCAACAGGTTTGCTTTCTTGCCCCTTTTCAGGGCGCAACTTCTCATCGATTACATCAGCGATGAGGTTCCGAAGGTCGGAGGTGGTCAGTGTGACGAGTAAATCTTTTGACATAAACTTTTATTTATAGTTAATGTCTCAAAATTGGCATTTACCAAGACCTATGTTGAAGTTTGAGTATGTCTAGTATTGATTCTAGTACGTTTTGCAGAATTATAGTATGTTTTGTTATGGTTAGCGCACTGCAATAAAGGGGTAGTTGTTGTGCATTTTTGCAAAATTTGTTTTCCAAACATCAAATTTGGAATCTTTGTATTGCTTCTGAAAAGTTCTTTTTAATAGGTTAAAATACACCTCTTTTTTCTCATTGTTATTGTAAAAATCAAATTTATAATAGAAATCATAAAAAAGTTGATTCAAATGCCGCTGGGCTATTTCTATTATAATTGGTTGCTGATTGGGAATAGCATCTTTTTCGTGAAATGAGAAATTACTTAAAAGAAATCGTTCAATGTCAATATCTGAAAGGTATGGCCTATTTTTTTTGTTTTTGATTGTAGTTAATTGGTGAAAATGAGAGAAAGCTTTCTCGAAAGTACAAGACGTATGTATTAAATCTTCTTTTTTAGTGTTGGATTCAACAGGCGCACTATTATGATACTTTGATGTATCCTCGTTGGATTTTTTCGGCTCTTCCTTAGGGTAATTGGAATGCATGAAATTTGCAAATTCATCAAAGTTTAAGTGCTGAAAAAGATTCACGAATTGGTTGATGATTTCGACGTTGATATTTACATCATTTTTGATGTAATTCAATTGCTCAATATTGATAGTAGTTTGCGGCTCCTTGATGTTCTTCTGATCCTTTTGCTTTGCTTTTTGTTCTCTTACCCAATCAATTACTGCTTTCTTTTGTTCCTTAAAATCATAAAGTTTGTTTGACTTCATCATTTTGAGGACAAAAAATTGAACGTGACCCAGGAAATTCTCCACGTGACCGAATTCATCGTCATTGTAGGCATCGAGGAGCATAGGTATTTCGTCGGAATCTTCATAGCTTAAATGTAATGCAAGCCATAAGTCAAAAGCAGGATGAGTAGGAGAGATTACGCATGCTTGTTTTCGAGCCATTTCAGATGTACTGGGGTCAAAATCAATGGACCGTTTATAGGCTTGAATTGCCCCTCTTAGACGGAAAGCAAATTCTTCAACGCTTATTTGATTTTCTGGCCGTTTCTTATCAGCTTTCATTTTTTGAACTACTTCGTAAGCACATTCAATGATATTGATTTGGTAGCGGTGTTTGGAATAACAATCTTCTTCAGGGAGGCCCATATTATTAGAATTCTGTTGCAGCAAGTTCTTCAAAGTCTAATTTAACCAGTTCCCAATGTTTTTGCCTTAAGCAATCGGGGTCAAAATCGTCATCAGCTACAGTGAAGTTTGTCAAACCTTTGACTAATGTTTCCTTGGAATGGCCATAGGGATATCGCTGGTTGTAATGCTTAACGATGTCTTGAATAGACATATGTCCCAAAAGTTCATGAATATCCCAAAAGTCCTTTTTTCGTCCACCATTACCAATGATTTCCATTTTCATGGCTGCAATTTCTTCTTTGCTTGCCATTCTTAGTAGGCCAGACATTAGTTCAGGAAAAACAAACTGATCTGTATAGAAAAAGTCTAATTTGAGCAGGTTGGTAGAGTTTGAGCCCACATGATATGATTTTCCAAAACCGATGTTGCCTTCAGTGCTCATTTCTACATAATCAAAAGTTTCCTTTATCCATTGATCTATTTGGTAGAAATCAACTGAATTATAGGGTGAATCTGTAAATAAGTCGATGTCAATAGAGATGCGATGCCCGCATTGCAAACTCAATGCAGTTCCACCCACCAGCCGAAATTCCTTTAAGCCATCGTGGGCCATGAGTTTTTCGAGGGACTCCCACAAAAGGGATGATACTGTTTCAAGGTGTAACTTCATAGTTTATTTTGATAAAAATTTCATCACGTTGCTATGGTACATTGGTATGAAATCGTTTTGATGTTTGCGTATGGTCTTTTCCACGATTCCTTTACCATAAAAGCGTATAATTTCCTGAATTTCTTCTTCATTACCTCTTTCAAAAACTCGTTTTATTACAGCTGTTTTTTTGGCAATCCAGTCGATCTTGTCAAAATTGGTATCCCAAAACAATACCTTTCTAATGATGGAAAGGTTAGGTGTTCGATTGGCTAATTGCTGACGATTTAGAATTTGTTGGACTTCAAAAGCTGCTTGGAGCTGCATATAAAACAAAGGGTCAATTTGAAAGTATCCGGCAAGTTTAACCGACAAATTGGCATTGATACCACGTCTTTCATTTAAAATGGCACTAATGGTTTGTTTGTGTTCGCCAACTTCAGAGGCTAATTCGATGGGCTTGATACTTCTTTTTTTTAGTTCTCGCTTGAGAATTGCACCAGGGTGAATACCGTTAAATCTTGTGTGACTCTGAATCATAATTAAAACAATATATTCAAATTTACAACAAAATCATAAGTAAACAAAATTGTTTACAAAATACTCGAAGTAGAAATCGTAAGATATAAAAACAAAACCCCCAAGATAGTTGATACATCTTGAGGGTTCCTATTTCCTACAGCCATATAGGACTTGTGATAAAGGTAGGCTATTCATTTGGATTTATTGGGTCTTTTGTGGAGGGGTTGAAATCACCTCCAATTTCGCGGTCCGAACCAGACCCTGTCGCAAAAGTTATTAACAATGAGAGGGAGGTGTGTTGCGAATTTTTTTGTTTGAAAAATCCGTCCAC
>Ga0114968_10000262_pt1 | contig 39157 bp, 35 predicted proteins | sample M_130807_EF_Meta_FD_87020 | JGI IMG/M metagenome (GOLD analysis project Ga0114968, IMG submission 87020) | Freshwater microbial communities from Lake Montjoie, Canada to study carbon cycling - M_130807_EF_MetaG | ecosystem: Environmental > Aquatic > Freshwater > Lake | place: Lake Montjoie... | reverse complement strand
CAAAATAATATATATTATTTTTTAACTTAAAGAAAAATCAAGATTCATCTTTTTCAAAAAATCCAAAAGTATTTCCCAAAATCAAAATTGGACATTTTAAAATGTCCAAAAATCAAAAAGGGCGATTCCAACCTTGCAAAAACGTGAATTGTGACGATAAATGAAAATTAAGGTAATGTTCCCAAAAAAATAATTTTCAATTTATTACGATAAAATTTATAATATATGTAAGAAAAAGTATTTAGGGGATTTTTCTGTTGCCAATATATGGCAACAAATGGCAACAAAAAATCCCCAAAAATCCCCAAAAAATTCGAATGCGTCGAATGTGACTATTTTACGTCAAACAAAAAAGATTTTGAAAAACATTGCGACACCATAAAACACAAAAACGTCGTTTTTCAACAGTTTTCAACAGAATTTGTCCCAAAAATCCCCAGACTGGAATGTGAGAATTGTCATAAAACGTACAAAGATCGAACCGGTTTATGGAGACATAAAAAAAAATGTGATATAACTAATTGTAAAACTGATTCAACAGACAAAGAATTAGTAATGTTACTTATCAAAGAAAACATGGATTTTAAAAATATTATGATGGAAGTAATCAAAAACGGAACACATAATACAATAAATAATACAACACATACAAATTCACACAATAAATCATTCAATCTAAACTTTTTTTTAAATGAAACATGTAAAGATGCAATGAATATCACAGATTTTATACATTCTTTGAAAATCCAATTAACTGATTTGGAAAATGTTGGAGAAGTAGGTTTTGTAAATGGAATAACCAATATCATTGTTCAAAATCTGAAAAGTTTGGATATTACACAGAGACCAGTTCATTGTACAGATGCAAAGAGAGAAGTTCTTTATATAAAAGATGAGAATAAATGGGAAAAAGAAGGAGATGAAAATATAAAACTAAGAAAAGCAATAAAACATATTGCATTTAAAAATACCAAAATGTTGCCTGAATTTCGAAAAAAACATCCAGATTGCGGTAAAAGTGAATCCAAATATGCAGATCAATACAACAAACTAATTATTGAAGCAATGGGTGGCAAAGGGGAAAATGATAAAGAAAAAGAAGATAGAATTATCAAAAACATTGCAAAAGAAGTAATCATTGATAAATAAATTTACATTATAATAAATAATAATTTTTGGATTATTATTTATTTTATTATGTATGGTTGATTAATTATAGTTTATTAGATAATGAATAACTATAAAATCTCTAAACGAATCTTACGTTTTAATTTTTCTTCGTCATGAAACAAATGCAATTTTACTTTTTTAGTTGAAAAGTTCTCAACATTATCCCTCAATGTAATTCTAGAAGATAATTTTAACTGGGGTAAATAACAAATGTACTGGTATAAACAATCGTTTCTCTCTAATTTATCAAATAAAAACCCTTCATACTCTTTTTCCAAAACGCCTGATTGATTGCAACACACATCCAACAAAGAACATTCGCATTGAACTTTTCGAATAGACCGCATCGTAGTATTGATATACTCTAATTCTCCTAACCATTGATTATAAAACGCATCACATTCAATTGAGAAAGAAATCATACCATATGCTTGTTGAAACTTAATCATATTTAGTAAATCCACGAGACGACGAATCGGACTTGTTATATGAATATATGCATCTAAATTTAACCACTCATGTTGTAATATATCACTACTTCCATTAATGTATTGTCCAGTTGAACTGTTCCATATTTTTATAAATTTAGAAACTTCATCAGGAACAGTTTCTGGAACAAAACAATTCTTGTTTACAACAGTAGAACGAAATATTCCACAATGTTGTATCACCATTTTTTTTGCACATTCGTAATTCATCAAGATCATTAAATAACAAACGACATCATGACTGCTTCTTATATTATTAATGTATTTTAAATTTTTGGATAATTCTTTTGTTACTTTCAGCAATGTAGCATAATGTCTATTTTCAAGTAAGGATGGTTCTTCATATACGTAATTTTTAGTCACTTTAATAAGACAATTATGAAATTGTACGTCTATAATTTCTCCATTTTGAATGTGTACATCCATTACAAATGCAATACGTAATACATTTTCTTGTAAACTACATAAACAATCGGATAAAATGGTAGGCAACATTGGACGTTTTTTATCTGGTAAATAAATAGTAGATATTCTTCGTGAAAAAGAAGACCATAATTTGAGTGTTTCCATCCAAATAGTTACATTCGAAATATAAATACTTAATTGTTTGGTTCCGTCTTCTTTTTCAATAATACTAAAAGCATCATCATAATCTAGACTATTTTGTGGATCAATTGTAAAAATATTCCATTCTTTTCTATCAATAATAGAAGGATATTTATCGCATATGGTCTCAATGAATTTACAATGATCGCTTTTTTCAATTGCTTGTTTTGTAGCACGTTGGAATTGTTGTATAGATGCATTCAAACTTTTGCAATATAATTGATACTCATAAAAATGATGCAGATCGTTTACAGAACCAATCACTTGACAAATAGAACCAGTTGGATGTTTCTCTTTCCACTCATTAAAAGAAAACGTGATGTATACATTTGTAAATACTTTGGAAAACCCAATGTGTTTTATTTCATACGGGACACAAAAAGAAGGTAATCGCATATCATCAGGAATACATTTATACAATAGTTTAGCGTTTTTTTTTGTATTATTTGATTTACCATATGTTTTATTTCCTTCCAGAATTAAAACTCCTGGAATAATCGTGCCCGATCTTATTGTAGAATGCAATAATTCTATTTTTTTAGGCATTTCACTAATTGATTCATTATCTACATTTTCACAAATAGCAAAAACGTCATTATTAAATAATTTTTGATGTAAAACATCTATTTCAAGTTGAACTTTTTGAAAATGTGTAGTTTCAAAAAATTCCCACTCCGTGTAATTTCTGTCTTTTACATAGACTTTAAATGTATTCATAATAAATAAAGGTTATTAATATAATATAATACAACGTTAATTCTTTAAACCTTTTCTCATTTACAAATATGTGATTTAATTGTCTCAATTCCAATGACATGTTTGAATTCTTTATCTGTTATTTTGCTAAATAAAAATCACATAATTATAATAACAAAATATCTTCATTCCAGAATGAAACATGAATGATTCACTATTCTTTTATTTGGATAAAGGCACCACGTTAGACATGCGGGAAACTCCTGCAGACATTGGTGGGGCAGCAGGTTCTCCTCATCCGCCACGCATTTTATTTCCTTTTTTACGCATTTGTCTCATTTTTCGAGTACCTTTATTTTTTCTACTTTTTGTACTTCTTTTTCTGTGTGTTTTACAACATTTAAAAAAATTAGTTATAGACGAAAAAAAACTTTTTTTTGAAGAAGCCATTATATATTTACAAAATATAAAATTATTTTGTATTTTATATTTTGTAAGTATGCAATTTTTGTAGTACGACAATTCAACGTATTTTGATTTGTTAATCCAATTTGCTTATTTCCATGTGATTGATTTCTACATTATTTGACACATTATTATCATACTGATTCGGTTCACTATTATTATTATTATTATTATTATTATTATTATTATTGTCATTTGTAGAAATATCGATGGTTAGATCTTCAATAGAAGTTGTATCTTTCTCTTTTTCTTTCTCGACAATAACACAATCTTTTGTTTCATTTAATAATATGTTTGTTGTACCTTCTTTTTTAATATTTTGCAATTGTAATAAATGCATTCCAATATGTGGAAGAATTGCAATATTATTCATGTATGTTCTGTAAAACAAACAAGCAACATACGCATTTGGTTGGGTAAATTGTATACTATACCACCAGTACGGAGGTAAAAAGAATACTTTACCTGGATACAATGTAAATTCAATGCATTTCACCTTATTAAAATCTATAGAATATTCTGACTGTGGTTTCCATACATTAATAGGTGATCGGAATTCTATATTTTCATAGTCTTGTATCATATGCAAATATTTTGTATTGTATGGTGGTGTAATTTTGATTTGTACACTTCCTTCTGTAACAAAAAAGAAATTTCTGTAATTAATTTCATAACGAAATGGTGTAAACGCCCCCTTACTACCAAAAAGAACATCATAATATGAATTAGATATGAAAGAAGGACGTAAAAACATATCATTTAATTTAATTTGTTTGGTAATGCCTGTTTCTTGTAAAAAATCACCATTTTTTTCAGAAAAATAAGAAGATGAATTATCTTGATTAAATAATTTATTTGTTACTTTAAGTGGAAGTGGTACATATGTATCTTCATCTTCTAATACTTTTCTAATTTTAACATCATAAGAACCATAATGTTGATCAAATAAAGTAGAATTGTATATATTTACCAGTTTTTGATTTTTATGAGAGAACAAAACGGGTTGACGAATGTCAAGTATTTCTTCTATTTTTTCTTTTGAACAATCCTCCACATCATATATTTCTAAATCATCACTCGTTTTAAATTGAAACATTATATGCAAATAAATAAATAAAACAACACAAAAAATTATAAATCCAAGTATTGGTTTTAACATATGTGTATAAATCTTACATAAAAAAGGATAATAATATTTACATATTCGAACGAAATATGTAAATATGTAAATGCATATATTATCTATTATCTAATTTATTTATTATTTATTATCTATTATCTAATTTATTTATTATCTATTTTATTTATTCATTTTCAGATGTTGAGAATTCTTGTTTAATCAAGTTTTTCAATTCTGCAGAAAAAATAGTTTCATTTTCGCCAGGTTGTTCTACATTTTCTTCCACATTCTCTCCTAGAACAGTTTCTCCACAATCGTTACGATTTTCTTGTTGCAAAGTACTTTCTATTTCTGTAAAAATATTCTCATGTTCTATAAATTTATTTTCATGATGTAATAATCTATCATTTGTTTCTTTGGTAAATAGTTCAAATTTAAACATTAAATTTACCAACATTTCTTTTGTTTCTTTTAATTCTTTTTCTAATTTACCCAATAATTCGGATGAAGGTTGATTGGTAGATACTTCTTTCTTCTCTAAACTGTCTAAACGATTCACCATACTTGTTAAAACACTATTATCGATCAATTTCATATTATCTGGAATACTACTGGATGCGTTATTGGAAAACCCGCCACCTTCTTGTTGTACATCTATTAAATATTGTTCAACTTTTCCTAAACGTAATGTGATTAACCCGATCGCATCAGAAACGGTTAATTTACTAAATGGAAGTCCATTTTGTTGAGCAACAGGTTCTTGAAAACGTTGTTGTGGCTGTCCTCTCCCAGTATTAGCAAATGCCGCGTGGGAACCGATGGATGTACCTGGACGCATACCAGATGTAACATGAGTCTGTTGTTCTCCTGAACGTCTATTTTTAGCTGCTGCAAGTGATTTTAAACTACTCATCAAAGATTAATAAAAATACTACACAATTTGTTTTTAAATTACTTACGCACAAAATGCCTAAATCATGATTAAAAACAAATTCAAATTCAAATTCAAAATCTAAATCTAAATATTAAGTATTTAGAAATATTTACTATTAATTTATTATTAATAAGAAATAATAATAAATACTTAACACATAACTTTTTATTTTTATTTCTTTTTATAGCTTATATAAGAATATGGATGGCTCAGATACTTCATCGAATACAAATTTTTTTAAATATGTTTTTAACTTTGATAGTGATTCAAAATCAGAAATGTTAAATGTTATACAATACGCAATCATTGCAATTATTCCAATGGTTGTTTTAATAAAAACATTGAAATTTGTTCCAGAAGCAGATGAAAATAAAAGTAGTTTAGAAATTGTTGCAGAATTGGTTGTTTATTTAATAGGCATTTTTATAGGATTAATTTTTGTACATCGTATAATAACTTACATACCAACATACAGTGGCGTAAAATATCCAGAATTTAATGTTATATTTTCTATTTTATCTATATCAGTCACAATGATTAGTTTTCCAACAAAATTTGGAGAAAAAATAAATATTTTAATAGAACGAATGACTAATTTATGGGAAGGAAATAATAATAATAAAAAAACAAACAGTAAAAATAAAAAGACAAATAATAATAATAATAACAATAATAACAATAATACACAAGGACAAACTCCAAATCAATCTGCAATGAACCAATCATTATACAATGACGGTACATCTATAAATTCACTTCCTACAAGCAATTCTTCCATGTCAAACTCGAATTCTCAACAAATGCCAGATTATAACAATATGTATTTAAAAGATACTACTCCCTTAGTAGGAGCTGCAACTCCTGGACAAAGTCAAAGTACGGAAGGATTTAGTATGGAACCAATGGCTGCGAATTCAGTATTAGGGGGAGGCTCATTTGGATCGTGGTAAATAACCTAATAAAGAATCGATGATTTCACATTTTTTTAAAATCTCATCTGGAATCTTCACATTATTTTCTTTTTTTTCTACTTTAGGTCGTATTTCATGATGACCTTTTAGACCATATACTTTATCATCTTCAGGATATTTTACCACTACATTTGTGAACCTATGTTCAAATGGTTCCCAACCACAAAATGAATAAATCTGTTGAATAGTTTCTTTCGGATTTTTTACCAATTCATCATACGATATAAATAAATATTGTTGATTTGTCCCGCTTTTGGAAGCTTCTGTTTTGGAAGCTTCTGTTTTAGCATATGTTAATCCACTAATCGAACGCATGATCGGTTCAGACATTGGTTGAAAAAATACATTTAAATTAATGTCTTTTTTGTTTTCTGCATATAATCGTGCAAACGATTTTACAATATCCGTAATAGATCTTTCCAAAACAATAATTTTAATATTTGCGTTAATGTATTTTTTTAAGATATTTGTATTTTCTTGAATTGTCCAGGAGCGACATTTATCTATTATAATTTTATTTTCAAAATCTTTATAATAGATGGTAGGTATTTGTGATATTAAATCATGAATTGTGTTTTCACGGTGACAAGCTTTTAATTGTTCCGATGCGCGATTCAAACAACTGTTGTACATGTCCCACATTAATTGACAGACTGCAGAATTACCTTCAGAGTGTATTTCTGGGTTTTGGGATAAAATAGATGTTAATAATGTAGACCCTGTTCTAGGAAGACCACTTAAACAGACAAAATCTTTCATTCTTTTAAAAAAGCATTATGTTTTTAAATTAAAAAGAAATAAAAACAAAATAAAAACAAAAGACAAAATAATATATAATTAAATTAAATGGATACGAAAAATTTATTAAAAGCATTAGATGATGAAAAAAACGAAGCACTTTTTCATTTTACGACAGGTAAATTGAGAGAAATGACACTTACTATTTTGAAAGAACTGAATCTTTCGAAAAATGAAACAATGGAGATGATGAAAAAATTAAAAGAATATAAATATGTAGACGAAATTAGTGACTTAAAATATGGTACTTATATAAGATGGATTCCTATTGATAATCCCGATAATATTCATCTAACAAAAGGAGCGATATTTTGTGAAATAAACATAAAGGACAATGGAGTTATTTTAGTATGCAAAAATTATGGTTATAATAACAAACATTTTTGTTTACATATGGATTCAAATTTAATCTTTCAAAAATTAACAAACCAAGAGTTAGTATTATTAAGTGCTTTAGATCATTTATCTGTATAATATCTTTGTACGGAGATAATTCCGAATTTGTTTGTATTTGTATTTTTTTTTCATAATAAAAAATACAAATGATGCATTATAATTATAATCTTCATCCAAATAAAGTAATTGTATTGAATATTAAAGAACTTGTATTGTCTTGTTACAATATATACGATTCTGTATTCATAAAGCAACGTAAAAATAATAGTTACTATGATAAAATTATAGGTTGAATAGTTATAAAATTATGAAATTATGAAATTATAAAATATATACTTAAAATTACCTTTATACTTGTAAATATATTTCTATTTATCAATGATTTACATAAATCATGACAAAAAAGCAATTTTTATTCACATTCCAAAAACAGGCGGGTCTTATATAGGACCAACATTGGTTCAATATTATGGATTCACATCGTATTTACCTTTAATCAATATGCGTCGTCCTGATCACAATACAGTTTGTAATGTAACCAAATTTAACCAAACATTCACAAACAATCCGACATATGATAATTCTTTTTTTAATAAAACATTAGGAATTTTGCTTTATTGTAAAACAAGCGAGTATTTAAATGAACGAATGAATATGAATAAGGAGAAATGGGAAACGTATACAATATTTTGTTTTATACGTAATCCATACGACAGAACATATTCTGGATGGAAACATGTAAACACCATATTGCATAAAAATACAACCTTTTACGATTATATTAGTCAAGATAAATTCAACACTACAAATATTGAATATGCTCACGTATTTATGAACCAAATAAAACACATACAACAAGAAGATGAAAAGTGTGGTGTAAAACTGATTGGTAGGTTTGAACATTTAGAAGAAGATTTTAAAAAGATATTAAATCATATTGGGATTACACATTTTACACATAGAGAGAAAAAAGTCAACGTATCCAATAAAGAAGGTAGTACAACATTATCGTTTGATATAAAAACGATAAGACGATTAAACATCATTTGTCAGGAAGATTTAGATACGTTTCATTATAAAAAGATAATACTTTAACTTTAGTCAAATCATCTTTTATATACGATTTTTTTTCGTGTTATTATTTATTCTCTTCTTTTGTTGTGGATTCTTTTTTTTTGTATTCGTTTTTTTTGTATTATGTTTATATTTTTGAAGTATCAAGAATGGTTTTTTGTCAGTACAATTAAATTTACCATGTGTCACGCCTTTTGAATTCAATACACTTTTACTACAAATACCAATAGATCGCGCTTCATTTACAGGGTCTAGTTTTTTTATGCATCTACACAATTTATTTCTTAATATTTTTTCGGCTTTTAATTTCAACAATTTTTTAGAATTAGGTATTTTTTTTTTATAATAAGTTAATATTTTGACATAATCTTCTTCTGTAAGAGAAGTTGTCATTACTTTATATACCAATTATAAAATAATTTATGCAAATGTTTTTTATATTATATTCTAATATTTTGATTATTTTACTTTATTGTGTTACATTTGAATCAATACTTTAGTTGTCTGAGTTATAATGCAATGTATAATATACAATTAAAAAAATTGTATATGTAATATTATTTATAATTATTATAAATGACGTCGATAAACAAGGCTTCATACCCAATTCTTTTTGGTCCGACCAATGCTGGTACGGACAATATTTATGCAATTTTAGCAGGTGATGGAATTATAAGTACTGTTAATACAACAACCGTAAATATTGGTACATATGGTACATCTGGTACTACTCCGAATACAGGGAGTTTTAATGGTACTGGTACTGAAAATAATGTTGATGGCTCAACCGGGCAAACTCAATTAACAGCCTTGGTAAATGCAATTCAAGCAATAAATTCATCCTCCATCGAAAAGGTAGATTATGCTGGTAACAACGGTACATTTACTTTTGACCCAAATAAAGTTTACACAAATATTAACAACCCCAGTGCAGCAATTGTTCCAAATGGTCCATTGGTTTTTAATGCTTATGGTAATTCGAATGCACAATTTTATATTATAGGAACATCAGGAATTACTTTTGGTAATGCAACATTTAGCTTAATAAATGGCGCCCAAGCAGGCAATATATATTGGGTTTCAAATGCCCAAATTACATTTACTCTTACTACAGGAGTCACAACTGAAATAGATGGTGTTTTCATTGCACAATCAAATGTAACTTTTTCAAATACAAATGCGACTCCTTATGTTGTAAACGGAAATGTTTTTGCACAAACAGATAGTATAACATTTGGTGGAGCAGGTGGCCCTGCAACAATAAATGCATCCATATCATGTTATTTAAAAGGAACCTTTATTTTAACAGAAAACGGTTATATTGCAATTGAAAATATTAAGGTAGGTGATAGAGTTGTAACAAAAGGAAAAATTCACAAGAATGCATACATTAATACAAAAGATAAAATTTCTTTAGAACCAGTTGTTTGGATAGGTGGGTTTAAAGCCCCAAATCTAAATAGCGATTCATTACCTATTTGTATCAAAGCGAATGCTTTAGGAGAAAATCAACCATTTGAAGATTTGTACGTGTCTCCTAGACACCAAATCTTATTAAAAGGTAAAATGGTTTTACCTAAAGATTTAATAAACGGAACAACCATTTATCAAGATTGGAGTCGTACTTCAGTAGAATATTATCATTTGGAATTAGAATCACATTATGCTATTGTAGCAAATGGTATTTTATCTGAATCTTATCTAGATGGAGACAATTTACGTGTTGTATTTAAAAAGAACAATCAATCCTTAGTTGTACCAAATGCCCAACCTATCTTAGCATAATACAACATAATACAACACTTAACATACAGTATATTTACAAAAGTAAAAGTAAAATATACGTTTATTCCCCTATTTATATTTACTTTTGCAAATATAAATACAAACACAATGTTTTATAATATTGGTTTTTTTATTTATTTATTTAGTGTAATGCAAAAATCCAAAAGTTTTTTGCATATCAATCCGATTCCCAAAAATACATTTGTATTGTTTTCTCATCGTAAAACATATCATTTCTCTCAACGATATAAAGATCAATTGTTCAAAAGAATAAAATTAATTGAAAATGGATGTAACTATAATAAAACAACAGATTGTTCAAACGAACGCAATTCAAATTATTATGAAAATTTAGTAAAAGGGTTGAATTCAAAAAATGCAACACAACAAATAAAACATATTTTAGGAGAAGAAGAAGAAAACAGTGAATTTTGGGATATTGAAGAATATCTAAACAAAAATGAAACGGTAGAAGTGCCACGTATACGCATTATTTTGAATAATGATCCTTATTTTTTGCCTAGTTTAGGAATAAGATTGCAGCCTACAAACGAACATGCAATGCCAGATCCAGACGAAGATCCAAATGAGAATAGTAATCGTGATCATGAAGAGGTAAGAAATACATTTTATGGCAAAAAAAACAACAAAAACACGGGTAGTTATACAAAAACCAAAAACTTTGAAGTGTTACAAAATCCTAGCATGAATTTCAATGATGTGGGAGGCTACGAAAATGTAAAAGATGAATTAAGACAAAGTGTAGATATTTTAAAAAATTACGAAAAGTATAAACAATACAATGTACGAATACCCAAAGGATTGATTTTAGAAGGACCACCAGGAACAGGTAAAACACTTATTGCAAAAGCACTTGCAGGAGAAGCAAAATGCAGTTTTATCCCAGTTTCTGGATCCGATTTTCAAGAAAAATATGTAGGTGTTGGACCTACACGAATCAAAGAATTATTCCGATTAGCAAAAGAAAATCGTCCATGTATTATATTTGTGGATGAAATGGACGCGCTTGGTAAGAAACGATCCAGTGACGGTGAAAGTTCTTCCAATGAAAGAGATAATACGTTGAATGCTCTTTTGGTAGAATTGGATGGTTTTAAAGACACATCGGGTGTTTTTATGATTGCGGCCACAAATCGTATTGACATGTTAGATACGGCACTTACACGTCCAGGAAGAATAGATAAAAAAATACACATTGGATTACCTGATAAAAATACTAGAAATTGTATTTTTACTATACATATCAAAGGTAAACCGCATGATGAAACCATACATATTCCAAATTTAGTAGAAATAACAGATGGCTTATCCGGTGCACAAATTGAAAATATATTAAATGAAGCAATGTTGAATGCGTTGAGATGTAATAAAACCGAATTTTCATTCAATGATTTTGATTTGATTATGAACAAAATGATGGTTGGTTGGCAACCAAATGAACATCAATTCACGAGTGATATTATTGACCATATTGCAATTCATGAGATGGGGCATGCAGTAGTGGGTTTTCTCTCGAAACATCATTCCAAAATGTCTAAAGTAGTAATTAATTTATCTTCTCCAAAGAGTCCAGGTTATACAGTGTTTGAAACGTCATTAAGTAACATTTACGTGAGGGAGGCATTATTTGAACATTTAATGATTTTACTCTCAGGAAGAATCGCAGAAGAAGCATTTTACAATGTCTCGGTTACAACAGGAGCGTTAAATGATTTGGAGGAAGCCCTTAAGCTTGCAGAAAAAATGGTATTGTATTATGGTATGGGAAGTAATATTATTTATCCAAGTAATAGTGAAAAATACAAAGAATTGATAGACAATGATGTCATAGAATTAATCAACAATGCATATGATTACGCTCGCATGCTAATAATGACATGTAAAGAGTTGATTTATGAAACATCAGAGATATTGAAGAAAGACAAATTGTTAAAAGCAGACGCACTCGAAAGTTTAATTCAAGAAAAATATGCATATTTAATAGATCTGAAAATGGAATTTGAATAATTCAAAGTTATTTGAATGCTTATTTTCTTATTGTCATTTGTTGTATTTTAACAATGCAACCATATATTACATACAATGGCAGAATAACCCAAGGTACATTCCATAACAATGGATATGGTACAAACCCGGTATTTTCAACATAATTCATTTCTAAAAATACACTTGTTAAATACCACAGAATCAATGCAAATTGAGATGATGTAAATATAATAGCAAATAAATAAATGTACAATTCATTAAATTGCACAAAATAAAAATACATTATAATCATGGACATGATTATGCAAAAGAAACCGTGAATAATTTCACCTAAAAATACAAAACGAAATCCTTCATTTTTAACCATATTTTGGCAATATCTTTTATCACATAATGAATAATCTGCATATAGATCCATGTACATTTTGTAGGTAAACATATCCATTATATTCTGATTTTCATTCCAATAACAAGAATTATTATCATAATAATAATTTCCTTTCTTTTCTAAATATTTGTTGTGAAATAATAACATCATTTCAAAAATAGATACAAATATCATGCAAAAAGTCCATACAAAAATAGTACATAACAAAGCAGTTTTTAGTTTTAAATAATTACATAAAGCATAGCTTACTATAAAAAATAAAAGTAACCATAATATTACCATATAACTCCCTACCATTAATTATATTATATAATAGAATATAATTAATGTATCATTCATGTGAATAATAAATTAAATAAAAAATGCAATTATTTGCATTTAATGTTATTGTAAAAATGAGAAATGAGAAATGTATAAAATTTGTATTTTTTAAAATCATCAACTATATATAAGGATGAAAATCGTAGTTTTTGATTTAGATGAAACTCTAGGATATTTTACACAGTTTGGTATTTTTTGGGAAAGCCTACACCATTTTTTGTATGAAAATCATTATTTAAAAAAACTAAGTCATAATGATTTCAATGAAACATTAGATTTATTTCCTGAATTTATAAGACCGAATATTATTCCTATTTTGAATTACTTAAAACATAAAAAAGTAACAAATTGTTGTCATAAATTGATGATTTATACGAATAATACAGGTCCTAAAGAATGGAGTGAATTTATAAAGAATTATTTTGAGACAAAAATACAATATCATTTGATTGATCAAATTATCTCAGCTTTTAAAATAAATGGGAAACATGTCGAATTATGTAGATCTACTTATGAAAAAACGCACAAAGATTTTATAAAATGTACTAGACTGCCTGAAAATGCAGAAATTTGTTTCATTGATGATACATTTTATCCAAAAATGTCAAATGATAATATATATTATATTAATTTAAAACCTTACCTGTATTTCTTACCATTTGAAAGAATGATTATTCATTTTGAAAAAAGTGCAATAGGTAAAAAAATAATTCATTCTGTACTGAAAGAAAAAGAGACAAAATCCCTCAATTTTTATGATTTTATGATGAAAGAAACAAGAAAATATAATTTTGAATACATACCTAAATCAACTGAAGAGTATGAAATCGATAAGATATTAGGCAAACATATACTTACACATTTACAAATATTTTTTAATGATAGAAACAATGAACCCACAAAAAAAAATATAAAAATCAACTATAAAAAACATCGTAGAAACAAAACAAGTAAAATACATTAATTATAGTGCCTTTTTTTAAGCGGTATAAATATCCAATGTTCGGGCACTAGGATCTGTAGCATTTGTATACTTTGGCATCCAAAAATAAGGCAATATATGCAAACAATTTGGGTAATGTTCTGAAAAGATTTCTTTATAATAATATTTCTCGGTTTCAATATTGATTGGATAAGGAGTTTCATTTGGAGGAGACAATGTTTGACTTATTTTTTCTTGTATAATGGTGTACAAAGAGCGTCCTTTGTTAGACACACCGTCGCTAAAAGCTTCTTTCGTTCTCCACAATATTTCATCTGGAAGGATCTGTTTTTGTATACTATCTACATAATCTGGAAAATTTTCTTTTGTAAAACTATTTCTAAGAATGAATTTTTCCATTTTATTATGTGAAACATGATGTCGAAAATAGGGAGATAAAGACAAAATATAATTAACGAAAGATTTGTCTAAGAAAGGAGTTCTTGGCTCTAATCCATGGGAAGAAATGCATTTATCTGAACGCAATACATCGAATAAATGAATATCTTTCAATAGTCTTCTCGTTTCACGATCAAACTCCATAATATCTGGACACTTATTCATGTACAAATAACCACCTAAGAGTTCATCCGACCCATCACCGTTAAATATAACCTTTGCTTGACTATGTTGTGAAATGTATTGTCCAATTAAATAATTACCGATACTGGCTCTTACAGTAGTCGTATCATAACTTTCAATATCCCGAATGACTTTTGGAATACATGCAAACATTTCTTCTTCCGTAACTATAATTTCTGTATGATTTGTACCCAGATATTCTGCGACAATTTTTGCATATTTCAAGTCTTCTGATCCGGATAATCCAATGCTATATGTTTCTAATTGTTGATTTATTCTATTGTCTCTATAAAATTTATTTACTAATGCTGCAATTAAACTACTATCTAGACCACCCGATAATAGACATGCGATTGGACGTTCTGTGCATAAACAACGTTTGTTTACAGCAGTTTGTAAATAATAGGCTATTCCTTTATAATAACCTTTTTTCCGATATTCCAAAGAAGAAGCAATAAATGGTTTATCAATAGAATAAGAAAAAGTAGGAGTAAAATAGGATATATTTTCTTGTAACGGTTTCCATAAAGAATTGTTATTTTTAATGGAAAATATACTATATGTTCCTGGCGTAAATTGTTGAATTGAATAATTACACGTGTTTGAGTTATAAATATTGGATAAACATTTTAATTCGGATGCAAAGCCAGAAACATGATTATCTATATTTATATTCTTTTTATTTTTCATATAATACAATGGACGAACCCCATATGGATCTCTAGCTACATATAGCTTCATGGTTTCATCCTCTTGAGTTGTACGAGCGTCGAACAAAATAAAAGAAAATACTCCGTCTAACATGATAAGTGTTTGTTCAATACCATATTTTATAAACAAATGTCCGATTATTTCACAGTCGGAATCTGTTGATGGTGAAATATTCGTCCATTTATATAATTCTTTGTAATTGTATATTTCTCCATTACAAATCAAAATAACTTGTCCTTGTTCTGTATTTATATAGATTGGTTGATTGGATATGTCATTTAGGCCATTAATTGCCAAACGGTGAAAACCGAGAAATAATTTTGGATTGAATTTTGTGAGTACTGAAAATTCAGGTCCCCTCTTTTTACCTTTTAAAAATTCTTTTTGAAGATTTTCATACGTATAAAAAATGTTGTTGTAATAATTTAACATTGCAAAAATCCCACACATTATATTAATTATAATATTATGCTTTATTCTTTATATATTTTTTATTTTACTATTTTCTTATAATAAATTATTTTATAAGTAAATAAAAAATAATAGGTATTTATATTAATGAATTCTCAAGCTTTTTGTATATCGGATAAGCCTGTAGCAAAAATACATCAAGAAACAAACACTCGTATTTATGACAGGAATATACCATCACAAATGTTGCAACCTTATTTAGATGTAAGACCAGTGATGACAAAATATTCTTATTTCCCAATTGTGGATCCTAGACGTGAAATAAAGACAAAACTTCAACAAAAACCTACGTATAATACAAACACTACATTTAACCCAGGTAATACACAATCTCCATGGTCTGGTTTTGCTTCAAATATTAATACAGAATCTGAATTAAGGAATCAAATATATGCATTACAATCGTGTAGTCAATCGGTGTATGTACCAAATAGCAATAGCGATTTATATAAATATAGCTTTCAACCAACTCAAACAGTAGAACAAAACAATAGTTTATTGTTTGAAAATCAAACGTTTCCATGTTTTAATCCGAACCCACAACCAAAAACAATGGGTTCTCTAATGTTTATGAACTCTACAAGAACACAACTGAATGAACTAACAAAATAATTAACTAACAACATAAAAAAAGTATTTTAACCAAATGGTTCACACTTTTTTATTTTTTATTTAATTATTTTTACAAAGGAAATTCAATTCAAATCAATTCAAATATTTATATACGAATATACGAAATATAATATACAATTTTTTATTTATATTTTATTTTTTACAATGTAGTACCTTTAGATTTAATACACTTCTTCGAAACACGTGGTAAGACAATCAAAAGAACCTACTACAGGAAATAAATCATCTGCAATGGTGCGAAATGAGTCTTCAGGGTTGTTGTCTCCAATAAAACTATCATTGGAGTTTACCAAGTAAAAGATTGTGGTTTGCTTTTTGTATAGTGGGTCATGACAAATAAGTGGCAAACAATAATTCACACGAATGGTCCAGAAGGTGTCATACGGTTCTAAGCTATGCACAAATTTGAAAGAATCGTTGTCCAATTGTTGAATGAATTGATAAGCAGCTTCAGTATCTAACCACTCATGTATTTCAACGTATGCACGATAATAGTCCAACTCGACTTGCATAAACGAAGACCATACTTTGTACTTTTGCAAAGTGATACGACTTACATGTGCAATTCCTGCAACATACAATGCATCTGAAATGTAATGCGGATTACCACAATTATCCATTTCAATGTTTTCAATAACAATCGTGCATTTAAAGTTAGTGGTCATCATCTTTGAAGAATGGTAAGTAGAAACGGGATTTGGAGTTGTTTAAATTAACTTGATTATATTATAACAGTATAGTTGATATAGTTTAGACAAATAAAAGCATTTCAATTTTTTCTTTTTTAAGTAAAAAGAAAAAACAACTAAAAATATATAAAATAAATACTATACATGTCAGATAATTTCTTACAAAAAGTCACACTAGATTGTTTAGTAAACAAAGAACAATACAATAGACATTTAGCAAATAAACTAGACAATGCAGTAAATCAAAAAGACAAAAAATTTTATAGAAAAAGAGTATACAATCTTACAAAAGAATTACTTTTATCAAAAGAAGAACCGCATTATTTGTTTCCAGATGTAAAAAAATCATTTGAACAATATGTAAACAATTGTATCCAATATTTTAAAACTTTAGACAACAATGATATTATTCAATCTGATTATACAAATATTATGGAATGTGTAAACATTGGAGCAAACATTCCCGAATTAAATGATGATACAATTGCAACACAAGAAGAAGCAAATAAATTATTGATGAGAAGTATTCAAATGAATCATTCTTTAGACAAATTTATTAAAAGAAAAAGAACAAAACAAATGGATCAAATGATATTACCAAAACAAAAAGATATTAATTTACAAGATCCTATTTTAAAATTAAAAGGTGTCCCCCCAAATTCTTCTAAAAAGAAAAATATCTATAATAAATATGAAGACGACAAAAAGAAAAAGGAAACAGAAAAGAATACCGTTGAAAAACAAAACAATGAAAAAAATATTTAATCAACGCGGTTCATCCAAAATGGTAGAAGGGTTAAAAAAATTAAATTGTAGCCCAAAAAATAAAAAAGAGAAAAATGATTTTAGTTGTTACACAGACAAAACATTGTATAAGTTGAGAGACTTATGGAATGCAAGACACCCTGATAATAAAATAAATACAAACGAGCCCAAAGAAATACACTTATTATTGTCACAACATTTAAGTAATGTATGCAACAAAGAATCTTGTTGGTTAAAACAAAAACACGAATTTGGTAAAATAAACGAAAAATTAACGGATTCATTTGCTCCCGTATCTCCAGAAGAATGGAAAAAAAATCCAAACGAGTGGCTTACGAGTGTAGATATAACAAAAGTAATGAAACAATATGAAAAAGCATACGATTGTTTTGATTTTATAGGACCTAGTCCGATTGATTTTGATACGAAAAAAATGTATGGAGAATGTGTGTGGGAAGAATTATGCAATTTTAGTTTGGCGGAACAAATAAAAAACAACAAAACAAAAATTGGAATTATTTTTAATACGGATCCGCATTACAAGCCTGGACAACATTGGATTTCCATGTTTATTAATATTAAAAACAATAGCATCTTTTTCTTTGATAGTACAGGGGATAAACCACCAAAACAAATAATGAATTTTGTGAAGAGAATAAAACAACAAGGAAGACAATTAGACCCGAAAATAAATTTTAAATTTGATAGTAATAAAGGAATAGAGCATCAATATGGTAATACAGAATGTGGTATTTATTCTTTGTTTTTTATCGTTCACATGTTAGAAGACAAATTAACAGATCATTATATAAAAACTCATATTTTAAAAGATGAATACATGCAACAATTCAGAAAAGTGTATTTTAATGATGCCCTGTAAATAATGATGCGTAGTAAGTATATAAATAATAATTATTATAATTTATATATACATTATTAAATGTCAAAAAATAATTTTTTACATAAAAATAATATGGCTACATTATGGGATGTAATAACAGACGAAGACATCTTTAAAAAACAAACGGTAGATATTAAAAATAATATTTTACATATATTTTCAGATAATATTAAAGGGTTTTATAATGCAGAAATAAAAAATTCAAACATAACCCTTATGGAAATGAATAAAAAATATATATTATTGATTTTAAATTTTATAAAAACAACCTATTCTGGTTCGGGTATAAACAAAATTGTGATACATCCAGAACCAGAAGAACGATCTATTACAAGTGAAGAAAGACAACAAGACAGAATGACACAAATGAATCGTGAGTTAAGTCTATTAGAAGAAGATTTTAAAAATTCAATTACTTTGCATATTCCTTCTGCACCGAACTTTACAGATGATATACAAGAAACGCCTATAGCAGAAATGGAAAGAGCAGTAAAAGAAATGGCAGAACAACGTAAATATGATATGGATCAAATAAATAAAAACATTTCTATTTCTTTGCATGATACTGAATGGTTACAACCCCAAAAGACATCTTTAAAACCGCAAATAATGAATACTAACAATAATAATAATAATAATAAGTTAAAACACATTCATTGGGCAGATGAAACAAATAATAATGTAGGAAATATAGATAATATACAAATAACAATAGAAGAAAAAGAAGAACAAAGTATATTTGCAAAATTAAAAAAAGTAGAAAAGGTAGAACCTGTAGAATTTGTAGAAACTGAAAAAAGTCGAATAACTACCTTAGAAGAAAATGTGAAATCATTAGACTTAAAAATAGAAAAAATGAACGAAAGTCTTATGAAAATAATGAGTATGTTAAACAAGTAAAAGATATACCAATAAAAATAAAATACAAATAAATATAAACATATATTTTATAATATAATTATAAAATATATGCAACACATTTGTACTTTAATTCTGTTATTGACTATGGTATGCACCCAAACAAAAATAATGACCATTCCTTATCATGAGACATATTATACAATAAGAAATATTGTTTTAAAAAAAGTAATACAAGAAGATCCAACACGTGCAAAAATATTTATAAACAAAACCAAATTTATATATAATAAAATTTTATCAAATTATTATGATATACATGATAAATATTATAGTTTAAGTGATACAGATAAAACGCTTCTAGAATCACTCCTTACAATGGTTTACTAGAGTAGTATAATAGTATTATTTACATACATTTATACATTCATTCCAAATCTTTTTCTCGATTTGTATTTTTAGTTCTTTTTACATATTTTATTGCTTCTTTACCACACATATTATCATTATTTCTAGCAGTTGAGCAATAATAATGTTCGTATTCATTATTTTTTCCAAAAATTAAAAACTTTAAATTTTCTTTTTTGAAAAAAGAACATTTTGTGGCATCGTCATTTGATTCATGTGGAATAAAATATTTGCAATTAACACAAAATTTGGGGGTTGTCTTCAATGCAGAAGACAAAGTAAATACATATATTATTATAAAAAAAAACATTTTATAATAATTACTACGAATTATGTTTTAAATCTTTTTGTAAATAATGTTTTTATATGAATACACAAAATTTTGATTTTTTTGTTTTTTGTTTTTGTATATTTATTTATTTTTACACAAGCACATTAGTGAAGGAATTTGAATATAAACGATACAATTCAGAACCAAATAACATTTCTCTATTTTCTTGATTTTCAGGGTATTTTTTTTCAATAATATTTAGTAATAACTTATACTTTTGATTTCTATCCATAATTTCTAGAAAATCATCCACTTGATCTTTACTGCATCTTGATTGATATTTATAAATCATTTCTTGAATAGTTATTTCAAGTATATCAATGTCGATTTGTGAATTGTTCCATTGATCTAATAAATAAAGACCAGTCCTAACTGTAATAGTAAGATGATTTGTACCAGAAACAGGAACAATGTTTGGTTCTTCAACACTAGGAGCCGGTGGTTCTTCAACAACAACAACAATATTAGTTGGTTGTTCTTCAACAACAATAACATTAGCAGGGTGTTCTTCAACAACAACAACAACATTAGCCGGTGGTTCTTCAACAACAACACCAACATTAGCAGGTGGTTCTTCAACAACAACACCAACATTAGCAGGTGGTTCATCAACAACAACAACAACATTAGTAGGTGGTAGTTCTGGAACGGGGATTACTGCAACTGGCGGTACTACGATTGGTTCTGGAATCGTGTTTGCAATAACAATTTCTTTGAAACTAGACCAAATTTGGTTGTGTTTCGCTTGTTTAATTTCTTTAATAAGTCTTGACAATTGAATTGGCATGTTACAAATTAACTGATTTTTATTTTCTTGTACTCCTACAATTAAATCAAGTTCATTTGTATGGTTTGAAATAGGATAATAACTAATTTCACATCGTGTATCATACATTTGATGCATTGCCTCTCCATTTGCTCTTGCGGATGAAATTGCCATACCGGGTAATTCCATTACTCCAATTACTTGTGAATTACGAATAACCTTAGGTTTGCACAAATATTCAAAATTTTTTGTAGATAAATCATCGATAGGTTGTCCAGCCCTATTTTCGGTTCTGTATGTTAATCCGTTCTGTTTGTCGTATTGATAAATAAATGCATCTGCTCTTGGCATTGTGTTCGATGTAGAATTAAAATAATTTTCATCTATTCTATTACCTGTATCAATTGTAAATTCACCTATACGTTCCCATCGAACAGTATTGTTTATCAATTTGCACGAATTTTTTGCCCAACCATTACCTTTACGAATAATTTCATAATCGGAATTATCAGATGAATTTTTCCAAATAAACCGATACTTTTCTATTTCATTTTCTTTTTTAAACACTGCAATGGTGTCTCTTCTTTTTCCTGTGTAAAAATCATTGTCTTGACCTTCGAAATAATCATATGGGCGAAGAGTAAATAATTTGGATGGTTTTTCATAATGTTTATAGACAACTGTAGTATTATGAAATTTCCCATAAATAATAGATAGACGATCTTGAGGGTGTGGCAACATAGTAGGTAAATCTTCAAAATTTACCTTTATAGCATTTTCTAATTCTCTATTGTATGGAAAATAAATACTTGTACCTGTTGTCGTTTCCAAATGTTGTCTTTCATTTTGGAAAGCAGTGATCTCTTCGTCTGTCATTTTTGTAATTTCAATCATTCCACTGTATTTACTTGTCTGAAACATAATATCCCAAGGAATTACGACACATAAATAATCTGAATTTTCTTTGTGTGTAAATATCTTTACACGTTTTTTATTTGATAAAATTGCTAGAGAAGGTTTCGCACCAAACCCAGAGACACCGAGTGATTTATCGTTCGTGTGGTTTGCACGATAAATACTAAACATATTTTTAATATTATCTTCATTCATTCCATTTCCATTATCAATCATTTTTATCAAATCACGTAAAACTTCATATGAAATAAACGTTGCGTTTGCATCTAATGAATTTGCATGCAATTCACTTAAACACTTCAAATGTGTGAATCCTTTTCTAAATAAATTATGCAAGAATCCGCCCTCATCTATGCCTCCAGTTTTTATAACCGAATCCATAATTTCTCTCTCAGTTTGTTCAATATTCATATTACTCGACATTGTTATGCTTTTATTGTATTAGTATCTGAATTATTATTATAATCAATTATATTTATCATTTCAATTTTTTTTATAAAACTAATTACATCGACCAAAAAGAAAAAAAGATAAAAAAAAATTATATTTTTTTTTTGATTTTTATAATTTTTATATTTTTATGTATTTTTATATTTTTATGAATTTTTATGTATTTTATTTATATTGATGTAATTCTATACCAATCAGGCATTGACCTGTTTTTTTTCCAAGAAGCGATTTTTTGTTTTTCTTCAGACATGTAATAATTTCTATAGGATTCAATCGGGTCTTCTGTTTTGAATTCTACAGGCATCGCAAGAGCAAATGGGGTTAATCCAGTTTCTTCAAATTTATCATCATTTGGCATATTTTCTTTCAAAATCAAGGACATTAAATATGATTTATGAAATTTTGTATCTGGATGGCCATATCGAAATCTCCATTCGTTATGTAATTCTTCAACTAACTCGAGTGTCCAAAGAAAGTTTGCTTTTGATTTTCTACACCAAATCGTTACTGGATGATTTTTATGTGCAAGTTTATATATTCTTTCATTGATCTCGTCATCAGGATCTAAAATTCTTTTTGCTGAACAAAGCATTTGCACTGCTTCTAATAATATTTTGCTTACATGTTTATCCATCATGTATTGTGCAATTTCTCTTTGAATGAGCGAAAGAATAAACAAATTCATATTTATTTATTAAAACGTAAAATGAAATTAAAATTAAAATGTAGGTATTACAAAATAGTTAGATTACTTTTGTATTGAAATAAGTTTTTGATTCAATTTTTTTTATTTTTATTACAAAAAAACAAATAACAAATAAAAAATACCAAAAACAAATAACATTTTCATATTCTTTTGAAAATATTATTTTTATACTAAATTAAATTTTCGTTCTCCATTTTCATCTATTACTAAACTACCTATTTGTAATGGGATAATATCTGGATCTTTCAAAGCAGCCATATAACTATTTTTATCATAAATGTACATGGTTTTTTGATCTATGCGACGATATACATACTTTACACCTGCAATAGTAATTGGTTTTCCAACCCATTCAATTGCAACTTTGTTTGCTTTGACAGTTGTATCATTCTGTTGTTCAGAATAATCAGGTACATATGAAAATTTAGTATTGTTTGTATCTCCAAAATTTACACATTTACCATTCGAATAAATGTAACAATCAAATGCGGATTCTTTAATCGCATCCGTTAATTGGGTACTTACATTTGCTTTGATTTCTGAAATTTCATACAAATATTGGTCACTTGTGATAGGTACTTTCGGCAAAGATTTACTCAAATCTTTACGTTTTAATTCAATTGCTTCGTCTGATTTTAATTGTTCTGGAGAAAAAGTCATTAAATAAATAAACACTTCTACAGTTTGTAATTCTTTCGGCAATGATTTATGACTGCATATACGACGAGCACGTCCAATCACTTGTTCTGTTCTTACAGGATGCCAATAAGGTTCCATAATATGAACATATCTCGTGTTACGCAAATTAATACCTTCGGAACCAGACGATGTAATCATAAACACTTTAATAATTTCACCCATATTATTATTTCTTGCCATTTTTCGCAATTCTACGCCAATACTTTCTGGTATTTGATCCCATTCTCCATTGTAAATATGTCTCATTATTTCTTTTTCTTCACTTGTTTCTGTACCCGTATACAATGCATAGGTTGGTTTTCCTTTATCTACATCATCAATATCTATTTCCCAGACTCCGGTAGTGCTTTTTTTTATGTTAAATCGTGCAAACCCATTTTTCTCCAATACCAAAGAAAAAATACCGATTCCTTCCATTGTACGGAATTGACTGTATACCAAATGCAATCCACGATGATCTGGATCTGTAATATTCTCCAGCATATGTAAAAATTTAGGACTGTATGTTTGCAATGCTTCAGGAGTTAAATAATCATTCGAATTTGCCTTTATTTCTCTCACTTTCGCTTCTAATCGTTCTTTGTAATCGATTCCACCTAATTCATTTAATATTTCATCTGCTTCTATTTCTCCTTCATTTGCATTTTCAACATCTTGTTTTCTTTCTATTTTTTTTGCGTTTTTCAATAATTTTACAGTATGTGTATCTTTTTCTTTACCCTTTCCCTTACCTTTACCTTCGCCGTTGTCTTTTTCTGTTGGGTCTTCGTCATTGTCTTCTGGATCATTTACTTCTGTTTCTACTTTTGGTCTTGGGCGGTCTATCATAACAAAGTTACAAAATAAACGTGAAAAAATACGATATGTCGAGGACGGTTCATAATCATCTCCCAATTTAGGAACTTTTCTCTGTGTTTCCATTTTTCGTTCTTGTTGTCGTTCGGTTTCGTATATTTTAAATTGATAATCACTCATTGGGATTCTTATGATATGATAATCTAACCCAAGTGTTTTGGTATAAGTAGGCAGCAAATTTTCTTGAGCACTGCGAAAATAAGAAGATAAACCTACAATTCTTCTTTTTAAGGCATCTATATTTTTAATATTTTTCGTAACTGAATCAATGTATTGTCCTTCAAATAATTCAAATGTATCCGGTAGTGCTTTTTTATTTTGTATTTTTATTCCCGATGCAATAACATCAATATCATTACGTTTTAAAAGGGTAATAATTCTTCTCTCGAAATCATCATCTGAAACAAAATTGGTTTCAATCATAGTATTCCCATTGGAATCTTTAACGACATTTGAAACTCCTTGATACTCTTCACGAATTTTATTCTTAAACCCGAATGGATTTTTAGTAATAGTTAATATTTTACTTGCAGGAGAATAATCTAAATAATCCAATGATTTTTCAGTCTGTAATATTTCTTGAAGTGAAGTTTTATCTATTTTTTTATTTGTTTTTACGTCTAATGGAAATTTCCAGGTTTTAATGTAACCACGCAAAATATTAAAAAGTATTCCAAATTCGTTCGGATAATTAATAATTGGCGTTCCAGTCAATAAAATGATTTTTGCATTTTTTGCGCTCATCAAGTATTCATATAATTTAGACGCTAAATGAAGTGGCATTTTTTCTTTTTCACCCCTATTATTTTCTTCTACTATTTTTTCTTTTTTCCATTTATTTACAATTCGACTAATTAAATTATGTGCTTCATCAATGACAACGACTGCATTATCAAAAAGATTCTTTGTAAACCCACTCGTTAATTCTTCCAACCGTTTTGTTCTTAATCCATTGTAGTTAATAAATTGGTATTTTTGTTTTATCATTTCATTCAATTGTTCTTCGAGTGTTTTTTTATCTATATCATTTAATTCATCATAATTTGATTTTTTACTAATGTTAATAAACCATGCTCCATGATGGCGTGATATATAGTCTTGTGGTAAATTTAATATAGCAGACATCGATTCCATTGTTTCTGGATATATATCAGTAGAAATCCATTCCCAATATTGGTTACGTTTGTACAATAAATCACCACATTTCTTCAATTCTTCAATATAGTTTGCACGTAACGATGCGGGAGTCATGATAATGACTTTTTTATCATCTTTCATGCCTTCAGCAATAGCAATAGAAGTGCATGTTTTACCTGAACCCAAACCATGATACAAAAGAAGACCGCGATAAGGAGTATATAGATTCATGTAATCACGGACAATTTGTTGATGGGTTAAAAGCGAAAAATCAGAACTAGTGTTTCCAATATCATCACAAGATATATTTGCTTGGTTTGATTCCATTTCCAATTTATATGGTTCAAATAATGAATTTATAAAGTTAATGAATTTCTCTCTATTGTTCATGTAATAACTTGAAACTTTGATATTGATTGGTGGAGTTTTTGCAGGTATTCTTTTGCGAAGATCTGTATCGCCAATATCCACGACAACTTCTGGACCGAGAACCGCGACACCTTTTTCTATTTTTTTGGTTTTTCTTTTTGTTGTTTCTACTTGTGCAGTAATCATTCTATTTTGTTCTTCTTCTTGTTGTGGTTGTTCTCCTTGTTGTAGTTCTTCTCCTTGTTGTGGTTGTTCTCCTTGTTGTTGTTCATTTTCTTTCTGTTCATCTTCTACAACAATTAATTTTTTAGATATTTTTTTGGGTTTTTTTGTCTTTTCTACAGCAGGTGGAGGAATAAAAGAAACAGGTTCTTTTTCTTGTGGGGGAGGTGCATTATTTGCTTTTGTAGTGTTAGTGCGTTCCTTCATTTTTTGCAAAAAAGCATTACGATCAAATCCGGTATTTGTTTTATCTATAATAACTGTTTTCGGTTGTACAACAGTATCTTTGTCTTCATCATCATATTCTTTGTCTTCATCTTCATCGTCTTCATTTACATTGTCTTGATCTTCATTGTCTTTTTTATTTGCAATTGCAATTGTATTTGTTTTATTCTTTTCTTCTTTTCTTTGTCCTTGAATAACTACCGCTACTCTCTCTCTCTCTTGAACATTTGGTTTTATCATTAATTTTTGTTTTATTGCATCTAAAGGATTCATTTACTTATTACTTATATATTTTAAATATATAAATTTTATATATTTATCTTTTTACATTTACTCAAGTGAGTATTATTCATCTATACTACTATTGCCTATTGCATGAATTGCTTCATTGCATGCAATTTGTTCGGCTTTTCGTTTAATTTTATGTTGTCCTTCTCCTAAAAAGATTAATACTTTCCCATTATCCAGAACATAATCTTGAATTGCTTTGAAATTTCTAAAAAAAGAAATATCAACAGAATCTACATGTGTTAAATGATAAATCGGTTGTCCTAAACATAAATAAACACCCATTTTATATCCAAGCTCTAGATCATGTTCAATTTCTAAATAATGAGGCGTAACTTTAAATTCTTTTTGAATTTTGACTTGTAAAATATTTTTGTAATTATCGTCGTTTTGTATAAGTGCAATCCAATCAATATGTTTTTCAAAAATATTTTCAACAAATTTCTGTGCCATTTGAAAGCCTACTCCTGTAACAAACATTTCCTGAAACCAACCATCCTCATCTTTTACTTTTACTTTATTGAAATCTAAAAAAAGTGCGCCAAGAAAAGCTTCAAACAAACAACCTAATTTTTTTAGGTTAGTGCGAATCTTTTTTTCTTCAGCATGTTTTGATAAAATGAGCCATTTATGCAATCCCATCTCAAGTGCAATCTTTCCAATTGCTTCATTTTTTACAATAGCTATTTTTTTCTCTGTCATAAACCCTTCATTTTCTTTTGGAAAACGACGATACAAATAGTATTTAGTGATACATTCAAGTACTCCATCGCCGATAAATTCTAACCTTTCATTGGATTTGCTGCTCAATGGCATACAATCCGGTGGTTTTTCAACAATTGTAATGTGCTGTTGAATATTTTCAAAATTAGGACGTTTCGTATACGATTTATGAACAAAAGCACGTTCATATAAAGCGATATTATGAATCGTAGAAGGAATACCGTATTTCGTAAGAATAGATTGTACTTCGCACAATGTAATCTTGCAATTGAGTGGATTATATGGATTAAATATGAGACCTTCGTCTGATTTAATAATATCATCATCGTGTGTAATTTTTGGTTCTGTCATTGAATATATAGTTTATATAGTGATTTCTTTATATTGTTTGCATAAATGAATATTTAGAAATTCGTCAATTTTGCATATATGATATATATATATCATATATATATGAAAGAGAACTTAATTTGTAATATTAAGACAAAAAATGTAAGTGTAACAAAATATGGTAATTCTATTTACAACAATTTATTTTATTGTGATAATGATAATAAAATATGTATTTCATTTACACCAAGAGGTGGTTGTAGTATTTCATTTCAACAATATTTAGATTTAGTAGGATTATTAAAAGACGCGTTAGATTATAATTCGTTTATACATCTTTATCGTAATGAGATTTTTCATCCAAATATTAAGTTTATTGATATAAATGAGTTGATTAAACAACAATTTACATTTATAAAATTTATAATGAATCCATATATTAGAGCAGTATCTATTTTTAGACCACAAAACAGTCACAATTTATCATTCAGACAATGGTTAAAACAAATAATGAATAATAAAATAGATTTTTTAAACGACAATGAGATTTTTCATTTACACCAACAATATATTCCTGGAGAAGAAAAAATAATAACAAAATATATAAAAATAGATAAAAATGAAACTTTTGAAATAAAATTATCTGATGGAACACTATACAATTTAGATGTAAATAAATATAATTCTTGTCATCACGGGAACAAAACTGACAATACAAATTTTTGCGGAGATTTACTTAGAAAAGATGTTAATGAGATTTTACCAAAATCATATAAATATTTTTATGATGAAGAAATAAAAAAAATGGTTGAAATTATTTATAAAGAAGATATTCAACATTATGGTTATTCTTTTGATGATTTTTAGTAATAATGATGTGTTAAATAACCAAAATGAATATTTGTTCATAAATATTATTACAAGTTCATATCATTTGTAAGTTATGTATTATTATACATCATATGGATTATATGGAAAAAATGTTACAGAATCAATTGTACGATGTACAATCTTATTATTCTTGATATTATTGTTATTATTATTATATTCATATATTTCAATTACCTTTTTAACAATCTCGCTTCTCTCTACATCTTCATTGTCAAATTTTATAACATTAATTAGATTTGTTTTATTATTTGTTGATTGATGCATTTGAATCCGTGAAATAAAATCACACAACCCATTTTCTCCTTTTATATCGGATTGATGCAAATCACCTGTAATCACCATTCTACTATTTGTTCCTAATCTGGTGACAAGCATTTTCATTTGATTCGGAGAACTATTCTGCATTTCATCCGCAATAATAAATGCATTTTTAAAAGTTCTACCACGCATAAACGCCAATGGACATATTTCGATTTTATTATTGTTTAGCATTAAATCCAATTCTGATTTGTTGAAATATTCTAGAAAAATATCAAAAATAGGTTTTGTCCATGGATCCATTTTTTTAATAATATTACCAGGAAGGAAACCGATTTCTTCTTCTACTGTTACAGCAGGTCGTGTTATGATTATTTTTTGTATTTCTTCTGTTTTTAATTGAGTAATTGCTTTTTGACACGCAAATAATGTTTTACCTGTTCCTGCAGGTCCAATTGGAATAATAATTTTACTGGATAAGTCATCGAGATATTTCACATATGTTTTTTGACTACTAGTTTTAGGAGTATATAGAACATGCATTAATTTATTTTTTTTTGCATATAACATTGTTCTTTTTTGCATTCCATTTTTTATGCAAAAACTAGTTAGATTCGTAAAGAAAGATAAAAAAAGAACCATTGCACAAATATTCATACTATAATATTGCATTCTTTATTTAACTACTTTTTTTTAAATATTTAGAAATAAAAAGTATAGAAACCGAAAATTATAAAAATAAAATATTTTTGTAATATATAAAAAATGGTTTATATGTCAGGCTCACGTAATGCGCGAAATTCCGCTTCTATAATCAACCGAACTAATGTAGGCGGTGGACCGAAAAAAGCAGGTACAAGACCATGGGTTGGTGGTGCAACTATGGGAAATAACCCACATTATCTAGGAGCTCCACAAGGCAATGCTCGAACAACTATTAATTTTCGTATTATTCAAACACAAGTGTATGGTGTCCGTGCCACTCATGGACGTATGGGTGGTTAAAATATGTAATGCATATTTACACTGCATTTTCACTCTATCAAATTATATTATATATCTACAATTTTATATAATATAAAAAATATAATATAAAAAATATAAAATATAAAATATAAAAAAAGGATTTAACAATAACCTAACGCATAATATTAAATATGATTATAAAAATAGATACTCGCGAACATGATCTTTTTAAACAATTAAAAAATTTAATATTATTTATTCCATCCTTTAAAGGACTTACCTTAGTAAGTGAAACTTTACCTATTGGAGATATTATTATTACGACAGATGAAAAAGAAGAAAAACTAATTATAGAGAGAAAATGCATAAATGATTTATTGTCAAGCATTAAAGATGGACGGTATGAAGAGCAATCGTACAGATTAAATGGGTTACATCATCATAATCACAACATTTATTATTTGATTGAAGGAGATGTAAATCGCATGAATCGTTTTAAAGAGAACAATATAGAAAAATTAACTGTTTATTCGTCGATGTTTTCATTGAATTATTACAAAGGGTTTTCCGTAATGAGAACATTTACAATAGAAGAGACTGCAATCTTTATTTGTAATACTGCGAATAAATTACAAAAAACGGATAAATTACCTTTTTACAATTATAATAATAATAATAATACTATTACTTCTATTACGAAGCCTAGAGAAAAAGTAGGGGGAGAAATAGTACAAGAAAACACAGGTGAAAATAGTGAAACTCATATAATCATAGAAGATGAAGTTGAAGTTGAATCCATATATAATAATGAATCAACCGAAAAAAATGAATTAACAGATAAACATGAATCATCTGAAAAAGATTATGTTTCTGTTATTAAGAAAGTAAAAAAAGACAATATAACTGTAAACAATATCGGAGAAATTATATTATGTCAAATCCCAGGAATTAGTTCAGTCACTGCACTTGCTATTATGGATAAGTTTAAAACTATACCAAATTTAATAAAAGAAGTAGACGCAAATGTAGATTGTTTACAAAACATAAGCTATACAAATGCAAAGGGTCAAACACGTAAAATAACAAAAACCAGTATTGCAAATATTGTAACCTTTTTATTACAAAAATAATTATGTAAAAAGAATTGTGCAAAATATATGCAAAATATAGTATATAAATATATAAATGATGAAAGAATTAACAAATATAGTAATTTTTCTCGGGTTATGTTTCATAACTTATTTTATATTTAGAAGCCTTCCTAATAGAGAAGGTTTGACTACAGGGACGCCAACCTTTACTTCAGGAGTTGCTGGCGGTGCTGCTGCATACGCGGATTCATTAAAAATGCACGCAGTGAAACATCAAGATACTTTACTAATCAGTAAATATAGAGGACATTATGAAAATGCTGTATTAAATTTAGATGATTTAGTGGATCATTTAATGTTACATACTGCTTTGAATGTGGATCCGAATGATCATGATGCCAGTATGGATAAATTAGCTAAATTGCATGGTGCAAAATCTTCGTTAAACAATATAATGAAATTTATGGATAGTAAATGAGAATAAAAAATAAATCGAGAATATTTTATTTATTGTAAAATTATAAATAAAATATAAGTTTTCAACAGCATATTATTGTTGAACATTAATCTGAACATTATTGTTTTTATAATAACCTTTATTGATAAGACTTTGAGTATAGGATGGACCGCCCCAATTTGGATTCATTGCATCTGGGCTTACTCCAGAAGATGATTCTATAATGTCCATAACATCCAAAGGGGTTGTTTTACCTACATAATAGGAAGACTCATCGTAACCCGGATATGAGTTTTTATTGTATGGAGGATCATTTCGGGTTGCATCTACTAAAAGAGATGGATTTGGGTATTTTAGATTTGAATTTGAATTTGAATTTGAATTTGAATTTGAATTTGAATTTGAATTTGAATTTGAATTTCCTAAAGAAGTTTGGGGATTCATATTATTCGTATTTTTATTCATTTTTGCATTCATATTAGTATTCGGGTTTGAAACACTTGGTGGTAATCCGCCTTGTGGATCAGTAATACTTGGTCTTACTTTATAAACAGAATTGCCTTGTGTATCGTACGACTGTTGTAAATACAAGACAGGACAACGAATCCCTTGACTTCTCTGCCAACTTAAAAATTCAGTGTAATCTTCTAAATTCTCAAATTCAATAGGATTCACGCCAGGTATTTGTGCTTGTTTAGAATTGTACAAATATATTTTAGAACCTTTTTGAATTAATAAATTAGGACAACGAGAAGTAGATGTAGATGTATTATTGGTTAGACCTTCCAAATATTTTGGATCTGAACATTTGGAATAAAATATCAATCCAATTAAAAACACCATTATAAAAAAACATGTAAGTAATGTCATATATATTATTAAGGAATAAAAATAGAAAAAAGGGAAAGTATTCTTTTTATACTTTCAATTCATATTTTACATTTTACATTTTACATTTTACATTTTATATTTTAATTATTCAACAAATTAATTGCATACTTATTTTTCGTATATAATTAATTTTATGTGTTAAATATATAAATATTATTCATGGTTTTTGTAAATGTAAATCAAGATGATGATAAATTAATGAATGAATTTAAAACATATTATGAAACTGTTCCGCAAATATTTATGTTGATTTATATGGATGGGTGTGGTCCGTGTAATGAAACAAAACCAGAATGGTTTAAATTAGAAAATGTGTTGAAAAAATACAAAACAAATAAAAAAATTGCCATAATGAGTATTGAGAGACAATTTCTAGAAAAATTACATTTAAAAGGAATGAAAGAACCAACTAGTTTTCCAATGATGATTTATTTGCATAATCAAAAAGCCGAAAATTATGAAGATGCTTCGGAACTACCTGATAATGAAAAAGATCGAAAAATTGATTCGTTTGTAAAATGGATTGAAACAAAAATAGATAATGATGGGGAAAGTCAAATGGGAGGATCAAGTACAACGAATAAAGGAACACTTAGTCAAAAAGGAGGCATTTTTATAAATACCGAAGATAGTGGAGCATTTGAACATTTTTTACGAAATTCAAAAATAAGTATGTTACTTTCTGGCGCGTTTGGTATAACTTTCAAAGCAGAGTTACAAAAAGGCGCGACTACAACATATAGATATTTATCTCAAGAAAATTTTAATCAACCAGTAACTTGTTTACTCATCAAAGTATGTTGCTTGTTTAATAAAGAAAATGGGGAAGAAAATGAAAAACTAGATTTTAGTAGTATGGGAGAAGAAATGAGATTGAATAGCGTAGACATAGAATTATTTAAAAGAGAAATCAATATTCAAACAGACATTTATTTAAAAACATGTGATTATTTGCAACCCATTTGTCCTGCAATTGTTCATGCAGGCAGTTACACGGATAAAGACGAAGATTTAAATATAGAAACGTTACTTGATATTTTATCATCTACGTTACAACCAAAAGAAAAACAAATTTTATCAAGCATTCGTGCATCTTATGTAGGTGAAGAATTCTCATCACTAGGAATTATAGCAATGGAATTTGCAAATAATTACGAAGAATTATATTATGTATTAAACCACACACGTGAAGAAAATACAATAAATTATATATATTCTATATGTTATGATAGAATTATAGATTTAGCTATAAAGACAGGATATACTCATGGTGATTATCATACATCTAATATTATGGTGAATACAAATTATAATATATTTTATGATGGGACATTGGGAGAAGTATTATTAATTGATTTTGGATTTGCGCAAAAAATTCCTGAAAGAATCATGGATCAAATAAAACAACTTTATAAAAATAACAAATATTTAGAAATCATGCGGGAGCTATGCGAGATTCGCCGTACAGATGGCATGCAAATGAATACAAATACTATTTATGAATGGGCTTGTCATAATTATTCTGAAGAAGATAAAGCACAAATAAATGAGTTTATGCAAAATGAATTGAAACCGAGAAGAGAGACATTTATACATAATTTGATCCAGAAATTTAATTATCTTCATACGAGGGAACCTTCAACCTATCCTACATTACCATTGTCTTCTGAATCAAAACAGAATTTATTTCAAGGCATTCGTGGAGGTAAAAAAAAACTTGCGAAACGCAAACTAAAAATTCCGGTTCGTTATTTGCCAAACACATTAACGAAAAAAGATAAGAAAAAACAAATGAAAATGTTAATGAAATCTAGAAAACTATACAAACAAAAAAAATATTACAAACGACCCCCAGTTTCGTCTTATAAAAATAAACCTTCAAACCATATTGTAAATGCTCGTAAAATATACAACATAACAAATATAAAACCAGGAAAAGAGTTGTCGTTGAAAACAGGATGTTCGGTTTCTGCATTAAACAAAATTGTACAGAAAGGAGAAGGAGCATATTATTCATCAGGATCCAGACCGAATCAAAGTCCTCAATCATGGGGGTATGCGCGTTTAGCAAGTTCGATTACTGGCGGAAAAGCAGCAGCGGTAGATTATGATATATTGAAGAAAGGTTGCGATCATAAGAAAAAAGCGTTTATTTTGGCAAATAAATCGAAAAAAAAATACAATTATGGGCACTCCCAAACAAAAAAAGTGAGTGTTTAACGAAAAACAACTTCATTCTTCTTTTTATTTTATTTTTACTATATTTTTAATTCAACCGTAATTTTGTTATTTTGTTATTTTTTTATTTTCATTAAATATAAATATATACATATATATATATATGAGTTTTCCTTATGGAACGATTACTCCTTCAACTGGATGGAATTATGCGAATTCTGTTCTAACATTTACGAATGCTACAACCTTTACTTTAAATATTACTAGTGCTTGTAGTATCGATTATTTACTAGTAGGTGGCGGTGGTGGTAGTAATGGTTCTGATGGAACTAGCGGAGGAGGAGGCGGTGGAGCTGTAACAGAAGGAAATTTAAATGTATTTACAACAGGAAGTTATTCTATTACTGTGGGATATGATGGTTCTTCTTCCAGTTTCGGGACATATACTGCCAATGGTGGTGGTGGTGGTAGTTATAATAGTGGTAATAGTGGTAATATACCAGCTATTCGGGGAAATAATGGCAGTCGAAGTACTGATGGAAGTAATGGTGGTAATGGCGAGAATGGTACTGGTGGTGGTGGTGGCGGTTATGGCGGAGGAGGCGATAGTGGTGAACAGAGTGGAATTGTTTCTAATGGGGGTAATGGTGGTGATGGTGGTCCTTATGGCGGCGGTGGTGGTGCTGGCGGTAATGGTGGTAGTGGTGAGGACTATGAGTTACAAGGCGGTAATGGTGGTAATGGTGGTAATGGAGGCAATGGGATTTTAGTAAATGGTGTTTATTATGGTGGTGGTGGTGCTGGTGCTGGTGGTGGTGCTGGTCAGGGTGCTAGTATGAACGGTAATCCTGGAATTGGCGGCACTGGCGGTCTTGGTGGAGGTGGCAATGGTAGTGGTAATGGCAGCAGAGTTCCTCTACCAAATAGAGGTGGTGGAGCTGGCGGTGCAGCAAATGGCGATGCATATGTTCCTGGCGGTTCTGGAGTAGTGATTCTTACATTTGGTGAAGCACCTCCACCACCAACTGACCCGTTGAGTCTTACTTATAATATTACTTCTGATGGAGTACCAGTTACTTTATATTTCGGGGATTGTTTCATTGACTCTATTGAATGGGGTGATGGAAATATAATAGAGTACCAAACTTATTTCGAGATTACACCAGTTTCACATACATATACAACTGCAGGAACATATACAATTACAATTTCAGGAACATTTGGAAACAACGGAAGTTTTGGCAATCCGAATGATTATGCAGAAGGAATAGACTACTTAACATCCGTAAATAGTTTTGGTAATTTAGGAATTAAAAGTTTTGCAGGTGCTTTTCAGGGTGTAACAAGTGCATTGACTGTTCCTACAACTATTCCATCAAGTGTTACAAATATGAGTAATATGTTTAAAAATAGCAGATTTAATTCCGCAAATGTAAGTAGTTGGGATACTGCGAGTGTCACCGATATGAGCGGTATGTTTAGTGGTGTAATATTTTTCAATCAAAATATTAGTAATTGGAATGTAAGTAATGTTACGAATATGAGTAATATGTTTAGTGGTATATGGAGTTTCAATCAAGATATTAGTAATTGGAATACTACGAATGTTACGAATATGAGTAATATGTTTAGTGGTACATCGTCATTTAATCAAGATATATCTTACAATCAAACGAATAACACTTGGAATGTAAGTAATGTCACAGATATGAGCGGTATGTTTGAGGGGGCAACGGTCTTCAATCAAGATATTAGTAATTGGAATGTAAGTAATGTTACAAATATGAGTAATATGTTTAATGCCGCACAAGTATTCAATCAACCCCTGAGTAGTTGGGATACTACGAAGGTCACCGATATGAGCGGTATGTTTGATGGTGCACCGGTCTTCAATCAAGATCTTAGTAATTGGACAACTAGTAGTATCACAAATATGCAAAATATGTTTAAAGACGCAACTGATTTCAATAATGGTAGTAATGGAATAATTTCAAAACCTTTATTATGGACAATTATTGGTACAATTGTCACACCAGTTAATATGCAAAATATGTTTGATGGTGCTACATCATTCAATCAAGCCCTTAGTACTTGGAATGTAAGTAATGTTACGAATATGCAACATATGTTTAATAATGCAACATCATTCAATCAAGCACTGAGTACTTGGAATGTAAGTAATGTTACGAATATGCAAAATATGTTTTTTAATGCTCGTGTTTTTAATCAAGATATAAGTAGTTGGTCAATCAGTAATGTTACGAATATGAACCGTATGTTTTTTAATGCATTTGTCTTCAATAATGGTACTGGTAATGAAAATCTAAATCTTTGGAATACGAGTAATGTTACGGATATGAGCGATATGTTTTTTTATGCAGAAGTTTTCAATAAAGATATTAGTAATTGGAATACAAGTAATGTTACGAATATGAGCGGTATGTTTGCTTATGCAAAAGCATTTAATCAAAATATATCTTACAATCAAACGAATAACACTTGGTATACGGGTAGTGTTACTGATATGCGTAATATGTTTGAAGGAGTAGAAGCATTTAATCAAAATATTAGTAATTGGGATGTAAGTAATGTTATTTATATGACTCGTATGTTTAGTGTTGCAGAAACATTCAACTCAAATGTTAGTAATTGGAATACGGGTAGTGTTGAAGATATGAGTGCTATATTTTATGGTGCAACGCTATTCAATCAAGATATTAGTGGTTGGGATACAAGTAATGTTACGAATATGTCACAGATGTTTGTTAATGCAACTGCATTCAATCAAGATCTAAGTAGGTGGGATACAAGTAATGTTACGAATATGAATAATATGTTTATTAATGCAACTGCATTCAATCAAGATCTAAGTAGTTGGTCAATCAGTAATGTTACAAATATGACTGATATGTTTTCTAATTCTGGTTTACTAACTGATAATTTTGATAATATGTTAAATGCGTGGTCTTTACAATCTGTGCGACCAGCTGTTACATTAGATGCGCCAACACGTTCTTTGTATAGTGATTCTGCAGTTGGTATATTAACAAGTATTCCAAAGAATTGGACAATCAATGTTTTGACAGAGGTTACATATGCAAATGATTTCGCATCCGGTTATAATAGTACATTTACTTATACAAATCAAGATAAACCACCTGTTTCCGGTAGTACTTATCAATTATTATATGGCAGTACTTTATTATCTACTTTTATTGCTAATGGAACTTCTGGAAATACTTATACATTTGATAATGTAGTCATCACTACTACAGGGTTACTGGTATTCACTATTCAAAAAGTTATTTTTAATAATGCACGTTCACAAATACAAAACCTTTCAGAGTCATATGAGTTAATAGATAATGTATACGTTACTGTAAATTCCATTTGTTTCAAAGAAGGAAGTAAAATATTGTGTTTTAAAAACAATGCAGAAAAATATGTTCCTATCGAGAATATCAGAAAGGGGGATTTGGTGAAAACACGATTGAACGGTTATGTTCCAGTTCACATGATCGGTAAATCGCAAATGTATCACAAGAAAACGGCTGAAAGAAGAAAAGAACAATTGTATACATGTTCAAAAAAGAAATTTGAAGAAGTATTTGAAGATTTGGTTATTACTGGGTGCCATTCTATTTTGGTAGATAAATTTACAAGTGAAAAACAAAAAGAAAAAGCAATAGAAACAAACAGTGGAAGACTTTGTGTAACTGATAGAAAATACCGTCTTCCCACATGCGTTGATGACAGAACCAGCGTGTATGAAAAAGAAGGACTTTATACCATTTATCATTTGGCTTTGGAGAATGATGATTATTACATGAATTATGGAATTTATGCGAATGGGCTTCTCGTGGAAACATCAAGTAAACGTTATTTGAAAGAATTATCTGGTATGGAATTGATTGAATAGATGATTTGTAAAATTACTTCGTTTTACCAAAAATGGTAAAAACTGAATAAAAATATAGGAATAATGTAAAATATGAAAAAGTTTTCATTATTTTATCAAAGTTTGGTGTATTTTATAATTTTTGGGTTATTTGTACTTTTTTCATTGTATTTAAGCAGTAATTATAAAGAAAATGCAAATGGTCGTATTGTAATTATTATAACATTGCTTTTATTTTTTCAGTATTATGTAGTAATACCGTATTTATATAAAAAATCAATCATATAATATT
>Ga0114968_10000259_pt1 | contig 39208 bp, 44 predicted proteins | sample M_130807_EF_Meta_FD_87020 | JGI IMG/M metagenome (GOLD analysis project Ga0114968, IMG submission 87020) | Freshwater microbial communities from Lake Montjoie, Canada to study carbon cycling - M_130807_EF_MetaG | ecosystem: Environmental > Aquatic > Freshwater > Lake | place: Lake Montjoie... | reverse complement strand
GCAGAGTACAAAGACAAAGAGGGCAATCCAGTAGCCCAGAAGCTACGCTTCCCTAACAAGGATTTTATGATTCTTGGAGAAGCCTCTGAGATGACTCTCTACGGCCAGCATTTGTTTAGGGATGGTGGGAAGATGCTTGTGATTACTGAAGGTGAGATTGATTGCCTTTCTGTGTCCCAAGCTCAAGGAAATAAATGGCCTGTAGTATCCATTCCTACTGGTGCTCAATCCGCTACAAAGGCACTTCGTAGGAATATAGATTGGGTGGAGAAGTTTGAGAAAGTCGTGTTTATGTTTGATATGGATGAAGCTGGTAAGAAGGCTTCAAAGGAATGTGCATCTTTATTAAGTCCAGGGAAAGCTAGGATTGCTTCGTTGCAGATGAAGGACGCTAACGAGTTACTTGTTGCTGGCAGGGGGCCAGAGATTATTGATGCTATATGGAGTGCTAAAGAGTTTAGGCCAGATGGAATTGTAGGTGGCAACGAGCTTTGGGATTACATAACAAAAGTTGATCTAGAGGAATCTGTATCTTACCCCTATGCAGGTGTATCGGCCATGACTCACGGGCTTCGTAAGGGCGAGCTGGTTACCATTTGTGCAGGTTCTGGTATTGGAAAGAGCCAGTTCTGTAGGGAGATTGCTCATTGGTTGTTACGCAACAACAAAAGTATTGGCTATATAGCCCTTGAGGAATCTGTAAGGCGTACAGCATTGGGCATCTTAGCGATTGAAGCCAGCAAGCCGTTGCACCTAAAGCCAGACAGCATAAGCCAAGAGGAGCTAAAGAACCTGTTCAATGGTACGATTAGCCAGAAGTTCTTTACCTATGACCACTTCGGTTCCTTGGATTCGGACAACTTGCTCAACAGAGTAAGGTATATGGCTAGGGGTTGTGGTTGTGAGTACATCGTACTAGACCACTTGAGTATCGTGGTATCTGGTATGGGTGACGGAGACGAGCGTAGGCTTATCGACAACACCATGACCAAGCTCCGTAGTCTTGTGGAAGAACTAAAGATCGGGATGATTCTTGTGTCCCACCTTAAGCGTCCAGAGGGCAGGGGGCATGAAGATGGTGCAACCACCAGCCTGTCACAGCTTCGAGGCTCTGCTGGTATTGCCCAGCTTTCAGACATTGTGATCGGCCTAGAGCGTGACCAGCAAGCCGAGGGTAACGACAGGAACATTACTAGTGTTCGTATTCTTAAGAATAGGTTTACTGGAGAAACTGGTATTAGTTGTCGCCTTGAGTACAGCAAGGAAACAGGTCGTCTCAAGGAGATTGCTATTCCCGATTCAGAGATTGAAGTGCCAGAAGAGTTGGAATAACGTAGGTAAAACACAACATGAAAACACTTATATTTGATTTAGAATCAGATCACCTAGTCGAAAAGACCACCAAGATTCATTGTCTGGTAATTACAGATATGGATTCTGGTGCAACCACAAGGTACAACCAACAGCCTAACGGCAATTCTATTGAAGCTGGTATCAAAGAACTAGCTAGTGCCGACAGGATTATAGGACATAACATAATTGGGTTTGACCTGCTTGTTCTTAAGAAGCTTTATAGCTGGTTTGTACCGCCAAAGGTGATAGAGGATACTTTGGTATTGACTAGGCTCATTTGGCCCGACCTAAAGGAGAATGACTTCTCTAGGCTTAACGATGGGTTCCCTAAAGAGATGATTGGTTCCCACTCGCTCAAGGCTTGGGGTATTCGTATTGGATTGCAGAAGGGCGACTTCAAGGAGAACAACAGCTTTGAAGTCTGGACTCCAGCTATGGAGGATTACTGCGTACAAGATGTAGCTGTTACCTTGAAGCTCTACAGACTTATCCAGACCAAGAACCCATCTAAAGCTAGTGTCGAACTAGAGCATGAGTTTGCAAAGATAATGCAGAATCAAGAATCTTACGGCTTCAAGTTTGACCACGCCAAAGCTGAAGCTCTTTGTGCTTTACTTCAGAAGAAGAGGGCTGAGATCGAGGCGAATATGCAAGCGGTGTTTCCTCCAGATGAGGAAGAGATGAAGTCTAGCTTATGGGTAACACAAGACGGAAAAGAATGGACAACAAAGAAGTCAGCAGTACAGGCTGGTTACAAGGCAAAGGACATTGTTAAAGGTGGCAAGAAAAAGAAAATCATCCCATTCAACCCAGGAAGCAGAGACCAGATCGCAAACCGCTTTATCAAAAAAGGCTGGAAACCCCAAGAGTTTACACCAGATGGCAAACCCAAAGTTGACGAACAAGTGCTTACGGCTCTTGAAAGGATGGGATTTGCAGAGGCCAAGCCACTCCTAGAATACTTACTTGTATCAAAGCGACTAGGCCAGCTTGCAGAGGGCAACGAGGCTTGGATGAAGCTGGTTAAGGCTGATGGTCGTATGCACGGCAGGGTAATCACTAACGGAGCCGTCACGGGTCGTTGCACACACCGAGGGCCAAACATGGCTCAAGTACCAAGAGTAGGGTCAGCTTATGGTGAAGAGTGCCGTAGCCTCTTTGTAGCTACAAATGGTTTTAAACTAATTGGGGCAGATGCCAGCGGTATTGAGTTGCGTTGCTTGGCTCACTTCATGGCTCCTTATGACGGAGGTAGCTACGCCAAGGTGCTTCTCGAAGGAGACATCCACACAGCTAATCAACAAGCTTCTGGGTTGCCCACACGCAACGATGCCAAGACCTTTATCTACGCCTTCTTGTACGGAGCAGGGCCAGCCAAGATTGGTAGCATCATTAACAAAGGTGAGAGGGAAGGCCGTAAGATTATTGACCAGTTTCAAACCAAGCTTCCAGCCATTAAAAGGCTTAAGGATGCCGTTGAGTTGGCAGTAAACCAAAGGGGCTATTTGATTGGTTTGGATGGCAGACATCTACCCGTCCGTTCTGCTCACGCCTCTTTAAATGTACTTCTTCAGTCAGCAGGGGCTTTGATTATGAAAAGAGCTACAATCAACCTAGTAAAATCACTAGAAGCAAAGGGCTATGGTTTTGGTAAAGACTACGGAATTGTAGCCCACATTCACGATGAGTTACAAATTGAGGCAAAGTCTGGAATTGAGGAGTTAGTAGGAAATACAGCGGTGGCATCTATACGTCAAGCAGGGAGCGATTTTAAGTTCCGTTGCCCTCTTGACGGAGAGTTTAAAATCGGCTTTAATTGGGCAGAGACCCATTGAGTGAGACAACCTAATGAAATTGAACTTTCGTATCTTGCTGGTTACTTTGACGGAGAAGGCTGTATCCATGTTTCAAAAGTTGGAGCCAGAGTTATTTCTATTAAATCGTGTTACCCAAAAGTTGTTCAGAAATTTCATAAAATTTACGGAGGGTGGTGTAAAAAAATGCCTAACGTCTCTAAAAAGAAACAATGGAGGCATTTTTATAATTTTAGGGCATACGGAAATGATGCCCTCTATGTTGTCAACAGCTTATTCCCATTTTTGCGTGAGAAAAAAGAGCAAGCTCGATTGTTTATTAAATATAGCAACTCAAAAGATGCTCATACTAAAGCCCAATATGCTATCCAAATTAAAAGTTTAAAAAAAGTAAAATACTAGATTTATGAAAAACACAAAAAACACAATACTAATAGATGGTGATTGGCTTGCCTTCTGGCATACAATTACCAATGAATACCCCTGTGATTGGGGCAACGATATGTGGACTCTCCACGGAGATGTCAAAACAGCTACGCAGACCATTACTGCGTTTCTTGTAGAACTGAAGGAAGAGCTGAAGGCAGATAGTATCAAAGTAGCTCTGTCCGACAGCACCAACTGGAGAAAAAGGATTCTTCCTACCTACAAGGAAAGTCGTAAAAAAATAAGAAAGCCTCTTCTTTACCCAAGGGTTAGAGAGTGGCTGGTTGCAGAGTATAAGGCAGAGATGCAACCAACCCTAGAAGCAGATGATTTGCTGGGTATATGGGCTACTGAATTGAATGGTAAAGCTATTGTAGTTGGTGAAGATAAAGACTTTAAACAGCTCCCAGCAAAGCATTACAATCCCCACAAGGCTGAAGAAGGAGTAATTGAGGTATCCAAGGAGCAAGCCGATTGGTGGCATCTATTCCAAGCCCTTACGGGTGACCAAACAGACGGCTACACAGGGCTGGTAGGCTGTGGCCCAAAGACCGCAGAAAAGATACTTGGGCCTGTTGGCTCTAAAGGGCTATGGGACAAAGTGCTTAAGGCTTACGCCAAAGAAGGAGTTCCAGAATCAGAAGCCTTAGTACAAGCTAGGGTTTCCCGTATCTTGAGAAAAGGTGAATACAAAAACAATGAGGTAATACTATGGCAACCTTAAGCGTATACATAAGCGGAGCCATGACGGGCCTACCAAATCACAACTACCCTGCGTTTCACGCTAAAGCTACTGAATTAAGAGCTAAAGGGTACATAGTTCGCAACCCAGCAGAAAACTTTGATGGAGATATTACACTTCCAAGGTTTATGTATCTAAAAGAAGATATTAAAAATCTTTTAAACTCTGATCGTATTGTATTTCTTCCTGGGTTTGAGAAAAGTGCTGGGGCTTTACTAGAAGCTTTGGTTGCACGGGAATGTAATATATTGACATTAGAGGAAAACGAATGAATGAAGTAGTAGTTAAAGACTCTGGTAAACGACAAAACTTTGATACGGGTTCTGTAAGAGATACAAACGAAAATAAAGGCAGGTTTGACCTACTTCCTCCTTACGCTTTGTTTATGTGGGCTAGGCAACTTGAAGAAGGAGCTAAGAAATATGCTTCTCGCAACTGGGAAAAAGGCCAGCCGTTAAGTCGTTATGCTGACTCTGCGTTGCGTCATTTAACAAAACATCTTGCTGGTATGCGAGACGAAAGGCATGATGTAGCTTGTCTTTGGAATATTGGAGCGATGATAGAGACAAAACATAGAATTGACAAAGGCTTGTTGCCAAAGGAGTTGGATGACTTGCCAAAGGAGGATTATGGCTGGCTATAAAATTATTAGTAAAAGTGAAAAAAATGTTGACGAATTTCCAAAAGTACCTAAGACTTTACTAGATGTGTTGCACCAAATGGTTCCCGAAAGATGTCCAGATTCTAGTGAATCTGATCGGGATATTTGGATTTATAGTGGTCAGCGTCAAATTGTAAGATTTTTACAATCAAAATTTGACGATCAACAGGAAATAGGGAGATAAATTTATGTGTATGGGAGGAGGAGGAGGAAGTTATAGAGCACCAGTTATACCGCCACCCCCACCCCCACCTCCACCGCCCCCTGCTCCTGTGCAGTTAGCTAAAGAAATTATGCCTTCTGAATCTTCGAGAGCTTCACAAAGACAGGACTATCGTAGAAGGGGTCGTGGAGCTTTGGTAATTTCAAACCAACAAGAAGATTTAAGTGGAGTAAACGTCCCTAGCTAAAGGAAATATAAAAATGACTGAATACGAAGCTTTAGGTCAATATGGTGCTGAATTTATCAGCAATACAACTTCTGCAACAGGCAGAAACTATTGTGCTATTACGATGCTAGAAGATACCACATTCACCACCTTAACGTCATCTAACTGGTCTGCTGGGACTTCTGGAAGCTCCCAAGTCACCTCTGTAACTTACCCCAAAGGTCTTACTATTTTTGGAACCTTTACGGCAGTAACTTTAGCTACTGGAAAGATTATTGCTTACAAGGGTTTTAGTGTCTAATAAAAAGGCTATTATTGCCTTATTTTTAGGGTTGCTCTTAACTTCTTGCTCTGATAAAACATCACAGAGCGATGAAGAATACACAAAATATCCAGATGTTCCATTGTTTTATGCAAGCGACCCAAATTACGGGAAGTTTTAATTTATGGCTACTTTAAGCTTAAGTCTAGGATTAGGGTCTAATTATGTAAGCGGTTCTTCGGTTACTGCCATGCCTACTGATGCCATATCCCTCTGGCTCAAGGCCGATGCTGGTGTTCAGACTGAATCTTATTCATATAAATCCAATATAGCTTTGAGTAGTGCAGGGCAAACCACAATTAATGGTAACTACTCCCCTTCTTCAATACCTGCACTAAACAACGATTATACATTAGATGGGCCTAATAATAATAGAATCCAAGTAAGACCAAATTTATCGCCAGTATATAGATTATATAATGTAAACAATTTCGTTAATGGTGGCCCAACTTACTATGATTTTACTTCTTCCAACGGAACAACTTGGTCTGCTGGAGACGGAAAAAGACCAGTATCAATTACAATTTCTGGATTAACTGGAGCGTCAGCAATAGCGAATCAAACTTATAATACATTTGAGGGAAGTGTTGACGAAGGAGCTACACAATGGTATAGTTATAGCTCAAATTACCCGACTACTGGAAATGGGGGTGTTTTAATAGTTTACCAAAATGGCACTTGTAATCTATTTAGTATTAATGTATCGGGCACCGAGCAAATTACTAATAAGGTCGCTACTGGCTCAAATTGGGGGATTGGTTCATTTACTATTGTTAGCCCTGGAACTGGTTCTCCAGTAGGTTCTGGTACAATATATCCAACAGGAGGAGTCCCAACAGGTGTGGTTACAACTTCAAACGCCAACACAGATAAGGTGACCTCATGGGTAGATCAAAGTTCAAATGGATTTAATGCTACTGGTATTAATAATCCTATTTTAGAAAGTGATCAAAAAAATGGCAAACCAGCTATTAAAATATCAAGTTTTGAGGATAACGGAGACGGATATGACATAGTAAACAGGGCTTTTAACTTAGGAAATAGGCCATCAATTATGGGTGCTACAGGTACAACAGCGTTTGCTGTTCTTTATGTGGATAATGTTTGTAATTTTTCAGATGCTAACGGCCCTATTTTTGGAAATTTTGGAACTACTGGAGAGGGAGGTCACTATCCTTACGGCCAGAATTGCTCTGTTTATGATTCTTTTGCCACGGAAAACAGAAAAGGGCCACTTACTACTTCAATAAATATTGCAAATGCGTGGAGTTTGTATTCCGTTGTCAGCACGACAAATGATTGGAGAGCCTATATTAATGGTCAGCTAATACACTCCAACAACACAAATATTTATAGCAACGCAGTAAGAGACGCAAATCTTGTTATTGGCTATCATAATCAAAATGGAGACCACTATTTAAAGGGCAAAATTGCTGAAATTCTAGTTTACAGCCGAGTGCTTACAACGCTAGAAAGACAAGCTGTGCAAACCTATCTTAATACTAAATACGCTATTTACTAATGAAAACAGGAAAATCTTTATATTCTGAATTGGAGTTGGCTCGTAGCACTTACCTAGATCGTGCTAGGGATTGCTCTGAGTTGACTATTCCTACTTTAGTTCCCCCCTCTGGTCATGGTTCTTCTACAGAGTACAGCACCCCGTTTCAAGGCATTGGGGCTAGAGGAGTCAACAACTTGGCTAGTAAGCTTCTTTTAGCCCTGCTCCCGCCTAACCAGCCCTTCTTTAAATTCTCTATTGATGAGTTTAAGTTTAAAAAGCTCCAAGGCGACCAGACTCTTAAAGCAGAAATGGAGAAAGCTTTGGCTGGCGTTGAGAAAGCCATTATGACTGACATTGAAACCTCTGCTGTCCGTGTGGCTACCTTTGAAGCTTTAAGGCATCTTCTAGTCGGCGGTAACTGCTTGCTGTATCTTCCTGCTTCTGGCGGGTTGCGTGTATTCCGACTAGAGAACTATGTTGTTAAACGTGATTCATTCGGTAATGTTTTGGACATTGTTACCCGTGAGAAGCTGTCTGTTACGGCTCTACCAGAAGAAGCAAGGAGCATTGTTGCTAAAAGCGACTCCAACGAGCCAAACATTGAGTTGTTTACCTGTATTCACCGCAAAAATGACAAGTGGTATGTGTATCAAACAATTAAAGATGCAATTATTCCAGGGTCTGAAGGGGAATACGACTTAGACAAGCTACCTTGGATTCCTTTGCGGTTTATACGGGTCGATGGTGAAGATTATGGCCGAGGCTTTGTAGAGGAGTACTTGGGCGATTTAAGGTCGCTTGAAGCCCTTACCCAATCGGTTGTAGAGGCTTCTTCTGCTTCGGCTAAAGTTGTATTTTTGGTGCGTCCTAATGGAGTAACTAATAAGAAGATGCTGGCCGAGGCTCGTAACGGAGCAATTATTACGGGTGACAGGAATGACGTATCTTGCTTGCAGGTAGAGAAACAAGCAGACCTTCGTATTGCTCAAAGCGTAATGGAAGCTATTACCTTGCGTCTAGGATACGCCTTCCTACTTAATGCTTCTGCTGTCCGTAATGCAGAGCGTGTAACTGCTGAAGAAATTCGTTATCTTTCCAATGAGATTGAAACAGCCCTTGGCGGTGCTTACAGCGTCCTTTCCCAAGAGTTTCAGCTACCCTTGGTTTCACGAATTATGGATAGGATGCAACGACAGAACAGGCTTCCTAAGATCGACAATAAGATCATTAGACCAGTCGTTACTACTGGTGTGGACGCTTTAGGCAGGGCTAGTGACTTGAATAAGCTAGACCTGTTTGTACAGGGCATCGCTTCGATTCTAGGCCCACAAGGGCTGGCTCAGTTCATTAACATGGACAACTACCTTACCAGAAGGGCTACAAGCCTTGGTATTGATACTGAAGGGTTGATTAAAGATCAACAAGCAGTAGCCCAAGAAACTCAAGGAGCTAACCAGAATGAGATGATGGCTCGTATGACGGAAGCTCTTGGCCCACAAGCTATTTCAACTGCTGGTCAGATTGCTAACAACAGCCCAGAATTTAAAGCTGGACTAGCCCAAGCCTTTAGCCAGTATCAGCAACAGCCTCAATCTAGTCAGTAAACAACACAACAAAGGAGTAAACACACAATGCAAGCAGTTAGCACACCCGTAACTCAAGTACCTGCTGACGCACCTAATCAGCCTATTGCTGACCCTAGAGGTGGCGGTTTGATTCAGCAGGATAACCAAACAACCACTCAAGAGGTTCGTCCTACTTGGCTTCCAGAGAAGTTTAAATCTCCAGAAGAAATGGCTAAATCCTACTCTGAATTGGAGAAGAGATTCAGCCAGCCTAAACAAGATGCAACCAAGACAGAACAGCCTCAAGATGGCACTCAACAGCCCGTAGCTGGCTTTCAAAAGTACAGCGAAGAGTACTTCTCTAATGGGAAGCTCTCTGATGAGACTTATACTGAATTGGCCTCTAAAGGTATTCCTAAAGAGTATGTCGATCAGTATATGAAGGGATTTGAAGCAACCCAGCAAGCTGAGTCTAATGCGATTATTGCTGATGTTGGCGGTGAATCTGAATTTAAAGCCATGAGTGAATGGGCAAGTGAAAATCTGTCTGAAGATGACTTAAATATCTATAATCAAGCAGTATCTAGCGGTAATAAAGAGCAAGCCTCTTTTGCTGTTAAAGGTATGTATGCTCGATTTAAAAGCGGTATTGGTGGTCGGGAACCAAGGCTCCTAGCTGGAGATACTAGGATTTCTGGCCCTAGTGATGTATACAGAAGCACAGCAGAAGTCGTTGAAGCCATGAAGAACCCCAAGTATAAATCTGACAAGGCATACCGAAAGGATGTTGAAGAAAAGCTTGGCAGGTCTAATGTATTCAACTAAAGGAGATATATGGAAAATAAAAAAGCAGGTTATAAAACTACAGAGTTCTGGTTGTCCGTAGTCGCCATGATTATTGGTGCTGTATCAGCCAGCGGTCTCATTCCCGCAGAAGGAGCTTGGCAACAGATTCTAGGGGTAGCCACTACTGCCCTTGTTGCACTTGGATATACTGGTGCAAGGTTGTCCCTCAAGAACAAAGAGTAACAATAGTGTGGTTGGCGATATTTCAAGCCCTTGCCTATCTAGTGCAAGCTTGGGTATCCACGTTGGCGGGGAGGGCTGTCCGTGAAGTTAAAGCTTCTGATGGCTCTCCCCCGCCTCTCTATATTCGTAGGGCTTTTAACGACAGGGTGTGCGAGTTTAACCGACTCAAAAAAGGTAGTATTCGTAGATGAGTCTGGTGGGTTTGTCCGTATTGGGCCTAATGTAACTGGACAAGTTTATGTTTGGGATGGTGAGCATTGGGCATTAAGCCAGAACAAAATAAAGATTCCCGAAGGATGGTATACAGGTTCTGTAGGGGCTGACGCTAAAGAAGGGCTTGACAAAGCTCCGCAGTCTAGTAAATAAACACTCAAGTTTTGGAAAAGCTTTCCGAAGCCCCGACCCTCTGCGGAGGACAATCGCTGGTGCAACAGATTGATATACCAGAGCGAACAACCAAGAATTGTTGGAGTTCGTTTTGAATCGTGTGATTTAATCGGGCTTCGACACAACAAAAGAAAGGGCTACTAATATGGCTCTAGCTACTAATACTCTCGCTCGCCCTGGTTCTAATCTACCAGCAGGAAGCGACAAAACGGAGCTTTTTCTTAAGAAGTTCGCTGGCGAAGTGCTGACGACTTTTGAGACTGAAGCTTTATTTAAAGACCTCACAACGACCCGCACCATTGAGAACGGCAAATCTGCTCAGTTCCCCGTGGTCGGAACGGCTGTGACCAAATATCATACCCCTGGTGACTCAGTCATCGAAGGGTCTAGCTACCTCAACAATATGTCGCACGTTGAGAAGGTTATCACAATCGAAGGATTGCTGACCTCCTCTGTGTTGTTGGCAAACATTGACGAAGCGATGAACCACTTTGATGTGCGTTCTATCTACTCAAGCGAAATTGGTCGTGCATTGGCAAAAGCCTTTGATAAGGCAGTTGCACAAACGATCATTTCTGCTTCGAGACAAGCTAACAGCTTCGGAACCAACGGCCCAGACGGAGATTCGGGAACCTCCGATACTTGGACTGCTGGTAACCATTCAGTTGTGACATCTAACTCTGGAACAGATGGTTCTGTTCTTGCGGGTGCTGTTCTAACTGGATTACGTAAGCTTGACGAGCGTGATGTACCTTCGGATAGCCGATACATCGCTGTTCGCCCTGCCCAGTATTGGCTCTTGATTGATGCTCTGACAAAGGGCGACTTCAAGGCTCCTTATACTAGCAATTCTGGCGTGTTCGAGAATGGAAAAGTCGCTATGATCGGTGGTGCAACCATCGTGAAGAGCAACAACATTCCTTCTACGGACTTGTCGAGTGACACCACCATTCCTGCACAGGCTACTGGTGGGTCTCGCCGTCTTGATTATTCTGGAACGCAAGCGATTGTGTTCCATCCTGCCTCGACTGGTTGCGTTAAGCTCCTAGACGTTGGCGTTGAGAGCGAATACCAGATTGAGCGACAGGCGACCTTGATGGTTGCTAAGTACGCAGTTGGACACGGAGTTCTCCGTCCCGAAGCGTCTTACGAAGTCAAGTCTGCCTAATAATTAGGTACTCTAGGGGCCGTCAGTCAAGCTTGTCACATCCTCGGCAAACCAAAGGTTATTGTGTTTCCCTTTGGCGAGTGAAGTGAATTTAAGCTTGGCTGGCGGTCTCTTTTTTGTCTAAATTACCCTTATGCCAGTAATTGCCTCCACAGAGCTAGATGCAATCAACACGATGCTGACCACCATTGGTGAGTCTCCTGTCAACAGCATTAGTGCCTCTACAGCTGATACTCGGATTGCTCAGCTTATACTTCAAGAAGTAGATCGTGCAACTCAGATCAAGGGGTGGAATTGGAATACGGAAACAGATGTAGTTCTTACTCCTAATGGAAGTACTAAAGAAATTACCCTAGCAAACAATGTTGTACGCATCAGCATTGATAAACGAACATATACTGATATTGATGTTGTACAGCGTGGGACACGGCTTTACGATAAGAAAAATAAGACCTTTCAGTTTTCTTCAGCTATTAAAGCCGAAGTTGTATCCTTACTCCCTTTTACAGACCTTCCAGAACAAGCCAGATACTACATTGTAGTTAGGTCTGCTAGGCTATTTCAGCAGAGAATGATTGGGGATTCAACAGGGTCGGCCTTTAGTGCTGAAGAAGAAACAACGGCTCTCATGGCTTTACAAGATTCAGAAGATGAAACAGCAAACCACAACATTTTTGATCAGTACGATGTATCTAAAGTAACCGCCTACAGGCGTTATCTAGTTTAATTTATGGCAATAGCAGACGTTAAAGGAGCCTCACGGAGCCTTATTAGGACAAGTGTACCTAATCTAATTTCTGGTGTTTCACAACAAGCTGATTCTTTTAAGCTTACTACACAAGCTTATGAGCAAATTAATGGTGTTTCCAGCGTTGTAGATGGCTTAATTAAGCGTCCATCTACGGAACTACTTAAAGAGATTGCTTTTAATCAACCTGCAGGTTCGGCCAGCTACCCGTATGGAGCTAGCGGTAATGCGGTATACCCTAAACTAACGCCCATCAAATACTTTACGATTTCTTCTGGAGAGTTTACTGATTATTTTGGGATTGCATTTAATAATCCAGCTACAAACGATAAAACAATTAAGATTTTTGATCTTGCTGGTAACGAAAAAAATATCCTCTATTATGGTAATAATCAAACAGCTATAAACTCTTATTTAACTGGCCTTACTACAGAAACTCTAGGCCAAAATATTAAAACTCTTTCAATAGCTGATTACACCTTTTTAGTCAATAGTGCTAAAACAACAGCTTTATCTGCTGATGTCTCTCCGAAGGCTACTGCTGGTATTGGTGGCCCAGAAGTATTTCAAGGAATGATTGTTGTTAAAACTGGATATACTGGAAATAGTAGGTCAAACCCTAGCGGAAAAATAAGCTGGTCAGCTAAAGTTGTAGGTACTAATAATTTTCTTTATGCTACTGCTAGTGGGGATAGCGATGCTTGGAATCCAAATAATCCTTCTTCAAATGCTAGTCTTGTTGGAGGAACGCCTTCAACTATTGCTTCAGACATCGCTACTAAATTGTCTGCTGGTATGCAAAATTCTTTTGGTACTTATGGTAGAATAGTAGTTTCTGGGTCTAATGTGATAATTCAAAATTCTTCAGTAAATTTTAAAATTATAGTAGAAGATGGATATGCTGGTACTTTATTTTATAGCATAAAAGATGATGTACAGAACTTTACTGATCTTCCTATTATTGCTCCTCATAGCTTTATAGCTAAAATTACTGGTATTCCAGACTCTACTGGAGATGAATATTATGTAAAACATAATAGTAATTATACTGGAGAATATTTAATTGGAAGTAGTTCATCTTCTCCTATTGGTGTGTTTGCAGTAAACGAAGGTACTTGGTCTGAAACTCGTGGAGCTGGTATCCAATATAAATTAGATTCATCCACAATGCCCCACGCTATTGTTAAGTTGGATGATAATAATTTTTTATTCACTCCTTTAAATGGAGTTACAGCAACCTACACACTTGGAGGAGGGAGTAGTGGGACTAAGGCTTATACCTCCCCTTCTTGGGGGAGTAGAGATGCAGGTGATGAAGAAAGCAACCCAAACCCAAGTTTTGTAGGAAAAGGAATTAATAACTTATTCTTTTTTAAAAACAGATTAGGATTTCTAGCTGGAGAAGCTGTAATAATGAGTCAAGCTGGAGAGTTTTTTAATTTCTTTAAATCCACTACTTCACAGATTTTAGATTCTGACCCCATTGATATTACTTCATCTACAACTGAAATTGGAACTCTTTACCATGCTATTCCATTTTATGATCGAGTAGTACTATTTGCAGATGGCATTCAATTCTCACTACAATCGGACGGAGAAATGACCCCAAAATCTGTATCATTACAGCAAACAACTTCTTTTAATGTAGATGTTTCAGCAGACCCAATAGCTATAGGTAATAAAATATACTTTTCTTACAGAAAAACAGATTATTCTGGTGTACAAGAATACTTTATTAATCCAAATACGATTTTATTGGACGGAAATGATATTAGTGCCAATGTCCCTAGTTATTTAAATGGGGGAATCCAAAAATTTGCTGGTTCTGATATATCATCTTTATTGCTTTGTTTGAGCACAACTAAAAAGCACGAAGTTGGGGTTTACAAGTTCTTTTATTCAGGAGACGAAAAAGTTCAGTCTGCTTGGTCAAAATGGTCTTTTGGAGTAAATAACAATGTAAAAATAGCTTATATTAAACGAGATAAAATATACTTTATTATAGAAAGTATTGGTACTAGCGATACAAAGTTGTCTATGGTATCCCTTGATTTAGATACTACTAAAAAAGATGCAATTGGTACTCCAAATATTCAAGCTCTTGTAGACTATAAATCATCTAATTTTACTTTATCATCCACTTTAACTAATGGAGATGGAACATTTTCTCTTATAACTCTTAATAATAGAAATTTTATTCCATTAACTCAATCCCAAGTAAAAATTACTAACCCTTACAATGGATATATTGCTCCTTTTTCTTTAACTACTGGTTTTTCTACTACGACAACTACTGATTATTCTTTTTTTACATCACCAGACATAACATTTAATAATTTTAAAATAGGGTCTGGATTTACTAGCACAACAACTACAAATGCTTCACAATTTAGATACAATTTAACTCCGTCTGGGACTTTTGCCACTAGCTCGGCATTAGCTTTAAGTAATAGCCAATTTGTTGAATTTTCAATTACCTTAGGAAAATATAAAAGTTTTAATTTGATTAGTTTTTCTAATTTTTTACTGAGTCATAGTGAATCTTCTAGTTCAACAGCAACTCTATTTTATAGTAGTAATAATTCAGATTACTCTCAAATAGGTACTCAAGGACTAAGCGGTACAGGCTCTACAATAGCTTTAGCCTCTTCTCTTGAGCTAAAAGGAGGTGCTGAAGAAAAAACTTATTACTTTAGACTTACTTTTCATTCTTCTGTGAGTAAAACGTTCTCTTTTGAAAGAAACGCAACAAATCCAGTTTTAAATGGTTATTTATTTTCTAGTTACATAAGTGCTTCTTCTCTTAATTTTGGTACTACAGGATTAATGTATAATAAAAGCCCTTATCAATTTATAAGCAACTCTGGAGTAGCTTACGACACTTACTACGCCATTTACAATACTTCTGGTGTAGCTGGAGTACCTGTATCGGGTTCTCTTGGGTACTGCTCCAATAATAAATTGTTTGTTAAGGCTAATTTAACTAATGCTAGTGGTGTAATAGGAATTCCTTATCCAATGGTTTATGAGCTAGGCCGTCCAGTTCTTCGCTCTGCTTCTGGTAAGGGTCAATCTGCGGTTGCCGATGGTAGACTGCAACTTAAGAACGGGATTCTTCTTTACGACAATAGCAGATTCTTTCAAGTACTCGTAACTCCTAAATATAGGGATACCTATAATTACACTTATTTATATAACTTTGTTCCTAATTATTTAGGAGTTGGCCCCACAAATCTTGACTATATGCACATGGAAGATGGTGCTTTTAAGTTCCCTGTGTTCTGCCGTACAGATGATGTTAAAGTTAGTATTTTAAACGAATCTCCTTATCCCTGTTCATTGTTAAGCCTTGAGTGGGAGGCTCTGTATAGTGCAAGATCAAAACGTATTGGCTAGTTATTCTAATGGGATCGTTGTTAGAAAGACTTTAATGCCAGACGTAAAGTATATAGCCCCTAGACTTCGCAAAGCAGACCTTCGAGAACTTAAAGCTAACTCCTTAGCCAAACCAGATATTGCCTTAATGACTAGTGTTTGGCTAAGTAACCCTTGTTATACCATTTGTGTGTACGGCGAACCTATTGGTTTGTTCGGTTTATGCCCTCAAAAGGACGTAGGAGTTGTATGGATGATGGGTACTGACAAGGTTTTACAGATAAAACATACTTTTCTGAAGGCTTCTAAGGAATGGCTTAACTATTTGCTTGAATTAAAGCCAGTTTTATTTAACTTTATACACGAAAAGAACACCCTACACATTAAGTGGTTGCGTTGGTTGGGCTTTTCAATTATAAGCAAAAAGGAAAATTTTGGTATAAATGGAGAAACATTTTACGAGTTTGTGAGGATAAAAAATAATGTGTAGTCCAGCTTTAGCTTTTGCAGGTGTCGGCCTAGCTGTTGGGATTGCCCAGAGCGTTGCCCAGTATCAGTCTCAAAGTGACTTTGCTAATCAGCAAGCTCAAGCTCAGAGCGATGCAATCAGACAGCAACAAGAATATCAGAATCGCCTTATTCAACTAGAAGGTGAAAGATTTCAAGCTGAAAGTAACGCTGTAAGAACTAGACAGCTTCAAGAACAACAGGCTCTTGCCAGACAGCAGGGACAGGCTTCTAAAGAAGTTAGGTCAGCACAGGCAACCGCTTTAGTGCAGTCTGGTGAGTCGGGAGTTACTGGTCTTTCTGTTGATGCTCTTTTGGCTGATTTTACTAGACAAGAGCTTGGCTACCAAGAAGGTATATTAAGGGAACAGCAAAATAAAGATGCTTACTATAATGAACAACTTCGTCAAAATAGAATAGCTTCTGCTTTTACAATGGCTGAAATGAACAGACCTATTACATCACAGCCTATTGCTCGTCCTAGCGGTGTTGCTCTTGGTCTTGAGATAGCTGGTAAGGGTGTGGGTGCTTATGGCAACTATTTAAATTACGGCGGTGGCATGAGGCCAGAACGCAGTACCCCAAGGTCTGTACTAGCAATTCCTAGCTAATTTATATGGCCGTAGAATTAGTTAATAGGCGGGGTGTAAGTGTAGGACGATTACCTGCCCCTAACATCCCTGCTCCTGCTCCAATTGTTCAAGTAGCTACTCCTAAAGCAACAGCCCCAGCGGAAGCTGTAAGGCCAGTACGTCCAGAGCAGAGCGAACTAGGACAGATTGCTAATTCTTTAGGTTTCTTTAACGAAAACCTTTTTAGTTTGGGTTCGGTATACACACGAATCTCTAATAAAGAAAATTTAGAACAAGGTCAGCAAATGGCTATGGAGGACATGGCTAAAGCTAGACAGATCACAAAGCTAGGTTTTAAGAAAGCTTCAGAGCAAGGCTTGATCGACCCTGGAGCCAACCCTTATATGCGGTTGGGTCTTTATGAGACTACGGGAAAGATCGCAGGGCAAGAATATCGTGAAGCCCTTCTCAATCGTAGGGATGAAGTAAACAGCCCTTATTCAAAGATTACGGAAGATCAGCTTATCGCTCAAGAGCGTCAGAAGTTTGCGGAACAGGTAGGTGAAAACTTCTATGCACAGCAGGGTTTTCTTTCGGAAGCTAATCAAGCTGAACAGAGCTTTAAAAATGCTGTTATCAGCGAAAAAGCTAAATTCACTCAAGTCGTAACTGAAGAAAAAGACGCTCTAGCTATCACCAAAACAATTTCTTCATTAAAACTAGCGATAACCCCAGAGGATAAAGCCAATGCTCTAACTAGCTTGAAAGAACTTTACAACAACAGGTCGCAATATGCTCCTAATGTAAATGCCTTAACAGCTAGAGATGTTGGTAATGCAATTAGGTCTATTGCTAAAGACGACCCAGATAAAGCAGGTCAAGTGCTGGATGAGATTACTACTATGGTTATTACTCGGAGGGATGGAAGCACAGCTTCTTTTGGCGAAGTGCTTACTCCAGTAGTAGACGACCTTCAGAATCTTATTGATTCAGCAAAGGATAGGAACGGGCGTAACTGGGAACGTAATTATAGGGAGAAAACCTTTAAAGCTGGTATTGCTATTGATGAAAATATTGAAAAATTTGTAGAAGAAACACGAAAACCAAACGCAACGCTTACGCTATTAGATGATGCTATTATTCCTAGCATTGTAGAAGATGTGATGAAAAGATTTGAAGGAGTAAGCAGACAAGAAGTTGTTGAAATGACTACAAAGAAGCTTGCCGTTGTTTCAGCAGTAGACCAACAACAAGTAATTAACCACGTTTACAAATTGGCCAAAACAAACCCAGAGGAAGCACTTCAGTTTGTCAAAGATGCAGAAGGAGAAACTATTTCTTGGGAAGCCAGTAAACAGCTACAACAATCTTTAGTAAAGGCTAACGACAACTTGCAATTAATTAACAGCCCAGCTTCTAATTCGTATTATAAACTGCTGTCTGACGGCTTTAAAACAAATACAATGTTTAATTCTATGACGGAATCTGAACAAGAAGTATTTGTTTTCAACTCTAGGGCTGTTTTTGATTCTAACGTGGCCTCATTTATTGAAAGTCTTGACCCAGCGATGCCCAACACAGAAGTCAATAAGTTATTGCGTCAAGAGCTTCCTAAAATTACAGAGAAAACCAAAAACGATTTGTTTAAGGTGCAGAACCAAAAAGCTTTAGAAACACAAGCTTATTTAAGTTCTCGAATGGCAAATGAAATTAAAACTGGTGCTACAGACCCTAAAGTAAACCCAGTAGCCGAGTGGACAATTTCATCTCTTGTATTTCCTAGTTATAACCCAAACCCCACCGAGCTTCTTTTGTCTAGGCTGGGTAGGCTTGAACAACTACAAAATCAGCTAGATGTCACAGCCGAAAAAACAAAGCTCGAAGGATTTAAGCCAGAACAAGCGTTAAGGGAACAAAATGAACTTAAGCAGTTTATGGCTAATAAGTCGCAAACTTACTTAACGGAGGTCGCTAATATCATCAAGGCTGGTGGTTCTGAGGTAAGTCGTGTGTTTGGCGATGAAAACAACTCTGAATTTTATACTAACACGCCAGAACAAGCTGAAAAGTACAATGCCGACTATTTTAAAATCAAGAGTCGGATAGGCTTTTCGTCTACCGAGCTTTCCAGCGGTATTACTTCAGACGGGATTAAGTTCGACCCTAAGACCCTTTCGACTGATTCTACACTATTCTTCAAGTCTACCGCTGAAGCCAGAAAAGCATTTGATGACTATAAGAACGCAATCAAGACGGATGCTAACGGATTCACTACTTTTGAAGGCTCTGCTCAAGGATATTATATTCAGACTTTGGTTGACTTATATGGGATAAAAGACGAAGATGCTTTAACAGCGTTTATGAGTAACCAAAAACTCAAGCTACAGCTACTAGGAAAATAATATGGCTCTACCTTCATTTGACGAACTGCCCTCCTTAAATGCACCAGTACCTCCTATGGGTACAACAGAAACCGAAGTACCTATGGCTCCAGCCCCAGACGCAAAAGAGGGTGTTTTAGGGACAGCAAATAGACTTGGAACGGCTTTTTTACGAGGTGGAGCTAAAGGTATTGGTGAAATAGCCCAATTAGCCTCTTTCGGCAAGATTGATGACAATTTCTTGAATGTGTTTGGTGAAAGCCAGACTGGAGGCGAGGAATTGGCTGAAGGCATTGGTAACTTTGCTGTAGGCTTTCTCCCTGCTGTGGGAGTATTGGGTAAGGTTGCTACAGCCACTAAAGCACTTAAAGGCGTGGCTATGGCAGAAGCCGTGGGGTCTGCTCTTTCTAACAAGTTTTTAAAAGGAACAATCGCTGGAGCTATAACTGACTTTGGATTCTTTGATGAGCATACTAAACGGCTATCGAATATTGCTGAAGAGGCTGGAATTCCCTTTGCAGACATCTTGGCCCAAAGCGATTCTGACAGCGAGTTTGTTGCACGACTAAAATCGGCTTCAGAGGGGGTTCTTCTTGGTGGTGCAACAGAACTATTCATGGGTTCTGCTAAAGCCTTGTTTACGGCTAACAAAATGAAGCTGGCTGGTAAGTCTGCCAAAGAGGTTGTAGAGGTTCTTAAAAAAGACCCGTCTATCCAAGGGTCAATTAATATTCTACGTACTGCTGAAGAGGAAGCTTTAACTAAATCAAAGGCTGTTCCTGCCTTGGCTACCGAGATGCAACCAAACATGAAGAAAGGTACAAGACCAGACAGAGAACTTGGTGCTAACGCTGTCCCTGTACCTGTTACTTCTGCTCCTATTAGTGAAGCCCAGCTAGGAAAGTTGTTTAATGTGTACTTGTCGGGTAACGGAGACTTAGTGGGTGAAGATATTGCCCGTGAAGCCCCAGAGATTATTACAAGCATCAAGAATTTAAAGACGGGGAAAGAAGCTGAAGAGTGGTTTGGTTCGTTTGCTTCGGCTTTTGAAGGTTTTCTTAAGAACCGCAAAGGCGGGGTACTCCCAGACGCAGTAAGGGCTGAAAAGGGGCTAAACTACCTTAAAGAAACTCTAGATGCCCGTGGTTTTGAGACTATTCTAGGAGGTGCGAGGTCGTCTGCCCAGTTTGCCAGCCAGTTGCCCGTGCTAACAGAGGCTTACAAGGTAGCAAACACCCTATTCCACACCGCTTCAAAGAACGCTGTTGATGAGTTTCTGGCTGAAATGCCTAACTTTAAGGGTTTTGCTGGCACAGCCAAGGCTCTAGCTGGTGAACTTCCTCCTTCTGCTCGCAGTTTTCTTCAGATTTTGGAAGCCCAGAAAGCTATGTCTGGATATATCAAGCAGATTGGTGCTGGAGCTTCTAGGACGTTGCGGGTGTTTAGAAAAGACAACACAGCTCAAGCTATAGAAGAGATTCTTGGTTCTGGAAGAGAGTTTATTGGTAAGGATGCTCAAGCCTTGATGGGAGCTGTGAACTCAAAAGGCGGTTTAAAAAGACTTGAGGATTTGGCTATTAAAATTAAGCTGGCTGGCGACAACGAGGTTGCATTTACAAAGCTTGTAGATGGTACTCGTACTGGTTTAGACAGACTGGCTACCTACACAATCAACGCCATGTTAAGCAAGGTAAGCACATTTGCTACTATTCAGTTTGCCAGTAACAGCCTTACAAGCCTTTATTTACCTTTGGAACGTGCAACAGGAGCTTTGTTTAGGGGTGACCTAGCCGAGTCAAAAAACTCTTTACGAGTAATTGGTTATTACAATCGTTTAGCTGGGGAAGCCCGTAACTGGTTTGTAAAGTCTCTTAAAGAAGGACAAAGCTTTATTGGTTCTCAGAGTTCTGTTGCTGAAGCAGGTAAACAACAAGTTTTGGGTGGCGTGAAGTATCTCGAAACCAACGCTCCCATGCTTGCCAAAGCTCTAAATGGTATTGATGTGTTGCTAACCAGCCCTACTAGATTTATGCAAGCGGTAGATGAAGGCTTTAAACAACTTCATGTCCGTGCGTCTGCTTCTGCTTACCTTCATGGCGAGGCTTTAGAAAAAGGAATTAAAGACCCTGCTCAGATTGTTTCGTATGTTGAAGAAGGACTAGCAAAGTTAGTTACACAAGAGGGGGCATTAAATAGCGAACTGGCTATCCGTCAACAAGCCCAGCGTATCGGCAAAGCTAGGGGGCTTAACAAGTTTGACATCGCAGACTTAGAAAACAATATGGTTGCTGAATACCAACCTAAACTTTCTAGGATTGAAAGCCTAGCTAAAGATTTTAGCCAAGAAGCCACATTTACTAGGCAAGGCGTATTGAGTGCTGATGGTAAGACCTATGAAAAAGGTTTTTCGCAGTTAGTAAGTAATATTGCAAGTTCTTCTCCTTTGGTTCGCCTTGTTGCACTTCCTTTTGTTAATACGCCAATGAATCTAATGAAAATGGTTGGACAAAGGTTGTTTCCTAGCATCACTACAAATATTCCTGGAATTAGAGGATTTCATAAACAATTAATTAACGATCTGGCTTCTGGAGATTCAGCTAGAATGGCATCAGCAGAGGGACGCATTATTATGGGCAACCTTCTGTCTGTAGGAGCGTTGATGACCGCTGGTTCTGGTGCAATTACTGGTTCTGGCCCAAGAGACCCAGAGGAACTTAAGCTTCTTACTCAAACTGGCTGGCAACCGAACTCTTTCCGCATCCCCACTCCTAATGGTGATACTTACATTTCCTACGCCAAGCTAGACCCGTTTGCCAGTTTCCTTGGACTCACGGCTGATTTTGTGGACAAAATGAGCCAGCTAAGTGAGAACCACAGGCAAGACGGATTACAAATGTTTGCTACAGCTATCGGTATTGCTTTTGCTAAGAACGTCACCAACAAGACCTACCTAGCGTCCCTTAAGCAGTTTGACGAAGCCATCTCGCAACCAGATCGGTTTATGGAAAAGTTTGTGCAAACAAAAGTCGGGTCGTTGGTTCCTTCTGCTGTTGGAGGCTTGGCCCCGTTGTTTAACAACGAAGAGCTGGCTGAAGTTCGTACTATCGGTGACGCTATTCTTTCTAGAATCCCAGGAGCCAACGCTGTAGAGAGTAAGCGGAATATGCTTGGAGAAAAAATAACCAGAAACTCTCCTTCTGTTGTTGATTATCTTGTTCCTACTGCTGTATCTAAAGATAAGAATGACGCAGTAATGAATGAACTTTCGAGACTTCAGCACGGATTTAGAAACCCAAGCACAAAGCTAAACGGGCTTGAACTACTAGATTATTCTATGCAAAACGGACAGACTGCTTATGACCGATACATGGAACTTACTGGGCAAGTTAAACTAGCTGGCAAGACGCTACGACAAAGCCTAGACAAGCTAATCAAAAGCACTCAGTACCAGAGGTTACCAGAAGATAGGCTTTATTCTGTTGATGATTCCCCTCGTATTTCTGAAATCAAGAAAGTAGTCAACAAGTACCGCCAACAAGCTAGGCTTCAACTACAACGTGAACTTCCAAAAGTCAAACAGCAACTTCGAGTTGTGGAGCAAATTAAGGAAGGAAGAAGGTCTGGTAGGAGTGTTGAAGGTTTGATTCAGTCTCTACAGGGAGTTTAAGTTGTGGCTAATTCATACGTTACTTTTCTTGATTATACTGGAAGTGGTAAAACTGAATATACAATTCCTTTTAATTTTTTAAACCCAGAACATATAAAAGTATCTTCAGCTAATACAAATGGTTTAAGTAATCCTTACTTATGGAATTATATTCCTATATTAACTTGGAACAACAATTTAGTAGACGGAGAAACTAGTTACCCATTTGGAACTTATTCTGTTGTTTTTGAAAATGGAGTTAATAAAATTAAATATGCTCCAATTTCTGCAAATCAAACACTTAATGTTACAATATATAGAAGGACTCCTTATTTAAATACAACCTATTTTTCAAATGGAAGTCCAATTCAAGCTTCTGATTTAAATTCTATTCTTTTACAAAGTGCATATAGCATAGAGGAAACTATTGAAGCTGTAGATTCTGTTAGTATTTTTAAAGTAATTTCTGAACTTAATAATAAAGTATCTAAAACTGGAGATAATTTAACTGGTGCATTAAGTGGTGTAACATATTTAGCTCTTACAGATACAGGTCAAGGAATACTTGCACCGCAAGTACAACTTCAAGGTGGAACTATTAGAAATGTTCCTACACCTGCTTATAATACCGATGCAGTTAATAAGGCTTATGTAGATGGGCTTACTTTAAGCGGTGGAAGCCAGCCTGTAATAGCGAATGATTCAATTACATCAGAACTTTTAAGGAAAGTAGTTGGAGAAGAGGCCGTAACTTCTACTGCAATTAGAACTGGAGCAGTAACTTCTACAAAATTAAATTCAAATTCTGTAACCGCAGATAAACTTGTTTCAAATGCAGTAACAAGTGTAAAAATAAATAGTGGGGCAGTAACTACTTCAAAAATAGCCCAAAATGCTGTAACTTCTACAGCTATAAATAATGGAGCAATAATAGAAGATAAAATAGGAACTGGAGCTGTAACAAATACAAAACTTGGTACGGGAGCTGTAACAAATGATAAAATTTTAGATGGTACTATTACTGCTGAAAAACTAGTTGTTTCTGGTTTAAATGGGAATTCACTTATAACTAATAATACTCTTCCATATACTAAACTTCAAGATTTTAATGGTAACTGGACTACAAACGATATTAATTTAACATCAGCAAAGATCACCTCAACTGCAACTTCTATAGAAGCTCCTAATGCCACTCTTACTGCTTCAAAATTTATTCAAAATAAAACCCTTACTTATTTGGAAACTAATAGTGATTTTGTAAATGAAGGCTATATAAATTTATTTTCTGGGAGCGTAAAATTTGATTCTTCAAACACACCAAGTCAGAATTCTTTAAAAGAATTAGAGACCACAACACCCGAAGTTTTTTTTGATTGGTATTCTCCAAGTAACGGATTTTACTCATTTGATATAAGACTAACAAAACCAAGTGTTGCAGGTTCTAGGTATGGAAAAACTCTTTTTAAGTGGCAACGTAGGGGAGGACAAAATGCTGGGAATGGACTAGGAAGCGACTTTAGTTCAGTACACTATTCTCAATTTTTTTACCGAACTAAAGCCAACATTCCTTTTAATGTAACAGCAATAAATCAAAATCCAATATTTTCGCTAGACGGGTTAGAAATAACTCCTTTAGCAAATTCTGGAAGAATAATTATTAATAATACAAATCAACCAGCTAAAACATTTTTAATTACCCTATCTGGATTTGTTATAGATTCTTCTGGTCGTCTAGGATATTTATATATAAAGCCACTATGTGATGAATACTCAGTATCATCGGCTGTTGCACCTAAAAGCGTATATTATTTAAAATTTGATCAAACTGCTAGAGCTACCTATTCATTTAACATAAAATCAATATTTACTGTAGGAGCAAATAGTATGGGAACATTTGCTTGTGAGTATTATTATACTGATTCAAACGGAAACACTCCAGCCCAATCAGTAGAATTAGGATTTGGATTCCCATTAGGTACAATACCAGGGTCAAGTACTGCCCTTCGTGCTCCCGAAGAGTGGACAAATAACAGAGTAAATTTTAACGATTCTATAGTTGATTTATTAATAGAAAGAATTTAATGAGCCAACAACTTAACAGAGCAATAGGCCGTCTTGAAGGCAAAATTGACACCATACTTGTAAACCAAGATGAGTTTAAAGCTACTTTTTCTAAGCACGATGAACGTTTACGAAAGTTAGAAGGTCAACACATGAAAGCTTTAGGTTTTTTTGGTACTATTATGGTATTTTGTAATTGGGCATGGGATGTAATAAAACAAAAGTTATGAGACAACAAGACGAGGTAACAAGAGTAATGGAAGAGCTTCACGTTGAGCTTGCCAATGAGTTCTTGAGGAGAGTCAAAATGGGTGATGCAACGCCAGCCGACCTTAACGGAGCAAGGCAGTTTTTAAGAGACAATGGGATTGACGCTGTAGCTATGCGTGGGTCGCCACTTCAAAAACTAGCTATGGTATTGCCGTTTGAAGAACAACAAGTAATAGAAGCTCCAGCAAAAACTTTCAGCTTGCCAGCACCCTATCAAGTAGATAAGGCTGTTGCAGTATGAAAGCACGGGATTATAAGAAAGAATATAGAGACTACCACGGCAACCCTTTGCAGATTAAACATAGGGCTAAACGCAATTCTGCTCGAAGATTAATGATTCGTAAGTATGGTAAATCAAAGGTTAAAGGCAAAGATATTGACCACAAAGACGGAAACCCTATGAATAACTCTAGCTCCAATCTTAGGATTACTTCTATTAAATACAACAGAGCCAAACACTAGGCTCAGTAAAACACAAGGCGGTTCATGCAACTAGACCCTAGATTAAAGGACTTTCGTAATTTTTTATACATGGCTTGGGGACATCTAGGTCTCCCTACTCCTACAAAGGTTCAATACCAGATTGCAGAGTACCTTCAGCACGGGCCAAAGCGGTGCGTTATCCAAGCCTTCCGAGGGTGTGGTAAAAGCTATGTATCTGCTGGGTATGTCTTATGGAGGCTTCTTCTTGACCCCAAACTGAACTTCTTGGTTATTTCAGCCAGCAAAAGCCGTTCTGACGATTTCTCAACTTTCTGTTTACGTCTCTTAAGCGAGATGCCCCTGCTCGAACACCTAAAGCCCACCGAAGAACAGCGTTGCTCCAAGGTTGCCTTTGATATTAATGGTGCTCCTGCTTCACAGGCTCCTAGCGTCAAGAGCATCGGTATTACAGGGCAGATTACAGGTAGCCGAGCTGATGTAATTATTGCAGATGACGTAGAAGTTCTTAACAACTCTGCTACCGAGGGGATGCGTCACAAGTTGTCGGAAACAATCAAGGAGTTTGATGCGGTTATCAAGCCTCTGGAGACCAGCAAGGTGATCTACTTGGGAACCCCGCAGAGCTACAATAGTATTTACAAGATGCTTCCAGAGCGAGGCTTTAAAACTTGCGTATGGCCTAGCCGTTACCCTACAGAAACAGAACGCATAGCTTATGGTGATTCTTTTGCTGTTGATCTGCGTGACGAACTGCATAACGACCCCGCACTATTAGGCAAGCCCACAGACCCCCAGCGGTTTAGTGAGGCCGACCTTATGGAACGTGAGGCCAGCTATGGTCGTTCTGGGTTTGCTTTGCAGTTCCAGCTAAACACCAGCCTATCCGACCACAATAGGTATCCCCTCAAGCTGTCTGACTTGATTGTGATGACCCTTAACCCAGATATGGGGCCACAAAAAGCTGTATGGGCATCTAGTCCAGAACTGGCATGGAACGAATTACCCAATGTCGGCCTTAACGGAGACAGGTTCTACAGGCCAATGAGCATCGTAGAACCTTGGGTTAAGTACGATGGCTGTTGCATGAGCATTGACCCCTCTGGTAAAGGCAGGGATGAGACAGCCTATGCAGTAGTAAAGATGCTTCACGGACAGCTATTCTTGGCTGAAATAGGCGGTTTAATGGAGGGTTATAGCCCTAAAAGCCTAGAGGCTCTAGCTGAAGTAGCCAAAAAGCATGGTGTAAATGCTGTAATCATCGAAGAAAACTTTGGTGGCGGTATGTTTACCAGCCTCATCAAACCCGTGTTTGCCCGTATACACCCGTGCAACATAGAAGAAGTTCGTCATAGCAAACAGAAAGAAGCTCGTATTATTGATGTCTTGGAGCCTGTTATGAGTAGCCACAAGCTAGTAGTAGACTCTGATTTAGTACGAAAGGACTATGCAGATTGTGATACCAGAGGATTAGACACCGCCCTCAAATACAGCCTATTCTACCAGATGAGCCGTATCACAAGGGATAGGGGTGCTTTATCCAATGATGACCGACTCGATGCTTTAGCTATGGCTGTCCAGTACTGGGTAGAGCAAATGGGCAGAGATACAGACTTGGCGTTGGTAGAACAAAAAGATCGACTTTTAGACGAAGAGCTGGCTAAATTTGCTGAAGGAGTATTTGGCAAAAAACTTAAACAATCTAACTGGATAACAAGATAACGGCTATGTCAGATTGGACTCTTAACAGATCAACGATGAAGTGGGAACGACCTGCTCCTTCTTTTAGTGCTCCTTTACCCACCCCCAAAGCCCCTCAAACTACCCCTACCCAACCACAGGCTTCCCAAAAAAGCTCTACAATGCCTCAAAATGAGCCTACAATGGCCTTTAAAATGAACTTAAATAGCGACCAAATAGATTCCATTACAGGCATCATTAAAGACTCAGCAAAAGCCATTATGAGTGCAGAAGGAGTATCTACCATCCAATCTGGACGTAAAGAAACTTATGGTTTTAGAGAAGGTAACCCAGGATACCAAGAAGTAACCAACGCTGTAAAGCAATATGGAGCAACTAGCGAACAGGCCACCAATGCTGTAGCTAACCAGCTTTCTTCAAAGCTAAAGGTTGTAGGGCTACCCAATGTTACCGATGCTGGCATGATTGGAGCCATTATGTCTGTTGCACACATGAGGGGTGATTCTGGTGCTAGGGCTATTCTTAACTCAATCGGTACAGGCTCTGACAAGATCGAATACAGCCGTAAAGACATCTCACCAGAAGCCCTTAAAGTTCTTAATGGGATGAGTGCTGGAGAGTTCCACACCAAGCTACGGCAAGCCAGAGAGCTGTATGACAAGACCCATTACTGGAACAAGACAGACAGCATCAAGATGGCTAATGGTAACACCCAAACAGGTAGATGGGGTGACCTATTTGGTAAAGGGCTTATCAACCGATACAATGATGAATATAAGACTTTCAGTAGGCTATCTGGTGGCTCCCCTACGGGGTAACACAATATAAAGAAGAGTTGTTACAAGCCTAGACTTAAGTTGTTTATACTTAATAGTTTATAGTTTTCCCTTATGGGAATTGTCTGTATAGTAGAGGGAGACGATCTGATTCTCCTTACTTAAACGAATCTTAAGGGGGTATAGTTTAAGGTCACTTTATGGGGGTAAGGGGGTATATATAGTATTAATCATATATTAGAATAATGAGATTAATCATAGATATACATTCTTTAAAAAATACTAGTAAGTAATAACCTATTCTAAACTTCTATAATAACACTTACATAACCAATGTATGATATATGTCCTTTACAAAATGAATAAAGTTATTTAAAAAACTTAAATGCCTTTAGGACTCAACATTCAAAAGAACATCAAAGAACTTATGGCTGACAATAAGAAAAAAGGTAAAGCCAGAGGTGCTAATGGTAAGAAACGTAGCATGGCTCAGATTCTTGCTATTGCTTACTCAAAAGGTCGTAGTAAATGAAAAAAGGTCTTTACTACAATATCAACAGACGCAAGAAGCTAGGCATTAGCCGTAGCAAAAAGAACTCTACGATTGACCTTAAGATTTATAAAAAGATGAAGAACAAGTCTGGTGGGTTTGCTGAAGGCAAGTGAAGATTGGCCCGTTGGAGTTTGAGGTCGTAGAGTACGACTCTACTTCAGCTTATAAAAAGCTTATGGGGAACGAAGGTTCCTCTGATATGTTCGGTATCTGCCAGACATACCCCAAGACTCAGATTCTCATTAACAGCCTTCAAGACCCACAAAGCAAGCAACTGACTTTGCTCCATGAAGTGCTTGAGGCTATTAACTTTCTTTACGAGGTCAAGCTGTCAGAACGGGACATAAAGACCCTTGAGGCAACACTAGGGCAAGTGCTTAAGGACAACCCTAGCTTTACTAAGGGATTTATTAATTAATCGACTTCCAGACCGCATAATCCACATCCAGCTTAACCGACCAGCACATAAGCTTATTGTAAAGCCTGTACCCGTAGCCATATTGAAGGCTAGTACGGCTTACAAGGTCTCCTAGATGGTACAGAAGCCAAGATAAAGCTGTACGCATACTACCTAGAGCCACTACTAAAGTAGTCATTACCTACCTTGGTTGTATAGGTTTTAGGCCCGTAGTAGCTGTCGCCCTGCTTAATGGTGATTCCACCAGCACCGAAATAAGAATCACGAACTTTAGTCACTACACCTGTGCTGGTAAAGGCTGTGTTGTTGACGATTGTAGTTGTGCCTCTGGACTGATGGGACACACCTAAGAACTCAGACCAGTTATCTTCAGCCTGTAGGGTTGCGGTTAGGAAAGTTAAGATTAATAATAGTGTTTTCATACGGATAGAATACTAGGTACAAACGGGTTTGTAAAGGGGTGCTGTAAGTTAGAAGGGTAGCTTATAGTCAATATAAAGGCTTTTTTGTTTATAGGTAGTAATTTAAAGGGGATATAAAACGTATAATAGGGAGGGATGGGGGATGCCATAGGGGTGTCGTAGGGGCTATTTGGAGGCGTTGAGGATGGACAAGGTTTCCTGTTGTAGAGCAGAGGCTTAATAGAGATTGATTGAAGTTGGCAAAGGTTGGCCATAAGAGAGAAGGTCTTTTTAGTGGGGTTGTTTAATGCTCTTGTTAGGGTGGCTTAAGATTTTGGTGAAAAAATCTGAGAGAGTATTAACGTGAATTACTGGTGCGTTTTCCCCCATCGACTTTTTTAGGAGTTTTTCCAGCGGTCGAAGCCGTGTCGAAACTCTATCAGCTCCAGCCGTTGCACGATTGATGCAACCAAAAAAAGATCGGGCTAGAATCGGGCAATCTGGACAGGCTCTCCCTCGTAGGTAAAGAGATTAAGAATGTTTACACCTACACGCAACCAAATAAAGGCCCAAACCCAGGCCCGTTTGACGGCCCGAAAATTTCCCTGGGCTTTGCTTATAGTGCAACGCTCGCAATCGTGACGCATAAAAAACTTTTTAGTGTTTTTTTATTATACCTTGTAACTATTAGAAAAGCATAAGCCAACCATTAGCACACCTACTATCATTCTCTATCACTCTTTTTCGCTTGCCAAAAACTCAAATCGACAAGGTGAGCCGTAAATGGCCTTAGAAACGCTCGACACCGCTTCCCGCTATCCTCTATCTAAAAACGCATTTAAAATCTTTTTTTAAACAGATAAATATCCCTTGACACTCTTCACGCTCTCCAGTATCTTCACCTTATGCAAAACGAAATCTGGACGCTCCTCTCCTTCGGGATTCTCTGCTGTGTGGCAGGATTCTTCTGGGGTGCGGTTTACGTCCTAACAAATAGAAAGAAATAAAAACACAAATGAAAAACACACTATACAAAAAAGCACTACGCTGGGGAGGCTTGGATATGTCCTCCTTTGATACTCCAACTAAAATGACCATAGGCCGTAAACTCAAATTTATGGCTAGGCAATCCCGCCTAGATACTACGGACTTCCCTGCGGGCGTTCCCGTAAAACAACTAGGCAACTTTCAACGCTCTGCCGTGTGGCTCTGGTCTGCTATGCAGGAGAAGAGAAAGACACACCGCCCACTCCTTCCCGTGATGCAACGGGAGCTGGGTATCCGTGACCTGCTAAACATTCAGAGCCATCGGGGTGAGTTCGTAGGAGTTGAATTGGAGTTTTTACTACCAAGACAAGTCAATTCTTCGACCATACGCACTAGCAAGTTTATCGCCCTTACTAGTGATGGCTCTATTTGTCCTCCTAGCGGTTTCATCGGCCTAGAGGCTAACGTGGTTTATGTCCGTGGAGTCTCAGAGAATCGCCTAGAAACATTCTGCGAAAAACTATCACTATCACAAGCACAGGTAAATAAATCCTGCGGTTTGCACCTTCACCTTGATCAGCGGAATGTCAGCCGTGCAACCGCTTGGAGGAGATACCATCGCCTTGTTTCTGCTCTCCCTTGGCTCAAACTTGCCGTACCTCCCTCTAGAATTGGGAATAGTTACTGCCGTTTAAATGTGGCAGGGGAGAATCCCGAAAACTATGACCGCTATATGGCAATCAACTGGAAAGCCTATGCCGAACACGGGACGATTGAAGTACGCCTATTAAACGGGACAACTTCAGCCGACAAGATTAAGCATTGGGTTTCCCTTTGCGTAGGTGCGAGCAGGAACACACTTCCCACGATTGACGCTATGATGAATTGCAACGAAATCCCACGGGAGGCGAAAGAGTGGTTTATGGCTCGCAAGCGGAAATTCTATCCCGACAACACCGCAAGCGGAATGAATGAAGAAGGCTCAGAAGAGTAAGTAAACAACCAACCAAGAAAGAAAAAAACATTATGTGCATAGCAATCGTAAAAACTAAGAACGCAAGAATCAGCCGTAAGCACCTTGAAAATTCAGCCGAAAGTAATCCAGACGGGTTCGGCATAGCGTGGACAGATGGTAAACGCCTACGCACCTTTAAGACGATGAAGGCTGGCGAATGGATTGACAAGGTGATGACGCTGGAGAAATGCACCGCTATCATTCACGCCCGTATCACTACGCACGGGGCGACAGACTTGGAAAACTGCCACCCGTTCCGAGTGAGTAAGGGAATGGCTTTCATTCACAATGGATGCCTTCCCATCTCCACCGCCGACAAGCCAACACGCTCAGACACTTGGCACTTCAATCAAAAAGTGATGCAACCACTAGTACGGGACACGGGGGCGATCACTCCCGCACTTGTCGAAATGCTTCACGAGTATGCTAAGGGGTCTAAGCTATGTTTTCTCAATTATACTGGGAAATTCATCATCATAAATGAAACGGCGGGGCATTGGTCTGGGGGAGTTTGGTACTCTAACAGCTCCTACAAAAACTCAAACGATTGGTGGAAAACTGGTTCCTACACTTGCCCACCCTCTTACTACGGACGCTCGCCCGTACAAATCATTCCGTCCTCTGGGGGCGTTGTCCCGATTGACGATGACGATGCCGTAGAAAGGCTAATAGAAGCTGATTCTATTAAGAAATGGGAACAGCAATCCTTTCACAATACAGAAGGGGCTTGGGAATAATGCAACAAAATCAGAACGACCTATGGGCAGGGGTCAAAGTTTTAATTGTGCTGGGATGGCTCTTTCTAGGGCTGGTCAGCTATATTAAAAACAACAACAAATAAAAAAAGGAGAAAACACAAATGGACGACAAAAAACAACAAGCAGGAATCTGCGAAACTTGCAAAAAAGCTGAAGGTACTCGCCGTTTCCCGAACATAGCGGAAAAAGATGAGGCATTAAGAATGTCCTACATATCTTGCCAGCCGTGCTTTGAAGCGGTCTGGGCTGGGGAGAATTAAACATGAAATACAAAAAAACAAGAATTGATAAATGGGGTTGGCGGTTTGCTTCTAACCCTTGGGAGCCAGATTTGCGGGATACTCGCCCGATTAAAAAACGGGGTCTCAATTCTGGTACTGGGGTGTGTGCGGTATGTGGTGAAGATGCAAAATGGTCTTTCCACTATGTCCCGTCAACTGCGGTTCATCGAATGATGCAACCTAAAGCCGATCATGTGGCCGTATGTGAAAACAAAAAATGTGCGGTTGCTTTGGAGAATGTTGGCTTCTGCGGGTGCGGTTGCGGGGGGTAAACCCTAATCAGATGCAACAAGCGGGGGCGGGGTTCCAATCCCTTCCCCCGTTTTTTTGTGCCTAGATGCCTAATGCAACCACAACCGCTTGTGGCCTAGCCAAACCAGCACCACCACCCCTTGTGTTGAAAATCCAGAAAAATCCATCCTTCTTACTTTGTAAGGAATATATTCTGTATATATGATAGATATATATGATAGTGAATTATGATAGCGAGCCACATTTGGCTGGCAATTACCTGTACGTTTTACCTGTGCGTTTATAAGATACGCTTATACTTTTCAAACAGAGTGTTTTTCCCTTTGCTTTAAGTTACCTGTGCGTTTATGTTCAGCGGATATGAAACACATAGCAATAACCAAAGACAACTACTACAACCTTCAACTGCTATACGACAACAGCATTTGTGAGGGAAAGAAACCAACCGATGTCGTCAACTGGAATGGTAATGAGATTCTAGTTGGGTACTTAAAGTATGTCGTTGAGTACATGAAAGGAATCGTCCTTTGAACGGCTCCATTCAATCAGCAGGGGATTCATTTAATGTATCCTTCACAACCAAAGGCAAGCGTATACGCAGACGCTTCGGTTCGATGACGCAAGCTGAAGGTTACCTAATGGACTTACGCAGGGCTTCCATAGCTGGAAAGCCTTTGCCAGAGACCGAGAGCAACCTTACGACTTGGCAAGAACTCAAAGACCAGACCTACACCCTTGTTTGGAAGGGAGCCAAAAGCGAGAACACAAGCAAGCTCAACAGCGACCATGTAGTGCGTTACTTCGGTGCTAGTACGCCCGTAGCTCACTTTACGCAAGGAGACCTAGACAACTGGGTGGTATCCTTAAAAGCTCTAGGCAACTCAGATGCGACCATAAACCGCAAGTTGTCTTGCTTAAGCCGTATGCTTCGGTTTGCTCTTGAGAGAGGATTGGTAACCAAAAGGTTTATCTTTCCGATCAAGAAGGAAACCAAAGGAAGAATCCGCTTTGTGACTTCAGAGGAAGAAGCTGTAATCTTATCCAAGGTAAGTGACAAGCTGAAGCCTTTGTTTATCTTCTTGCTCTACACGGGGGCAAGAGTTGGTGAAGCTTTGAAGCTGACTTGGGCTGACTTCAACTGGACTAACAAGGTGGTCACATTCTGGGATACCAAGAGTGGTGAAAGCAGGAGCATCCCGATGACAACTGGCCTAGTCATTGTTATGAACGAGCTGATGGAGGTTGGAGGGGATAGCCCTTTCGGTCACATTAAGCAGTTTGAGGTGAACAGGGCTTGGACAAGCATAAGAGACCAGATGGGCTTGACGGACGACAAAGAGTTTGTCCCTCATTCCCTTCGTCATACCTGTGCAAGCAGACTTGTTCAACGAGGCGTACCGATTGTAGTTGTCAAAGAATGGCTGGGACATAAAACAATCCAGATGACTATGAGATACGCACACCTAGCTCCTACAAACCTACTGGAAGCAGTCGGGGCGTTGGAGAATTAACATGGACAACCCTAAACCAAATGAAAAAACCTATACTTTTGCTGAGCGTACCAAAGCTCAAGAGGAGTGGGACAAAGAAATTGGTGAACAATGCAAGTGGGATGAATACATCTCTAACAAGCTTGACCGAGAAGATAGAGAAATTGACCGAGAAGATAGGGAAAATTGTAGCGATGATTAAGAAATATGAAACAACTAGAAGCAATAACAACGGAGGTAGATGTAGTGAAAATTGAAACAAGCAGGAGACTTGAATGGCAAGATGACTTGCTAGGTCAAGCCTTAGAGAACCTAAAGAAAATGAACATGGCTTTGCCCAATGGCTTTTGGAAAGAGCTTCAACTGATTTGTACTCAAGTCGATTCAGCTAGGCTGATTGGCAAGGAGACAATTAATCAACTCAAAGGGAAACAGGTTGCACAATGATTACCAATGGTGTTGAGCAGAGACCTACAACAATGGCTATGCTTGAACTTGCTGACAGGATTCATTCGCATCCTTCGGGAAGTACATGGGTCGTTCCTTCTGGATTTTCGGTGTGGAAGCCCCAACGGAATAGTAAAGTTGTGCAAGTAGTAGGTGACAACAGCGAAGTGAACGGAAGGCTCAAGCGAATCTTCATGGAACTTGGCTGGTCAGTTGTTGAGAGGGAGCTTTTGTAATGTGCAAAACAATAACCGATCTAACAATTTACCTACTGCTAATTCTTTTTGGCTCTATAGGGCTAGGAGTTGGCTTATTGCTTCTTTGTTTTCTCTGGTGGTTAGGAGAAAGATTCGTAGACGGAATAAAAGAAGAACTAGAAATTAGGAAATACAATGACAAAGACTCATAAATTTATAAAGCAACTTACAGATTCTTATGGACGCTTCATCCAGAAGTGGGGTGTCTTTGAACAGGTACTTGAAGCAGGTATCTTAAGACCCCGTGTACATGAACGGCTATTGAAATCATTCGACAGCTTACGAGAAGCCAGCCTACATTTAAACAAATGACTACCTTTGAAGTACCCTTTAGGGATGTTTACTACATGAGTCATGGCGATGCAGATACAGCTCAATACATTAACGGAGTGGCGACCTTTGAGGTTGTTGATGATAAGGAGTATCCCTTTCGTTACATAGATTCCAATGATGTTTGGGCAAGCTCTCCTCTGGGGGCTTACCAAGTAGACACCGATACGGATGAGCACAGGAAGCTTGTTCGTATAGCCGTTGAGGATGATGAGAAGGTATGGAAGTCTGCTAAAAAGATTGCTAAAACAAAGAAGCTTATTTGAGTTTAACGCAAACACAACTAGATCATAAGGCAGTATACGAAGCCCAGCTAAAGAGAGACAAAGCCAAGGCTAGGAATGTCTCGACTGGCAGGGAGAGTTTGTCTGGTGGTCAAGGCTTCTTGCTACGACATTCCGTTGCCTCTGTAGCTGAGACAATAGCTTTGTGGATTGATAAGGCTCAGACTTCACCTGGCCCCAAGCACAAGTCAGTTGCTTTAATGGTGCAACTAAAACCTTTGGAGCTTTCGGCCCTCACCTGTAGGTCGGTGCTGAATGGCATCTCCACCCAGAGAACCTTTGCCTCTGTAGCCTTTGAACTAGGTAGGCTTGTAGAGCATGAGGCTAGGCTTAAGGAAAGCCCCAGTAAGGAGTGGAACTTCATCAAGAGAAGGATGAAGCTACGCAAGGGGCATCGACACAAAATGCAGACGGCTTTCCGTGGGATGAAGAACAAGACTACAGCTTGGGGTACGATTGAGAAGGCATCAGTCGGTGGTGTACTTATCGAACTTTTTATCAAAAGCACGGGGTTGTGTGAGGTTGTTACCACAATATCTGGTAAGGCTAGACTTAACTACATTGTTGCATCTAAATCCTGTTCCGAGTGGATGAAGGAGTTTGAGGGAACAGAGGTGCTTCGGCCTCTTATGCTTCCAAGGGTAGAAGCTGGTTCAGACCCCAATGCCTTTTGGGTTAAGTGCAGGTCAAAGAAGCAGGAAGCCCTTTACAAGACTCAGCCAGAAAGCGTCCGTAATTGCGTACACGCTATGCAACAGGTGGCATGGAGGATTAATACGGATGTGTTGGAGGTGCTGGATACCTACTACAAGAACGGGCTAGAGATTAATGGGGAACCCGTGAACTGCCACAAGGAAGTGATTAGGGAGAACTTGGATGCTCTTACACCAGACCAAGCCAAGGCCAGAATCAAGGGGATGTGGAGGTTGCATACCTACAATGTCTGGAACAGAGCTAGGGGTTACTTCATTACCCAGCAGATTCTCATGGCTAAAGAACTCCAAGGCCAGCCTTACTACTTACCTGTGCAACTAGACTTTAGAGGGCGAGTCTATTACCTACCTACCCATATTGGGCCACAGCGGGATGACATTTCAAAAGCCTTGGGTGACTTCAACGAAGCTGTGCCTTTGACTGAGGATGGCAGGTACTGGTTTAAGGTAGCTGGTTCTGCTCACTTCGGCTGTGACAAGGTTAGCTACGAGGAGCGTATAGCGTGGGCTGAATTGCATGATAGCGATATTAGGAAGGTTGTTGCTGACCCCTACGGATACAAGTGGTGGCATGAAGCAGACGAGCCTTGGCAATTCTTGAGGTGGTGCTTTGCTTGGGTTAAGGGAGCTGAAAGGTATCCTGTATGCCTAGATGCTACGAGCAACGGCTTACAGATTCTTTCTCTACTCACAGGTGATGCAGAAACAGCTTTACTCACCAATGTCCTACCCAGCGATGTACCCAAGGACATTTACGGGGCTATAGCTCTAAAGGTACAACACTACCTATTGGGTACTCCTGGGGAGATGGCAACTTTCTGGTTGCACCAAGGATGCAACAGGAAGCTGGTAAAGAGGCCCGTTATGACCATTCCGTATGGAGTATCTAGGTATGGAATGTCTCAACAGCTCATGGAACAAACCAACTGCTCCATAGTCCAAGGTCTTTACTTAGCTGATTTGATAATCAAAGCTTTGGGTGAACTAGTGCAAGCCCCACAAGAGACTATGGTTTGGTTGAAGCAATTAGCGAAAATACCAACGGACAATGGCTGTCCTATGGTATGGGTTAGTCCTTCTGGTTTTCCTGTATACCAGCCCTACTTTGTTAGTAAGTCCAAGTCAGTTAAGTTGCGTATCGGTGACACAATTAGGTACATTAACTTAACCAACAAGATAACCAGTAAGGTTGACAGAGACGCACAGATCAACAGCTTTGCCCCGAACTTCATTCACAGCCTCGATGCCAGCCTTGTTCATATTTCCGTTGAGCGAATGAATAAGGAAAACATCAACAGCCTTTTTACAATTCACGATTGTTTTGGTTGTCACGCAAGTCGTGTCCCTGCTATGAGGAAAGCCGTAGCAGAAACTATGAGGGACATATTTAAAAATCCTTTGCTCAAGGCTCTTAAGACCGAAGTAGCTTCATCTATTAGTTTGCCTACTAACTTCATTTTAGAGCCTTTCTACGGCGGTTTTCCTATTGACCAGATAATCCATAGTCCCTACCTTATTAAATAATATGACAACAAAATACACATTCATAAGTGAGGACATTGAGACGGGGGAATCTTACGGGTTTCCAAAATCTAAAACTACTATTGAATTTGAAGCTAAGGATATTTTTGAAGTCCTTCAAAGTTTCCAGCAATTCTTAAGCGGTAGTGGTTTTTATCCGTCTGGTCGTCTTGAATTTGTGGACGATGAAGATACTGACCCACTTCAGCCTAACCTAACTGGTTTTGAATTAAATTCCAAGTAGGCTAGAGCTAAAACACAACAACACAAAACACAAAACACAGAAAGGTAAAAACACAAAATGGATAAGAAGTATAATCGTGTACGTTTGACCAGCCCTAAAGGTGTGGCGATGTACCCAAAGCTCAACAGAGCTGATACTAAATTCAACGAAGATGGTGTTTATTCTACGAAACTTTTAGTTTCCAAAGAAGAAGCCAGTTCGTTTGTTCAGTCAGTAAAACAGCTCCTTAAAGAATACTACGAGGAGACTTGCAAACAGCAGAAGAAGAACAAGCTCAAGCTTGCAGACTACCCTTGGAAAGAAAACGAGGATGGTGACAAGCTGGAGATTAACTTCAAACTGCCAGCCAAGGTCAAGACCAAGAACGGGGAGAGCATTGAGATGCGTCCAGCCTTGTTCGACAGCAAAGGTTCGCCCTGCGACAAGCTGATCGGTGGCGGTTCCACAATCAAGATTGGTTGTGAAGCTAGTCCGTGGTTTGTACCCGCATTGGGAGTTGGGGTAACCCTCCGTCTCCGTGCTGTGCAAGTGATCGACCTCAAAGAGCCTTCTTCTGGTGGCTCTAGCTTTGAAAGCTTCGGCTTCTCTTCGGAAGAAGAGGGTTTTGTAGCTCAAGGCGAAACATTCCCAGAACTAACCAAACCCAAGGAGTCCTCAAATGTATCGAGCAAAACGCCCGAACTACCAGAGGACTTCTAAATATAGAAGCGGTCTCGAAGTCCAGATTGCGTCCCAGCTTGAAAAGGCTGGGGTGCAGTTTGGCTACGAAACTATTCGACTAAAATATCAAAGAATATGTTATTACATTCCAGACTTTATACTGCCAAACGGAGTTCTAATCGAGGGAAAGGGGTGGTTCACACCGCAGGACAGGAGCAAGTTACTTCTACTAAAGAAGCAAGACCCAAGTTTAGACATTCGATTGGTTTTTTCCAAGTCTACAGCTCGTCTAAACAAGAAGTCCCGCACCACCTACGCAGAGTGGTCAACGACAAACGGGTTCCTCTGGAGTGAAAAAGTAATTCCGCAGGAATGGCTGACTTTATAAGACATACAGAGTGTAGTAAGTGTGGCTCATCGGATGCTCGTGCAGAGTATTCTGATGGGTCAGCTTACTGCTTCTCTTGTTCCGCATATTCTAAAAGCAACGGGGAGATAAAGGAGAAACCAAACATTTATATGGCTAACTTAATTGAAGGTAATGTTACGGCTTTGACCAAACGCAATATCCACATGGAGACTTGCCAGAAGTTTGGTTACAAGCTTGGAGAGTTTAACGGCAAGCCCGTCCAGATCGCAGAGTACAAAGACAAAGAGGGCAATCCAGTAGCCCAGAAGCTACGCTTCCCTAACAAGGATTTTATGATTCTTGGAGAAGCCTCTGAGATGACTCTCTACGGCCAGCATTTGTTTAGGGAT
>Ga0114968_10000258_pt1 | contig 39209 bp, 41 predicted proteins | sample M_130807_EF_Meta_FD_87020 | JGI IMG/M metagenome (GOLD analysis project Ga0114968, IMG submission 87020) | Freshwater microbial communities from Lake Montjoie, Canada to study carbon cycling - M_130807_EF_MetaG | ecosystem: Environmental > Aquatic > Freshwater > Lake | place: Lake Montjoie... | reverse complement strand
CACTGTATTGCTGTACATGCGAACTGGCACGAACACCTAGGTATTTGGGATGCAGATGTACTTCTCTTACTCTATCATCAGCCAACAACAAATTGGCTTCAGTGTCAGTTAGATTATAAACTGTGGCACGACTAGTGGGTCTGCGGTCAACACATTCAACAGCACGATCAATACCTGTGCCCAAGGGTGCTTGTCCCTCAGTTTCTAAATCTGCATACAAAGATTCTAAATGATCATGGTCATGTACCAGTACAAAATATTCACGTGTACTGTCAACATTAGGGTTGAGATCAAGAAGTGGAATATCTGATTGTTTGACTACGGTGGTGATTGATATGTTTTCACCATTGTCCGAGACAACTCTATCTTCCTCAGTGGCTACAAAATACATGATTACGCCTCCGTTTGTAAGATGTCTAGTGTTACAGTGATTGATCTGGTTGTACCACTTAAATTAGTAATTGCAGCCGCGATGTTTGATGTTAATGGGTATTCATTATTGAATCCATAAACGCCTGGAGTAATTAATACAACATCGGCACCAGTTGTAACTGTTTCAGCTATAACACCATCAGTGCTTGGATCAGAAGTTTGTGGTCTCTCAGTGGCCAAATCTGCTGTACGTGACGCCACATCCGAGTATAGTCTTACCCAGGCTGCGGCACTGGTTGTTATCTTATACAATACATACCCTTTAAATGCCGGAATTGAGACAGTGTCTGTTACATTGGCAGCTATGCTAGCAGTGGATATCAAAGCTGTACTTCTTGATACAACCGTTCCGTTGCTTGCATTAAGCACACTAACATAAGGTCCGTTGCCAGAAATATCACGTTGTACGTCTGCACCATATGGTAACTTTAATACAGAACCGTCCCATATCACAGGCAGGTTACTGGCGTATAGTTTTACTCCGTCACTTTCAATCTGGACTCCGGTTACGCCGTTTCTCATCAAATGTATGGCTCCATCGGTAGTATTGATTGTTAAACCGGCATTGGGATCAAGATTGTAAGTAGCACCGGCTAAAGGAATCCCACCACTTGCTACAGTTCCCCAACTTAATGCACTGCCATCAGTAGTAAGATACTTTCCGTTGTTGTCAGTTTGACTTGGCAATGTTGTACCGCCGCCTAATACACTAGTACCCGTGCTGTCAACAATGTCTCCACCTAGTGGTAATGTCAATGTACCATCTGAGTCAAACAACCATTCAACATGTCCGTTGTGTGCGGGATTCTTTATTTGTAAATGAGCACGATGATTGGCAGTTAGATAGTTATTGCCGTCTTTGTCAAAGTAAAAGTAGCTGGTGTTGTTGTCGTTTATCTCACCGTAGCTGATGCCAATCCAATCTGCTCCAGCACTTGTGCGGAACTCTAATCCAGTATATGGACTTTCTAGTTGTCCTATCTGTCCGTTGTTGTTGGGAAAGTTCAGTACGCCAGCGGCATCAAATACTAGTTCATTGGCTCCGTTGACTAATCTATCAGGAGAACCACCTAATACTGTATCACCGTTGCTGTCAACAATGTCTCCACCTTCTGGTAGTTCTAGCACACCGTCATCTCTAAAGGTCCACATATTATTGTTAGACTCGATAGTAACTTGCTGTGCGGCCAGTTCAATGTTACCAGTAGTTCCATTGTTGGGTAACGGAGCACCGCCAGCTTCAATAATAACATTACCGCCAACTCCTTCATCGGCACAGTTAGCACCTTTGATATACACTGGCATTCCAGTGTCAAAACCGCTTTGTATAACAACCATACCACTGTCGGCATCTATATCAACAAACTGAACGTCATCACCCATGTGATATTTGGTCGCAGTGTCTGTTGCGTATAGCTCGTCAAAGTTATCGTTAATTTTTCCAAACGCTGTGCGTAAGGGATCACCGTCGCCTTTGTTGGGACTGCTGCCAATGTTTATACTTTTTTGTGTCATTATAGTCTTCCTATTGCTACTTCAATTACGCCTAGACCTGGAGTAGTTTTAGCTTCCATGGCCTTACCTATGATAGTACCAACTGTGGGACTAGCTGCTCTACAGGCATATCCCGGAGTTGAACTAGTGGTCAACATCTCACCTCTTGTTACAGGACCTATTACCTTAACTGGCACACGACCTGCTAGTGCTAGTAGTGCTCTAAGGCCTTGAATATGTCCGTTCATTCTGAATGCACTTACGCTAGATACTACACCTGCTACGGCAGCGTTAGCTTCTATATCAGTAGTAGTGACATCTGCTGAACCATCAAATACTAGTACTGTTCCTGGCTCGTATTCATCATCTGCTGAATAGTATTCAGCTAAGTCAGCACCAAATGTTGATTCCCATGCACTTCCTGATGAAAGAGTCCACGTACCTGTAACCTCACCTGCGGTTGAGTATGAGCCAGTAGTTAATATTTTTGTTTTTAACGTACCATTATTAGCAGCAAAGTCAATGGTACTTGTACCGCCAACTTGCCAAGTACCTGTTATATTAGCAGTAGTATCACCATCACCTGCTGCATCTGCTTTTAAGTCTGTGGCAATTAAAATTCCAGTACCGTTGTCAATAACGCATGGAATAGTCAGTGTAGTATTTTCACCACTTGTACCGCTGACAGTGGCAAAGTCAAATCCACCGGGTGTTGTAAAGGTCATTGTGCTGGTGGCCACTGTTAGTGCATTAGTGCCGCCAATTTGTAGACCTTGTACATTAATTGTACCTGTACTAGATGTTTTAACAATACTGTTATTAGCACCGGATGTACTGACCTGTAAAGCGGTGAATGCGCTGAGAGCTTCACTAGTTGCTGATCTAGTGAAGCTATAGATATAGTCAGTACCGTTAGTTGATCCCGCAGTGCTCGCTAGGTTATAGTATGATCTCTTAAGTATGGCTTCTGGTGTAACTTCTTGTATGGTAGCAGAACTACCAGTTAAGTTACCTAGCATACGGTCAGTGGCCATGTTGGCAATATTACTTAGAGTAATACCACCAGCTTTGAAACTTACAAACCCATTAGTTATATCAAAGTTACTACTGCTAAAATTTGCAATACCGTTTAACGCTTTTACAGTGCCTGACCCTACCACAGCTGGTGTTGTGGCAGCACTATCAATAGTATATGATACAGTGGTCACTGTGGGTGCATTTGGTGCACCTAATACAGTAACCGTACCGTTGTATGCTGTTGTAGTGAATCCGCTGACTACAATTCTAGCTCCAGCGGTAAACGGAGCAACAGTTTGCGCTGCAAATGTCAAAGTGGCAACTGTACTAACTCTAACAGCGCCAGTAACTGCAATACTTGCCGCAGTGGTAATCACAGCATTATCTAATGATAATTTAGTTTGGTCAATGGCAGCACTTGCATTTACGTCGGCGTTGACAATTACTCCACTTTGAATAGCGGCTGTCAGGGTTCTTGCTGTTACATCATAGGTAATGTTAACATCACCTGTGGGTAGTGGCACGTTTCTCCAACGTTGTTGTTTGGCTGTACCTCCAGTGCCTACACCCGTTATAGTTGAAGAGAATGTAAATTCAGTAGTAGTACATGTTATAACAATCCAAGTGGCGTTCCACGTGGTTGTGCCAGTTACACCGGAAATTGTAACAGATGATTCAACATCAAACGGAGCACTTGCTTGAGCAACTGTAAATGTAGCAGTACCAATTGAACTAGTACCAAGTATACCACTAAGGCTAATGCTAATATTATTATCATAGACTACAGTATCGCCTGTGGCTAGAGAACTAAATGACACATCGCGTAGCTCTTTAAATGAATCAAATGCTCCAACACGACCGTCGACATAGTTTATGTTGGCTGCATCAGTACCCGAGCTTACTCTGAATGTACTATTGGCCACATTCTGTATGCTGTTTCCACCTAGGTTCATGCTACCGCTCATGGCTAATACACCGTTTAAGGCCATGTAACCCGGGCCTCTGCGATTAATACTTGACACAAAACCGCCAGCATGTGTCAGTCCCAATCTACGATCAATGTATCCTCTAATGGCACTCTGTACAGGCACTGTGTCAGCAGCATTGTTAGTGAATGTATTATCTGTTGAAAACTCACTGACTGTGACACCACGTTTAAATCCTAGACCGTCTAAGTTACTCAGAGCAATAGCAGCTGAGAATGTTACAGTACCAGTACCTTGGTCAACTGTAAAGAATCGTCCAACACGGAAGATACCGTCTTGGTCGGTGCTTACGTGGAATACTCGACCTACACCATCTTCTTTAGCTTCACCTGCAATACCAGTTTTAGATATTGTTGGACTACCATAAATTTGATTTGGATAGTTAGTGGTATTGTAACCGCCAGTACCAACGTCTAAAAAGTCATGACCTGTTGCACGAGTAGTTGAAATCTTGACTGTGATCTGCCCACCGGTATTTTTTGGATAACCAATACGCATTGTATAGCTATTGTCAGGAGACATGGGCTTATCAAGACCATATAGTGGTCTACGCATCACTGCGGATCCTGATACTATCTTAGTAGTACCACTACCATAAGTTCCAGGATCACTTGGATAGTTGAATGTTATAGTGTTGATAGTGGCAGCAGTGGCGTTGACTAATCCGTTATAGTCAACATTACTATTTCCATAAATTGTATAGTAAACGCCAGTGCCCACAGTTGGTATGGTGTTGGCATTAACGGTACCCGCTGGAGTTAGTAGTTGGCTAATGCTTACAGTGTAAGTTCCAGTACTGCCACTAGTTCCTGTTAGTTGATTGACAATAGTAGTCCCAGCTGTAACGCCTGTGCCAGCAATAGTTTGTCCAGCGGCCAGTGTGCCACTGCCTATGATGGTAACTGTCATAATAGTACCAGCAAGTCCCGCACCGTCGTCAATTTTAGCAGTGACCACTGCTTGATATGGAATGTTAAACACTACGTTTTCAGTAGTACCTGAGCCAGCAGACTTACTGGCAAAACTGGTAATAGTAATACTACGAGCATCGATCCATGTTCCCGGATTGTCTTCATAGACCAGTGTCACTGTATTAGTGGTAGTGTCTGATTGTTGTCTAATAATACCTTGGACACTGGCAGCACCAGTAACTGTTCCAGATACTGTTAGTGTAGTAGTGTTACAGGTAAGTACAGTATAAGAACTATTATAGGCTGCATTGATGACTCCACTTAATGTGACAATTGAGTCAACGGCAAATGGAGCGGCTGTTTGAGGTGCATAGGTGATTGTTATAGTTGATCCATCACCAGATACACTGGCAGTGGCCAATGAAACACCGCCGACAACTTGATGGGCACCGTTATAGCCAGTTGAAGCATTTCCAGATACATTAAAGTACGTGTCGATTTCAATTGGCCAATTTTGACTAGGAATATTATATTTTACATAATATGGTCCAGATCCAGTTTTCAGCGAAATACTGCTAATGGCAAATCCTGCGTCATAGTCACCCGCTGAATCTGTAATAGGAGTGTCATCTATGGTAATATATGCAGGGCGGCCAGCACCGTAGACAATACCAGATACTGGAATGGTCAATGAGCCAGTGGCAGTACCTGGGAAACTTACAGATGTAGTTGTACAATCAGATACAACAAATGTTCCGTTGTAGGCTGTGGGTCTTGCGTAGGCAACTTCAATTACATCATCTATGTTAAAAGGTGCATAGGCCTGTTCGGCAAATGTCAACGTACACACACTGCCAGTACCACTAGAACCTGTCAGGGTAATCACGGTACCAGTGGTTACATCATAATCTGTTACTTTGTGTACTCTGCCACCGTAGGTAGTTAAGTAAGTTCCTTTTAATATTTGATCAGCGATAGTTTGATCTGTAATTGGACTAATGGCAATTTTAGTATCACCTAGTTTAGAGCCTAGTGTCTTTGGACCACAACTGATAGTTATTGCAGGACTTACAGTTTGATTAATACTCACGGTATAAGTTCCAGTACTACCACTAGTTCCAGTTAACTGTGCTAGAACAATTGATCCAGCAGCCACTGTGTTAATATTGTCGCAACTAATTTCACCGGCACTTCCTGTTATGCTTACATTGCTTAGGGTAACAGCACCACCAGTTGTGGTAACAACAATAGATGCAACTGTGATAGTTCCCACGGTTGTGGTAAGGAAATTTGTATTTGCTACAGCATGAGCATAGGTATCGGATAATACAAATGTAGTTGAGCCATTGGTACTGGCCACATAGTATGTTGATGGGTTAGCGTAACCACTGATACTGCCACTACCACTCCAAGATCCAGTGAGTACAACTGGGTCACCAACCGATATAACTGGTCCAGAAATAACTTGTCCAAGTCTTACCTTGCCGGATGTGACAGTGCCTACTGTCATTGTAGTGCCGCTGATTGAAGCGGTGATTACTGATTCGTAGGTATCGTCTGGGTCACTTTGAATTGTATTAGTGGAATCACTGTATACTTTGATATAGTTAAATGATGTATCAGTAGTTAAAACAGCAGTTCCGTCAGTTAATTGATTCCCTACGCTGTCTGTTAGACCATAAGATATAACTCGATAAATTTCATTTAGTTTTTCGTTGTACTGTAGCGCAGTACTTGGCCGCGTTGGATTAACGTTGGCAATATTATTAAATTTAATATATTGTAATGCTCTTACAGCCACACTCTGTTCATGGAACAAGGTATATGCTAGTCCAGCAGTTTCAGTGTCGTTATTACCACTTGTGCTAAAACTCAATGTTAAGATACTTTGACCAGTGACCAACGTACTAGTAACATAACCACTGGCAAGTACAGTAGTAGCTACGCCAGAACTAAATTGTACATAGGTAGTGCCACAATCAGTTACTTCGTAGGCATTGTTCCATGCTTCTGTGCTTACTCCAGAAATATAAATGATATCACCAACATTGTATGGAGCACTTGCCTGAACACTAAATGTTGCTCTAGCAGTGTTAGCTGCGTAGTTTGCTATGGTTAACAGTGCAAATCCAGTTACTCCTGCGGTGCCTGGATCAACTTGATAGGCCAGTGTAATACTAGTAGTGGTACTTGCGCTGCATAAGAAATTGCCGTTGTACGCACTATTACTGTTACCGTCAACCGTGTAGAACACACCTATTCCAGGAGCACGTACATAGCTGGCAGTACCTCCTGTGGTCTCTGTAGTACCTGTACCCGTTGCCACAAATACAATACCAATGGTATTAGAAGCTGCACCAAGAGTAGTAAAGTCAGTAGTGCCTACACTGACAATGGTATAAGTAACGCCTATGTCAAAACTACCAGCACTGGCAATTTGAGTTTGCAACGGTAGTGCGTATGTTACATAGTATGGTCCAGTACCTGTTTTTACTGGAACTCCATAGATTGGCTGATTATAAGTTGGGTCAGTAGTGGCTCCAGAATTAACAACGGTTTTTACTTCATAACGAGTAATTGTGCCGCCTGCCAAGGTATGATCAATTTCTAGTTCACTTACATTTTGTGGAGCATAGTCATAATTTGAAACATACACTTCAACGTCAGTGGTCTGCATACTATTAACAGTTGAACCCTTTTTGTAGATTTTCATTGTCTGCACAAGATTCTGTGCAGACACTACTTGATCGGGCAATTCTGTTACGTCATATCCGCTGGCTCGTAGACCGTATACTCCATGAGCATTAGAACCGGCAACTGAACGAATCTGTCCACCGTTAAATGACCAATAGTGAGTATAGCAATAGTATGTGAACGTTGAAACTTGTTCTGTTAAACCAGCATTACCTGCAACAATGGCATAGCCAAGGTCGTTGATCATGGCAAAGTCGTTGGCCAACATTGAACGGTTACCACCCATTTCAATATTGATTGGATTGTAACCAGTACCATTAATGCTACCCTGCTGTGTAATACCTGCTGTTGGAATTTCTGTTGTACAACTAAATGTTCCGCCAGTTCCAGTAACTGCTACACTGTTTAACACATCGGCAGTGCCGCCAATGGCCAATCTAAATGTTAAACCAGTAGTGGTAGTACCACTAGTAACAATAGCATCACCGCTATTTGAAGCTGACAATGTGAATGTTGAATAGCCGTTGGTTGCAATGATATAATATGTGCCTGCGCCAATGCCAGTGGCATTACCGCTTAATGTACCAGTGACTGTTATTTGTTGACCAACGACAAATTTTACCAGTGTAATATCTGCCGTAGAACATGAGTCAACAACAAAATAACTATTATATGTAGTAGGTAGATAATCAGTTAACTGTACCACAGATCCTTTAGTGTACGGTGATCCTACTTGTGTATCATAGGTTAACGTAATTAATGTTCCACCACCACCATTACCAGTTAGTGTATCTGTAATAGGAGTACTGACCAAGTATGGAGTATTTTTATCCAGTTCTACCTGAAGCGTGTATGTAGTATTGTCATAATCTAATATATTGTTTACTTGATAACGTATGCCCCTCCAGAAGAACGAACATGGTGCTTTTGGAGCACGTACATCTAAACCTGAATTTTCATACCCCGTAATGGTAACATTTAAATAACCGTCTAATAACGATCCGGATGCAACCTGCAGATCATCTAGTGCAGTAATTTGGCCTTTTAGTCGTCCTGCAAATCCATCGACAAATTGACCACCAGCCCAACGTTGTTTGTTAATTGATCCAGAGAAGCTTGAGCAAACTTGACCGTATGGTGATTTACTTAGAATCTGACCTTCTGGATCAAGTACCATCATGAATCCACCATGACCCTGTCCTGATAAGTTGTTAACACGAGTTGCATTGTTACATAAGAATACATCAATGTCTCTGTTATTCTTAGGAGTACTTGTGATGTCAAATGGATCTGTTAAGTAATGTCGTCCATAATTCTTAGGTCCATATACACTCCAGTTACCGCTGGCAACTTCTCCAGCAGCAGTAAACGGGTATATCACAGTACAATTCATGTAGTTGTTGGCCACACTGTCAATCTGAGCTTTGCCTACACCTGATTTAAATACTCGACCTACCCATTCTCCAGGAACTGTTCCTGAAGTTAGTGTAATAGTGATGGTTCCGAGTACATCTGATATAGTTGCCGATACTGAAGTAGCATAGTCAGTGTCTTCATCTAAGTAACCAATCTGCATACCATCTATGACTGCATCGCGATAGAAGAAAATACGTGCCCATACACTTTGACTCACTCGATCCCTAGGACGAATAATTGTACGGCGGAAATCGTTACCTTTGATTGAAACGTTTTCTGCTAGTCTAATTGGATAGTCTTCGTAGTAGATACCGCTTTCAACAAAGATTGTTATTTGTAGATCTTTTACACTCTCTGCAAAATCTAATTCTTCTCCACCGTCGGCAATGATAAAATCAACTGGAAGATTTAATCTTGCCACAATAGTATCAGTGTCGTTAATGCCGGTTTCGCTTCCTGGAGTATAACTGATAACAGTTGCGTTGGCAAATGAGCTTGCACCCAATAATAGTTTGCCTGCAATAAGTTCATTGTTCAACGGATAACCTTGGTCAACAAATCCATTGCCGCCATTATAAAATTTAATTTCAACAAGACCGGATCCTAGATCAGGTGAACTAGCAGAACTAGCACCTAGTCCATACTGGATAATGTCTGTGACAATAGTCCAGTTAGATTCAACTGTATCAATAGCAGTCTGTGATGGAGCAAGTATTACGTTAGTATACTGATCAACTACAGTCTGATATATTTGTATGTCCTCTTGATTCAATACAGCCAGTGCCACAGTTTTAGCATAGTTAATGGCATCAAGTGTTTCTGTATATTGTGTGCCAATGGCAATGGCCTTGGCACTGGCATTTCTATAATAACTTTTACCGGCACCAATACTTTGATAGTTACTGTCAAATAAAATGTCAAAGGCCGCTGCCTGCACTAGGTATCCTAGATCTCTAAAGCAGGTAGCTTCTGCATATTGGAACCCGCCGGCATAGGTTGCTTTTAGGTAGGCAACTACTTCCGCACCAATTATATATTGTTCTGTCAGTAGCAGGGTTCTAGCATCAAGGAATGATGTATCAAATTCTTGACCGGCTACTGTAGGACCAGTTGTAGAAACTGCCGCGGTGTCTCCAACTATATCTTCTAAGTTAGTCCAAATAGATTCAATTTTAGCCAGCGCAGATGCACCTTGGCTAAGACTTGTATTCTTATATTGATAGCTGACTTTACCAGTACCTGCACCCGCTGCTGCTGCTGTGAAGGTAGTACCAACAATATAAGTTTGTGCAGATGTTCCAGCTGCGGTATTCCATTGTAATTGAGTAGTAGTACCTAGGTCTGTAATTGTATAAGTTGTGTCCGTAACAAAACTTCCAGCGGTTACAGTGGCATAATGACTTACCGGTTGTTGATTTTGTGCAACACTCTTAGATAGTTCTTTTGCATAATCAAATGCACTTATAATAATTTCACCGTCTTCAGTTGAAAATCCCCCAAAAACATTAGTCAAGTACTGATTAGCATCTGCCACTATGGCACTGTTACCGCCGTAGATAATATCAAACATCAATGCTTCGACAATATATTGTAATTCACGTTTAAGAACAATAGGACCATCGATAGGATTGCCAGTATAGTCAAAACTTGGATTGGTAAATGCTATCCATGCTACTACTTCTTCTTTTATAAATGTAATATTATTTGATAACAATATTTGAGCATGAGTATATCCAGCTGATAAATTCACAGGACTAGTGTAGGTAATATCCGGCAATGAGCCTAATCCTGAAGATAGTGCAGTAGTGATAATTCCAAAACTTGATTCGATGTCAGATTGAGCAGCGTTGTCGTTGATTACTTGGTAATTGGCATTGATATAAGTAATGCTTAGATCTTGTATATCACTGCTGTTGTCGTCAATTACTCCTTGTGCAGCTAGTAATGTTAAATCAACACTGGTTGTTGTAGGGTTTACAAGAACAACTGTTCCTTCTGTGACACCGTCATTGATAATTGTTTTAATGACAGCAAATTTATTATCAATATCTGTTGTACGGGCAGCGCCACCTGTCAGCGAGCTATTTGTGTATTGTCTAAATGATTGTTGATATACTGTAGTTGGAGCATCATTTTGTACAATATTTTTAGCAATGGTTGCAATGTAATCTATAGCATCTTTAATTGGTTGTATTTCAGTTGCTTGAATAGTTGCCGTTAAGCCATTATAGTATTGTTGACCTGCATAACGGCTAGCACTATTTCCGCTGTAGACAATGTCATAAAGCACTGCCTCAATCATCAATTTCACATCACGTCTGCAGGTAGTTTTGTTGTAGCTTAAACTTGGGTATTCAACTGACAGATAACCAATAACTTCAGCTTGTATGAAACTAATGTTGCCCAATAGCAAGTCTCTAACTGAAGCTGCACCCGATGGTGAATCTTCAGATACTGGCATTTCTAAACTATCAGCTTGAGCTACGCCATTAGTAAGAATATTTTTAATAACATCAATACTAGAAGAAATTCTTGCGATTGCAGTGGTCTGTCCAATAAGATCAGGGAGAGCAACTAATGTTTCCTTAATAAAGTCTAGGGTGCCTATAGTCTGCTCAAGTTCAGCAGTTGTGGTATTATGACCGGCAGCATAAAAATATGACTGCCCCATACGTACACTCTGATAATTAGATGCAAACAATATATCCCAACCAACTGTATCAAGTATCTGTGCTATCTTTGCTTTTCTATCAACTTCATTGTATTGATATCCTTGTATTATGCTTAGGGTATAATTAATACCTTCGATAGTGTTAATTAATGGAGCAGTGAGTACTATAGATCTGGCCTCAGTCACTGATCTGTAGTTAGTCGCCAATACTAGATCGTCAGCAGAGGCTGATACTATTGCCGCTATATCGTTTGCAAATTGGGTTTCGTCAAAGTTAATACCGTTGACATATTTGTTATTAATGTAGGCAATAACTTCGTTTTGAATAAACTCTTTATTTTCAACTAGTAGTGTGTAGGCATCTTCAAAGTCTGCGTCCCCTACATTACCGCCAATATACTCATAGCCTGTTACCGTACTAAAGTTTAAATCTTGACCAGCAACACCAGTGGTATACCCAATACGTTGTTTGTAGGGGCCCGGTTCTGTGTTGGACAAGTTCATTAAGTTTTCAGCAGCCAATGCAGCAGCACCGATAGTTTTATAGGCATAATTCCAAGCACGACCTTCTTTGCCCGGAGGACTTAGTGTTTGTACATCGTCACCAGTTGTTGACACAAATAAGTTGGCCTGAGAATACATTGTTGCGTTGTCAACATAGAATTTTGTTACGGCCTGTAGGTCGTCATCACCGTTGGGTTTTCCGAAACCTGCTAGACTGCCAGGATGATCAGATAATGTTAACGGACCAAGCATAGTATCGCCGCCACGATAAACAGCATCTTGGCGTTGTATTGCTTCAGACTTTAGATAATTTCCACTGAGTTCTGCATCGTAATCAACATCTGTAACTTCGGGACTAATAGGTTCATCTCGAACCCGCAACGGCCCAACAATTCGACCGTCGACAAGTTTAATAAAGTTGTCATCGACATAGCCTCTATTGACTGCTAGTTCAGATAAGGTAGTAGTCCAACCGTAGCGACTGTGGGTCGTATTAAAATTTTCAACGGCAGTCTCGTCCGGATCTGCTAGCTTACCAATAGTATTGGTAGCAGCGTTCATCGGAGCACCTAGTGTTGGGTAAGTATCATCAATCAGTTTAGATTGGCCTGACCCAATAGTAACAGTTTTAGCACTTTCGTCAACGGTAATGACTATTCCATAGCCTGCTTTAAGTTCTTTGGCGGTTAGCAAATTTCCGTCTGTGTTAGAAATAATGATACGCTTAGATCCAAAGGTGCCAGCAGTGGCTAGACTAGGGTCAACATCACCTAATTTTTTAAACTGTATCTTTCCTTCTAAACCAAAAACAGCATACAATTCTGTGAAGTTTTCATTAACTTTGCGAAATGATTCTCGTATGCTGTCACCAGTTCCGTCATTACCTTGTATACCGATATTAACTGTTTGTTTTGTCATTTTAAATTAAACTCCGAAGCTAGACCCGCAACCGCATGTGCTTTGTGCGTTGGGATTTTGAATAACGAATTGACTGCCCATTATTTCTTGTTTGTAGTCAACCGTTGCATTGTTTAGATATTGTAGACTCATAGCATCGACTAGAACATGTATGCCATTGGTTTCTATGTCAAGATCGTCTTCTGCAAGATCTTCGTCTAGAGTAAATCCGTAACTAAATCCAGAACATCCTCCACCTTGAACAAACATACGAAGTTTTAATTTAGGATTATTTTCTTCTGCTAGAATGTCTCGTATCTTTTCTACCGCAGAATCTGTTACACTGATCATTGAGAGCCCCTGTTATATGATATTTATCAGAAACATTTTATAATCTTAATGTAAATAATCAATGTTCATCAAACAAGAATACACTATAACTACGCATACGCGACCCAGTAAACTAGGTCATCTGCATAGCTATGACAGAAAAAAGACTGTGTTAATCTTTAGATGTGACAGTTGTAGCGAACTGTTTAGTCGTGACAAAGGATCAATGAGTCCTAGCAGGATTAATAATAATTTTTATCACGTTTGCAGTCTCTGTGATGCCAAACGTTTTGCCCAAGAGAAAGGCGTCGAACGACGCCGTATATGGGATATGCCTGTGAGCAGTCTTAAGACACTTGACCAACTCTAGCGTTGATTATGTTCCAATCAATAATCTTCCACTGATTAGCAAGGTATCCTTTTTTATCAGCCTGGTAATCAAGAACCCAAGAATGTTCCCACCAATCCACTAGCAGTACAATGTCACGCTTAATTTCATGGTTTTTAATGGTTTTAATCTTGCCGTCGTCTGCTAAGTAGACCCATCCGCTGCCCTGTATAGCCATGGCTATTTTGGCAAATTCTTCTTTAAATTTGTCAACGCTCTTAAAATGCTTTTCGATAAATTCTAAAGAACTGCCAACGGGATCATTTGAGCCCTGTGGCGCACGATATTGTGTAAACAAGATTTCGTGTAAAAATGCTCCGGATTCGTTAAAATCTGGATCACCCTCGCCCGCATTGTAGCGGTCAACATAGGCTTTGTAAAGTTTGCCAAAGTGATAACTCATAGTTTCTTCTGAGATACTAGGCTCTAGATCATCACGTTTGTAGTTTAAGGTTGCTTGAACCAAAGTTTTAGGCTCGTTCATTTCTTGTAAGGTACTCCACTTGATAAAATTATATGTCATGAAATATTTATTACTAAATATTTTACAAGGAGATAAACATGGAAATTATTATTCTATTAGTGGTTGTTGCTATAGCAGTTGCGCTCTATTTTAATCGTAAGTCACCAACTTTGGATGTAAACAAAGATGGCAATGTTGACGTTAAAGATGTAGTGGCCGCTGCCGTTAAGGTAGAGGAAGCCGTTGTAACTGAAGTAAAAGAAGTTGTTACCAAAGTTAAAGCCGCAGCCAAAAAAGTACCAGCTAAAACAGCCGCAGCCAAAAAAACTATAGCATCAAAGAAGGTTTAATGTCTTTGCCTGCTCGTAAAGAGCACGGCTAGCAAGATTTTTCCCCTTACTTTCTGCCATAATATCGTGCGTAGTTAGAAAACTTAGTGCCCATTCGTTAACTGTTGTATTCCAATAGAAATCTGAGTGTGCTCTAAGTTTTTGTCTTTTGTAGCCTTCTACAAGCAGAGACTCCAATTCTGGGCGATCACTAGTGCTATGTCCGATGAGTACGTCTTCACGGCTAACACTGTAATGCATAGTAGGACGAACACCACGCCAACTATCAACAACCATCCTAACCCGCGGATCATTAGGGCTAATGTACTCGCCTTCACGGATCCAATGATGATGGATATCAAGAACAATAGGTACCAAATCACTAATACTGAGACAGTCATCTAATCCCCAACTAATTTCTTCGTTCTCGATAGTAATACAATTACGTGCTTCTGGCGAAAGTCTAGCATAGGCCTTACGAATACCTTCAGGACCTTGCCTACCTGATATGTGTACATTGATTTTAAGATCCTGGAACGTTTTACCGTAGCCCATATATCTAGCCATGTCTGCATGATATTCAAATTCCTCTATGCTTCTTTCTACAATCCCTTCACTAGCACTTGCCAAGACAGTAAACTGGCCAGGGTGAAAAGACAGGCGAACATTATTCTTACGAGCCACATCTCCCACTTCACGAAATGCTCTTTGGAGATATTCTCGTACATCGGGAAGCCGCCAAAACCAGCTCCAAGATGACTCAGTGTACACAGGAAGGATATCGCTACTGAGTCGTACCATTCTAAGATTTTCATCAAGTGCTCCTACACGTTCAACGAGCAAACGAGTGGACTCAATATTGCCTTTGGCCAGGCTCCACAGTTTTTCAACTGCCACATCTTTGCTCTGTCTATTTAACCAAGATACAGTGGTAGAGCCAGTATTATACTTTTTAGCATCATCTTTGGGTTTAATGCCGCCGACCTGATCAGGATTATCAATCCACTTGCAGGCAAAACCGATACGTTTAGTCATGTGTACAATCAATAAAAATGGACATAGTGTATTATAACATCTATGTCCACAAGTGTCTAGTTAAATGGTGTTAGATCAGTTCTTCGGTCCATTCACGGTGTCCTTCACGGAAAGCCATGTTGCTTTGGGTTTCACGTACTTCTACACGATAGCACCAAAGCCGTTCTGCTTCTGCTTCACCCCACATGTCCGGAATATACACTCCGTTTACATACTTGTACAGCATGTCTGCCAATCCTTCGCAGCCTAAACGTGGAAGTACAGTTAATTTGGCTAGCTTACGCTTTTCCATTTCTTTATAGAATGCAAGTTCTGGATCATCTTCTGCCACTAATAGTGCGTGATCAAATTGACTTTCTAAAATGCCTTTGAGCTCTTTAAGACCGCCATAGTCCGCGGCCCAGTTACGCACATCCAAATCATCTGTGCCAAAATAGAACTTCATTGAGAATGAATAGCCATGTATTAGATTACAGTGACTATCTGCCCTCCACTGTCTGTATGCACATGGAAATGCATCGTGGTACTCTTTAGTGCTAGTGTACTTGTATTGTCTTGATTGATTTGCCATTGTTATCTCCTTAAGATTAGCAATGGCATGCAGAATTTCTATAGCGGGTTGAATGCCCGAGACCGCTGTATATACTTATCTTAAGCTACCTTAAGTAAGATGGTTTCCTCGTTAATGCGTCCATTCATTTTAGTGTCTGTGGCATTAATGTCGTCTAAGAATTTACGTAGCGCAACTTTACCTGCACTCTTAAATTCTTTAAGTTTCTCTTCGGGTTTACGCAGAGTCTTGCAAATACTTTGTATTTCGGAGAATCCAGTAATTGAAGTGCCTTTAACACCTAACTCTTGGTACTCGGCTGCAACATACCTGCCTAACTTGCGACTCTTTGTATTATAAATCCACAACTCTTTACTGCCAATGATATCGGCAGGATTGACCGATACAAGTTTTAAGGTTTCAAATGTCTTCATGAACTTGAGTTTAGCCACGATCTTTTCTTTGGGCTGAGTCTTTTTAGCACGTGGCGCACGATTGACCTTGGCTTCTTGCATCAACATAGTGCAAGCACTGTTGACTTCTTTGTAAAAGGCAATTAGAGCAAGAATTTGTTTTTTACTGCGGTGTTTGTAACCTTCACGCAACTGTTCGTCGGCATTACCACTGGCCAGTTCTTCAAGTTCTTCAAGATTGCGTTTGTAAAAGTCACGAATAGTACGGGCATGTGCTGCCTTGGCTTCTTTACTTTTAAGTAAATTTAATACCTTAAATGCCTTTGGATCAAAGTTATCTGGATCTGTATTGAAGCTTTCGATAGCATCTTCAATTTCGTTAGTCATTCTCATGGCAACTTCACGCAAACGATCCTGGATGCTGGGTTGATTAGTAGTGGGCTTAACTTCTACAACTTCTTCCTCTGCTACATCGCTCTTACCAGCGTAGACAACTTCTTCAATAGCGTTCATTAACCATGCTACTGTACTACGTCCTTGATTGAAATCTGGACGAACATCGGGCATACCTTTGAGCAAACAACTTGCAATGGCGCCCATAGTGACACCACTTCGGTTGTCGCGTGTTTTCTTAAATGCTTCTGTAAGTGTTTTGTTAACATTTGTTGAAGTCATCCAACGAACTACTTGGGGCTTAAGGTCTTTGCCTGAATACTCAAAATTGTAGTACTGCATGGCTTCACGGAACTTTTTGGTAAACAGGTCACCGTCCCAAGATTCTTGTCCAGTCCAATCTGGGCTGTGATCACGTTTGGCACGTGATACACTGGCCCTAGCTGCCACTTTGGATTTTGATGCTGTTTTAGTCAATTTCTGCTCCTATGTGTTAAACAATACTGATATTATAACACCGTTTTAGCAAAAAGTCAATCTATTTTGGTTAGTAATTTTTCACGCCAAATTTGGATAGTAAGGTCTAGGCCAGTGTCCAAATCCATCTTTGGCTTCCAACCCAGCAAGCGTTCTGCTTTGGCAGGACTGGAATTTAGCACCCAAATTTCGCCATCACGTTTTGGCTTAGTGTTCCAATTGACCTGTCCATTCCAACCAATTTTTTTGGCTATCTTGTCAACAAGGTCTGTAATTTTAAGAGCATTATCGGGGCCTGTGCAGAATATTTCTCCACGGGCTTGTTCATGCTTTTCAATTACTGTTTCGTATAAATTAATTAGGTCGTCAATCCAAAGGAAGTTACGATATGGTTCGCCGTAGCCTAGATTAACCTCATCGGGATTTTTCAACATCTGTGAAATAATCTGTTCTACTACAAAGAAATCATTGTCTTTACGACCATAGCTGTTGGTCTGTCTGAACGCACAGAACGGAAAGTTAAATGAACGTTGTGCATACTCTAAGTATAATTCACAACCTACTTTGGCCACAGCATAGGGAGCATTTGGATGCTGTTTAGTTTCTTCTGTAAATACAGGCAGCGTGTATTCTTTGCCGTCACGAATTAAATCGCTTTCAGGTTGCCATCCATAAGTTTCCATAGTACTGCTAAAGACAAATAGTTTTAGATTTTTTAAATGTCTAGCTGATTCAATCATGTTCACGGTGCCCACATAGTTGACACTGCTAAAACTTGTTTGTTCGTAGAAGCTTTTTTCCACTTCTGTTCTCGCAGCCAAGTGAATGATAAAATCTGGATCGACTTCTTGGAGTCTTTGGTCAATGCCTTCTTTGTCTAACAGATCACGATCTAGATCGAAAATTTGATATTTTGGTTCTAGTTTTTCTTTAAGGTAGCCACCAATGAATCCAGACAAGCCGGTAATGAGAATTTTTTGCATGTTAATAGTCCTTTATATTATATATAGCTTTAATTAAAGTCTTTCAATATCTTCTTCATTGCAAGACTCACCGTATTGTATTTCAATAATCTTACAGGGTTCCTCAAAAGGATTGTAGATTCTATGCCAATTATTAACAGGTATGACTAATTGACTGTACTGTATTAATTCAATTGTGGGCAATACATACCCGCTGGACATGCGTTGTTCAACAGAGCACTTGCCCTCGGCCACGTGCCATAACTCGTTTCTACTCTTATGGCGTTGCAGGCTTAGACTTTGGCCCGGCACAACCGTAAGTTCTTTTACCTTAGTTCCGAGAACATCATGTAGTACTCGATAGTATCCCCATGGCCGTTCTGTTTTAGGCGTCCGCCAATCTTCTAAGATCCAACTGCTTGAATTCATTTTATTTTCTCCACCTACGCCAAATACAAATTCAACATCTGCTACTGTCATCTCGGGTATGTTGTCTTGTGTACGATCTCCACCGTTGGCAAAGATTACTTTTACATATTTCATTGGGTAATGTAGGCGAACTTTAGCAATAGCATCACGAGCGGTGCCGTCCGTGTCATCAAAGTCTATAACCATATCTACCATATGAAGGCTTTGTATAATACGTTGTCGTTCGGTAAAGGGCATAAAAGCACGGCCCTTCTTACGCTCAAGCCAAGCATCTGAATTTAGTCCTACAACTAACTTATTTCCTAACCGTTTAGCAGCTTCAAAATAAGAAACGTGCCCGGAGTGTAGGGGATCAAATCCGCCAGTTACTAATACTATTTTCATACATTCCTACATTGATAAAAATTATTTGCATAGATTCCTCAAATAAATAATAGTAGCATATTTATTGGAGAGATATTTTGTTCAAGACGGGTCTGATTAAACCATTCTGGGGTGACAAACATACCCTACTTACGTATCGAGATGCACAGTTTAATAATCCCAAAGATTTAGCACTTTGGAAATCTTTGGGCTATTCTGAAAGAGAGTCAGTGGGAGGAATATATGATATGAAAAATGTCATGCCAGACTGGGCTGAACCGTTCTTTACATTATTTGGTGGTACACATATAGGTGTTAATTTTCTTAAAATGCGTACAGGAGATTTATTGCCACGTCACAGCGACTCCTACAAAACTTATATTAATGTGCATAATATTACAGATCCTACTACAATTTATAGAGCCATAGTATTTTTAGAAGATTGGAAGTCCGGTCACATACTAGAAGTTGATGACACTCCTTTTACTAAATGGTCCGCTGGTGACTACGTTATATGGCAGTACGATACTCCGCATCTTGCAGCCAACATAGGACTTGAACCTAGGTACACTGCACAAATTACTTTTACAAAAAATGTTTAATAAAGTTGACGAGTTTGAAGAAGCCATTGCTAAATTTTATGGATCTACATTTGCAGTCGCCGTAGACTGTTGTACTCATGCCATCGAGCTGTCACTGAGATATAACAAAGTTCTAGCAGCCACTTGTCCCGCACAGACCTATGTGTCATTACCGTTTACTTTTGAGAAACTAGGAATAAAGTGGGCCTTTGAAGAAGTTAAATGGCAGGACTATTACTATCTAGGCAATACAAATATTATAGATGCCGCAGTCTATTGGAAAGAAAAAGGCTACATTCCCAACACACTAATGTGCTTAAGTTTCCAATATAAAAAGCATCTTAATCTCACACGTGGTGGCGCAATACTAACGGATGATCAAGATGCATACACTACATTAAAGAAAATGAGCTATGACGGAAGGACATCTGATAAACCTTGGGCAATGCAGGATATTGAAACAATTGGTTATCATTATTACATGACTCCTGAAACTGCACAGTTAGGTTTAGAAAAATTGCCTGCTGCAATTAACTCTACCCCGCAGGCTTGGTCTTACAAAGATTATCCTTATCTTCCCAAAATGAAAGTGTTCAATGTATAACAGGTTGTTTACATTTGGATGTTCTTTTACAAGATTCGGATGGCCAACCTGGGCCGACATAATGGCTTGGGATCTAAATATTTCCATTGAAAATTGGGGATTAAGCGGGCTAGGTAACGTAGGAATATTTCATAGGATAGTTGAATGTGATCTTAGAAACACCTTTACAGAAGACGATTTGATAATTGTATTATGGAGTCATTGGAATAGAGAAGATAGATACGATAGACATTGGCAAGCACACGGAAATGTTTTTCAAGAAGGGTACTACGATAAGTCTTTTGTTACAAAGTATTGGTCGCTTGAAAATGATATTATAAAAAATTCTACAGCAATCATATCTGCAAATAAAATGTATGATATCAAATTTCAAAGTAACATTATACCCCTGTTAGCCTTTGAAAGTGATTCAAAAATTTTAACAGAAAAAGAAAAAGCAATGTTTCAATTTTATAAAAATTATATTCCAGATGAATCTTATTTTAATTATGATGCTGTTAAGGCCTATGAATGCTACAAGTATGATGATCATCCTACAGTAATGCAACATCTTGATTTCTTAAAAAATCAAGTATACCCGGCATTGAACTTAGAGATAAAAGATACCACTGTTGAAATATGCAATAGTATACACAAAGATATAATTGGTATATGTCCTCTACCAAAAAATAAAGATATCGCACCCTTATTGACTTCTATAATTAAAAGAAAGTATAATGTGTCATATCGACAACCAGTTGGATTTTAAAATGAATGTTATAAATGAATGGGATCCCCTTAAAAAAGTAGTTGTTGGAGTTGCTGACTATGCAACAATACCACCTTTAGATATTAGTCTACGCACAGTAAACTATGCTGATGTTAAAGATGAATCTACTATTCATCAAGGACAATATCCAAAACAAGTAATAGATGAGGCAAATGAAGACTTAGAAACGCTGAGTAACTTTTTAACATCATGCGGTGTAGAAGTTGTACGCCCACGTAGAGAGCCTGTAAAGTATTATAATTATTGTCCACGTGACACAGTGATAGCCTACGGTAATAAGGCCATTGCTGCCCCTATGAGTCTACGTGCCCGAGAAAATGAATATCTAGCCTACGCTGAACATTTGGAAAACGTACACGTTGTGCCTAATTATCAAGAAGATGATATGTACAACTTAGCGTGTCTTGGAGATCCGGACGTACTAGCTCTGCGTAATCATCATCCAAAGTTTGATGCTGCCAATGTTATTAAAGCCAACGACAAACTAATGTATCTAGTTTCTAATAGCGGTAACAAATACGGTGCTCAATATCTTCAAGAGTTACTGAATGTGCCTGTGCATACACTGGAAAATGTTTATAGTTATATGCACATTGATAGCACCGTGGCTTTTTTAAGAGAAGGCCTTATGCTGGTAAATCCCAGTAGAGTTAAGAGTAAAGACATGTTGCCCAAGGAATTTCAAGACTGGGACATTATATTTTCACCTGAGCCTGTTGATATTGGACATTACCCTGGCTGGTGTAATTCGTCTAAGTGGATTAATGTAAACTTGCTAAGTGTTAGTCCTAGTCTTGTTATTCTTGAAAAACATCAGCATAATCTTAGAACAGAACTAGAAAAATACGGAATAGAGTGTGCAATGCTACCCATGCGTCATAGTAGAACTCTAGGTGGATGTTTTCATTGTGTTACATTGGATCTAGTTAGACAATCATGAATCTAGGATATGAGCCAGGTCTCTATTGGTTAAACATTCCAGGTCGAGAAGATCATTTAGGATTTTTAGCAGTTTCTCAATTACGGCTGCATTTTTTTAAAAATATTAAAAATCCTTCTTTTATCTATACTGGTACTAATTTTATTAATGAGTTTAATAATTTAGAGCTTAGTTCAGAATTATCTGAATTAGATGTTTACTTTTTTGAACCTCTATGCTTTAAATCATCAACTGACGAATTTCATAATAGGTCTTTTTACAGTGAGTTTAAAGGTGATGAGGATATTGCCGATATAACAAGCGATGAGTTAGATAGTGTTGAGAACTTTAGAATCAAACATAATCTTAAAACGATCAATGTTTTTACCTGCGAGTACAGAATACAACTGATACAAGATCAATATCCAAATTTAAAATTACATTGCTTTGATATCTTTTTAAGGAGTTTAAATCATGCTCCTAAGTATAATACTATTCAGCACAATATATCTAAAAAGTTTTGGTGTTCAAATTGGAGATATGCAACACACAGACATATTTCCATGGCTTGTCTAGTTAACACAGATGGAAACTATAGTTGGCACATTAAATGTGAGTTAGACAAACTTCGAGAAAATGTGTGGTTTGATCTAGATAAGTTAGAAAATTCTGATCCAATGAGATTTTTAAAATTAGTAGCAGGATCGGCTGTTTTAGAAAATTCTGATCTGCGTATTGATAGAGATACATCTGCGGTAAGAGTTGATAAATTTAATTCAGTTTATATTCCCGGTAATGTTGCACCAGCTGTATCCGATGAGTTTATAACCAGCTACGCAGAATGTTTTTGTGCAGTGGTAAACGAAACAAGGTTTGCACAACCATTTGCCAACATCAGTGAGAAGACACTAAACCCACTGAGAGCAAAATTGCCGTTGATCCTTGTAGCTCCTCCCCGCAGCCTGGAGTATCTTAAAACTTTTGGTTTTAAAACATTTGATCGTTGGTGGGATGAAAGTTATGATCAAGAAGAAAATCATGAACAGCGTATGTTAAAGATATTAGACGTTATTGACTTCATTGATAGCAAGTCTCTTGATGAGCTACAAGAGATGTATAATGAGATGTCTGAAATTCTAGAGCATAACCATCATATAACAAAATGGTTTAAGATTAACACTAATCTTAATGTTTTATAAGAGGTTTAAAAACTAGCGGGTGTTCTTCTACTCGTAGAATATTTTCACCGGGTAGACCAATTTCATATTTTTTATAATCGCTCCAGTCGCCTGTATCTTTCCATATATGCTCAAAACTAAAATCAACTGTGCGATTTAATTCTTTTTCTTCTTCGATCAGTTGATTAAATTCTACTTGGCCACGACCATCATTGCCCCATGTAGGCTTTGCCAGCTGTCTTGCACGGGCAGCAGGATTCCCCTCCATCTTACTATAATCTTGTGCAAAAAATGCACCCCATCTGTCAGAAGTTCTATAAGGATCAGGCTCGACATTTTGTACAAACTTGTACTTGAAATCAGCTGCCCAGTTTCCTCGTTCTAAAACAGTAAACTTAAATTCAGCAGTGTATAGACCAGTGCCAAAATGCCGGCCAAATTCTGCATCATCTAATTCAGGACTAAATTTAATAGTGGCAGTATAGCCACCGCGTGTCTTCCATAACATTCTTAGCAGTGGCCATATTTCGTTTACTAAAGAGTCAGCATAGGGGTTAATATTAGTTTTGATTATATCGTAATCAAATTGTTCGTAGTTAACATTTTTTTCTATGCCAGGTTTAATATATTTTATTGTGTAATGATCTCTTGCCAAGGCAGGTCTGTGAGGATAATTGATACCTCTGTTGCCTATAATCTGATCAAGGAAGATGCTCATGCATTTTACACGCATGAGCAAATGACTGCCACCCTTGGTAAAGTCTTTACTAATCCAATAACCTAAGTATTTGTGGTCTGAGATATTAAACTTTTCTGGATTCTGTCCCACAATAGTTTCAGGGCCGTTAAAAAATCCCACGCCTGTACTCATATTATGTACACTCATATCTCTAACACGCCATAGCATAGTCATAGTGTCTGCGTAGTTTTGATATGTCTCAGTGGGAAATCCCACGATCCAGTTAGTTGCTGCCTTAATTCCTATAGCATGACCGTCTCTAAAATTCTGTTCCATCTCTGAAATAGTAACACCCTTGGCCATACCGTCTAAGACATTTTGACTGCCTGCTTCTGATCCGTAGTTCAGCATCATACATCCGCTGGCATGTAGGTCTTTTAAGTATTCTACATCCATACGTCCGTCGTGTCTAGCGTAGCCTGTCCACTTAATATCCAGACCTTTGGCAATAACGCCTTTGGCAAATGCCCTAAGTTCTTTTAGATTGCCGTTTACAAGACTATCAATGAACCAAAAAACTGTTGTTCCTTTTTCGTTGTACAGGTATTCTACTTCAGTTAGAGCATCTATGGCCTGTCGCTGTCTGTATTTCCAGAAGTGAGTTTCTTCGCAGAATGTACACTTGGCAATACAACCTCTACTTAACTCTGTGGTAACACCATTGGGTATTTTGTATTCATTAAAGTCTATATGATCGTAGTCAGGCATTGGAAAATTGTTAAGATTCAATCTTTGCCCTTCTGGTTGACTTAGATACTGCTGATCAGATCCTGCCAGTCCACTTTCAATTTCATCTAATATTGTTAGTATAGCTTCTTCACCTTCTCCACTGACAATGTAATCGTAGTAAGGCTGCTTGACAAAATATCCTTTTTGCACATTAGGCCCACCTACTGCTATCTTAACATGAGGCATGCGTTTTTTAAGTTCTTGAGCCATCCATTTGGTGGGCTCTTCATTCATTTGATACATGCTGAATCCAACTATAGTTGGATTGTATTCTATGATAGATTCTAAACACTCATTTAACACTGGCTCAATTAGCGGATGAATGTCCTTATAATTATCGTCAACCCAACGCCATATTGTTGTAGGATCCCACAATTTAAAATTTATTTTATCTTCGACGTGTTTTTTATAGTATAGATAGCCTTTAATATTGGCATCAATAATACGACTTTCGTAGCCCGCTTCTTTAACAACAGAGCTAAGTCTACAGAGATTAAATGGAGGAAATTCTGCTGCCCACTGTGGCAGTATTACCAGCATCAATTTAGTTTTTCTAACGGCGTAATCTATTTGTACATTAGTAACATTCTTTTGCTGTGCAGGTTTAGCATACTCTGCAATAGCTTTGAGAGTCATTAAGTGCTTATCGTTGGCTTCTTCAGGGGTCATGAATTATTTAACTTATTCTTTCATCCAGCCCATTATTCTCATATAGGTAGGTAAATCACCGTAGGTATTTCCAACTATAGTAACTTCTTCCTCCATTAAGAATCTAAGGCTTTGCGGAACTATTAGATCTTTATTAGAGAATATTTCTTCTATTTGATTTTTGTTGTGTAGCAATTTTGGTCTAATAAAATCGTACAACTGATTAGGGTTGCTAAACTTTTGATTTATTCGTTTAATATTATTGATGATGCCTTCAATCCTATCTTCTACAAACTCGTTAGTATCAAATTTATAATCAAAAATTTCATCGTATAATTTAAATCCAAAACGATCAACTAGATATCGATGAAATCCTTGGCAACTAAGTGTCAGGAACGGTCGAAATAGCATGACGCTTTTCAATGTTTTTTCTGTTACAAAAAACTCACCTTGATCATATCGAGATTCAGGCACTATGTCCATAAAGGTAGAAACTTGATTCTTTGGAATAATGTTGGGTAAGAACAGCGTGTTTAGTTTGTTTAACTCAAAATCTTCTTCGTCGACTAGTCGACTTCCATCGTGATACATCCAGTTATAGTGTTTGGGATAATGAAATGTAACAATATTTGAATCTATTAATCTGTTCTTAGCCAGTAAATCTACAAGACGGCCGCGCTGCGCTGCGTAATTATGATTATAACAAGTAAATAATTTATTGGGATTAATTTGTTGAGGAGGGTGTGTATTATTAATAGATATGAAATTTTCTTCTTTGGCCAACTCATTGTAAGATATCTTATGTGCAAACATAAAACCGTAGACTAATCCGTATGTTGGCTCAGCTAGTACCCAAGGTCTAACATGCCCTGATTTACCTGTAGTAATCAAATTGACTATTTTATTATTTGATACAGCCCAGTCTTCCAATAAATCAAACAATGGATCAAAAATTTCGTAGTAGGCAAATTCTTCAGCACACCAGCAAATTATCCTATTTGGATTTGCTTCGATGATTTGTTGAGATAACGCTACAGGGTCTTTAATTATAAGGGAATGACATTTTACAAAGTATACTAGCATACATAGTCACTGCATGTTAAATCTTTGTATACATATAACGAATCCCAGCTGTCTTTATGAAGCTGTCGATAGCCGTAGCCGACCATTAACGCATGAAACTTTTCGTAGTCTATACCAGTTTCGTAGTTAGTAAATTCTGATATCTCAGCCCATATACATTTTGGTCTTATAGTTCCAAGTTTACTAAAAACTTTATATTCAGCACCTTGTACATCTATATGAATAAAGTCTGGAGCTACGTTATGTTCGTTGCAAAATGTTTCCAAAGTTATACTAGATACAGTGTATCCTTCGCCCCACTCCCATGTGTCACTTTGTAAATATTCCCCAGGCTTACATACACTACCTGACCACGGCCACTGTTCCCCTTGATACACACTAGAAGGATAAAAAGTCTGTACTCCGTCAACATCTGATAGGGCAAGATGAAAGTAGGTTATGTTATTATCTGCCGCCACTTTTAGATTTGATTCAAGCCATACGTTTGCACATTCAAAAGCATAGAATGTTGACTGAGGAAGGGCTGCTTTTAATCTAAGCGTGTCCCCCATGTCAGCACAGCCAATATCGAATACAATCATGTTATCTTGTAGATTTTCTCTAAGCCAGTCAAAATTTAAGTTGCTCATGAGGTAACGTGTTTAATAATGTTTGCCGACACAGGACTTGAAATTCCTGCTTGGGCAATTTGAAAATTATGATCAACAATGGACTTGACCCTCTGTTTAAAGTCTAAAATCTTAGCACTGTCCCATTGAGCGATCTCATTGCATACTCTAATAATTTCACGGAGTCGTGCCCAACCGTGCTCTATATTATCGTAGTCTTCACTCCAAAAATCACTTAATGTCTTGTAGCCAAGACTATGATATGCTTTTAGTGTGCCTTTCACACCCACCATGATAAACGGATGTTTTTCTTTAACAGGCTTAATAGATTTCTCTGTCATTGAGATTTCGTTTTCTAAAAAGTTAGTTTCTGTTATAATGCTTACTAGGCTATCTTTGTAAAAGTTTTCCGACGAGCTTTGATTAATCTTAATCATCTCGTTGATAGCAGTCTTCCCATCAACAACTAATGGCAATTTGTTCACAAGATCCATTACATCGCCGTTGGTCAAGTTAAAAGCCTCTAACCAATAAGTTTCAAAAATATCTTCAAATTTCCTATCTGGAAATTCTGGTTCTTCTCTAGACATACTAAAGTAACTTCGATCTAGTAAATTGTTTGTGTTAAACAATAGTGCCAGCATATTTCTATGGGCTTTGTGGCGCCTATTCCAGCTTAGAAATAACTTGTTAGGTATAGTTGTCACATCATACTCTGGCTCTGAAGTTAAGTTTGCAATTTCTCCGCTGGCAGAATCTATGGAACACGGGTATGATATTAGTTTTACACGGCGATTTTTATCGTCGGGTACGCTGTATCTTCTAGCATAATTATCGTAGACATCGTCAACGTTCATACAGCCAGTTAGGTATAAAATTTTATATAAGGGAATTCCATAGGATGCAAAATAAGAATGTAGTACGTGTAAATGCTTGTCGTAGACAAATGCTTCGGGACTGTGATCTATTAGAATATATCCATTGCCGTGTTTAATTTTATGTAGTAGGTCTTCTCCAACATGTGCATATTCTAAAATCCCATCACCTATAGTAAAATATGCATCAAAGGTCACACGCCACTGTAGAGTCAACGGATAGATGAATGTATCAGAATCTTTAAGGCTAGTAGTGGGACTCAACTCAAAGTAATTTTTAAAAATATTCCAAACTCCCTCAATCCAAATGCGATTTGATTGTAAACTACTGCCAATAGAAGCATCGGCTAAATTTAAGATATTGGGTATTTCAATATTAGGGAGGGGTCCACGTGGCCCGATCCAGTTGTAGGCCATTTTAATTCTATTCATTATACTTTACAAGAGTTATAAAAATTTTCTAATTCGGGAAATGTTTTAACGAAATCAGTTTTCCTTCGACGATCGTACTCTGTAAACCAACGATAGAAGTCTGCACGACCTTCTTTTATTCTTTGATCAGTGTACACAGTAGTTTCCATATAGGAGACTACTCGACGAAATTTTTCGTATTCTAGATCAGTAAATTTATCGCAGGCATCATTATCTACATTAGCAGCCATAAACTCCAAGGCTTCTTGCATATATGGCAAGAACTCTGCCTTGGGAAGTATGTTCATGTCGTACTGTAGTGGTTCCTTTAGGTAAGGAGTATCAAAACGAATGCGATGTTCAATAGTATTAGAATACCAACCATATTGTTTTCTCCATTCAAGTATTTTTTCTAACAAACTTTTAAAACTAGTAACAGCCAATATGTTAAAAGTAATCATAAAAGTTATTGGGTTTTCTGTCTTAGTTAGATATGTATGAAAGTTATTTTCCCATACTTCTAAGTCTAATCCAGTACGTATATATTCCGCTCGTTCGCCCCAAGTGTCAATACTGGTAAACAATTTAAAGTTTTTAATTTTTCCTTCTACACGAAGTTTCTCAACTTTTTCTGCAAGTCGATTTACTAATAACGGCTTTACTCCTAGATTGCTGTTGATGTTTAGTTCTAAATTAGGCAGTGGGTATCTATCTAAGTTATCTAACAATAGAAATGTGTTCTTTTGTAGTAGAGGTTCGCCACCAGTTATACGTAGAATGTTCAATGATTTACGCAGTGTGGGCCACCAACGCCACCATGCTGCCACATATGGATTCACGTCTTCTTCGTAGATAAACAATCCGTCAACAGTAAATCTGTGATTATTAACGGGATACGCACCGTATTCTTTTATTTCTTTGTAATAACTGCTGGACGCCTTGGGATGGCAGTAACCGCATTTGAAATTACACTCATTGCCAAAACTTATTTCTACATATTCGGGGGCAACATTAAAGTCGGGACCTTCATCTATAATTTCTTGTACTCTTTCAGTCTTATATATGCTGGCATTCCGATCGTGTCGATCACTGATGTAATCATCACCTAGTGCTTCAATGTTCCAACAGTATTGACAACCTTTGGGCTTTTCACCTGCTAGCATTTCTGCACGTTGTTGTTTTTTCTCTATAGTGTTGTGAATAGCACTAGGATTAGTTTTAATTTCTTCTAGTGGAATCTTATGCGGTGCAGGATGATAACAACTGTGGGTTTCACCAGTTTGTAAGTAGATAGTGGTATGATGCCATTTTGCCAAACAGAATGTAGGGCTTACTTGATCGGTTATCTCTTTTATTTCTATAATTCGTTGTTTAGAGGTCATACAGTAATTATCTGATAATACAGCGGTCGCAAAAAAAGTTTGGGGTATTACCCCCAAACTTCTCTGTACTTTGCCATTGCCTTGGCTCTGGCCACCGCCAGTCTAACAGTGACATATGGTGATAACTCGTCTGAGTCTTGATCTACTTGGTCATGGACCACAGTCGGTCTGCGTGGACCAACATGTAAGTCTTGTACAACATCGTCATCATCATCATCACTGCTATCTTCGTAACCTAGATTACTTAGTTGCAGGTGCTGTGGTTGCGGCCGTAGGAGCGGTGTCCTTTTTAGCACTAGTAGTCTTGGCTGTTTTGTGACTTTTGACAGGCTTCTTTGCATCCTTTGCAACTGTGGGTGTAGGACTAGTAGGTGCTGTGGTAGCTTCTGCGGCGAAAGCAGCCACTGTAAAAAGAGTAACAAGAGCGGTAATAACTGATTTCATTTTGATTTCCTTTAGGTTATGTAGGATTTAATCACCTACATATATATAACGCGGTAGCCTAAGAATCAGTTGACATAGTTTGGCATTATGTCCACAAACTGTGACGCACTTTAATTAAACGAATCATCATCTGTTCATCTTCTTTTTCGTAGTCTGCTTCAATCTTGCGAAGAGCCTTGAGTGCTCGATCACTCATTTTACGAAGTTCGGGACTCTTGTCGGCACTCCAACTTAGACTGCCGCCATTAGCAGATCGGCTTGTATCACAATAAGCTGACCAACCACTAGCTTCGTAAGGGTCTGGACGCTTTAGATACACTTCGGTCCACCATGTGTAGAGATCTAAAATTTCCTTGGCTTTGACGGCCTGTTCAGTAGGCTTGCCAAAATTTGGATCGTCCTTGCTAGTGTACTGCTCATCTTTTACAAGACCAGCTTGCCATGCAAGATTGTCTAGACCGGCCTGCGGGCAACGCCACAGGCGCATGTTCCACCAACCAAAGCGCCACCAAGGTGCATTGTACTTGGCACGTTTTTCTTTATCTTCCCAAACAAGGTGCCACCAAGCAAGTTCTACTTCAACAAAATCCACAAGCTCGCTGAACAAACAAGGAAGAAAGCGGTGACCAACATCGCACCACTGTCCTTTAGATATAAGAGAACTATGGGCAGTGAGAGCGTGAGTATGAGATACCCAACGATTATTGATGTAATATTTGACCGCATAAATTCGGTCAGGAATGAAGTAGATTGCACTTTGTATATAGTCTAATCCTTCTTCTGCTAGCCAAAAGCGGAAGTTATGACGTATTTTAGCAGTAGTACGCCACTCGTCCCAACCCTCCATGGTTTCAGCACGTGGCTTGGCAGTGCCGCGAATCCAGTCTGCAAACTTTGTACATGACCAATAGTTACTACGCATCATTCTTTCCTTAAAAATGGTACTAGGTTAGGAGCAGTCCATCCCAGTGGTTTCAATACTTTACCGTCCTCTCGCTTGCGTACCTTGCCCGTCTCATGGTCAATTTTGGCAAAGTTAGTACGCATGACTTCTTTCCATGCACCTTCAGCATCAAATCCCGCTGAATGAATGGCACCAATTGTCACAACTAGAATATCTATGAGTGCATCCAATTCTGCCTCCATATCGTGCGCTTCTTGAAATTCTTTAAATTCTTCTTCAATCAGGCTCTTGTACATATTGTACTGCGATTCATCAAACTTGTCAACACTTTGATCACAGGCCTTCATGAATTTTTCTTGATCTCTAAACGGATTTGACATTTTATCTCTCTTTCGGGCATTCGGGTAGTTCGTGAAATCTTTCTACAAAGCTCTCTTCATAGCAACTGTACTCTTGTACTTCATCTTCTGTATTATGGCGATAGTCTCGATAATATATCCAAACATGTCCATCTAATTCAACTCTATTTAAAACTAAAAAAACTTTTCCACTAGCACTGGCCCAGCATGATCCTTCGTTGATCATAGTTTTTCTCCTTGCGTAAATCCCCTAAATCCTTTAAAGCGTGGAAAGCGCAAACTATATGTGCCGTCTTGATTTTGAGTTATTGCATCTGCACGTACTTCAACGATGTGGCCGTCGACTCGGCATGACCAAAACTCATCACGCTGTTCATCTGTAAAGCCACTACCAACATTAACACGAATAGCTTTCCCATCATCTACTCCTTCGCAGACCAATGCGCCCATCTTACCCACATTCTTACCAGTGCCTTCTTCGGTGGCTACTACAGTGAGACTAACTTCAATAAATGGTTTGAGTTTGAGCCAACTGGCAGTCCTCTTACATTCATAAGGTGCTTCTGGATCCTTGATCATAATGCCTTCGTATCCACCTGCAACAGCCTTGGCATTGATCTCACTAAACCGTTTATTACCTTCTTCTGTGTCTAAATCTACAAGCTCTTGCGCTACAACTGTAACATTAGGCATAAGATGTTGACGTTTAGTGACCCAATTGGTTACCATTTGTGTGCGTTGACTTTGCTTACGACTCCAACTACCTTTTTCAAAATCAGCTAGCGGCAAAATATCAAACAAGTTAAGTATGGCATCACCTGCTTTGACATTGTCTTTTCGATGCACTTGCTTCATTAGGTCTTGGAAACTACTACTCATAATTTCGCCGTCTAGTACCATTGCTTCTTCGCCGTCAGTGAATGCGGCAGCAATCTGTTCAACTATGTGAGGGAAGTTGACAAGCTCTTTACCATTGCGGCTAAACATATTGATACGACCGTCAGGGTATACAATAGTGATAACCCTAACGCCATCCAATTTAACTTCGATAAGTTTTTGCCCTTGGACCTTTGATTCATGATTAGCACTATCGTGAGCAAGCTGACAACCAAAAATAGGAATAGCATACGTAGCATAGTTTTTCTCCACAACCTTGTTGACAGTTTTTTCACTGACACCACAGCGCAGGTCTTTGATTAAAATACGTCTGTACCAATCATTCCACTGTTCTTTGGTGGATTCTTTCATCATCTCAGCAACGGCATCACGAGCAGCGTTTCCGGTAAGGTCACGAGTGATAAGGCAGCTAATAATAAGGCTAAAATTGTTATAATGGAGGCCAGGGCCGTCTTCATCAGTTTTCTCCGGTATTTGTTTAAGCCCAAATGTCGTCATTGGGTCAAGTGCTAGTCTACATCCGTCAAAAAACTCTTCATTCCCTGCCTCTGCTTGGGCCAGAATAATTTGTTCTTTATTGGTACGCAGATTATGCGTTTCTAAAGCACGTATAACTTGATAACAAGGATCGCTCATTTTGATTCCTAACAGTGGTTAATGTTAGTATTATACAGTCTAATTATCAGTGTGTCAAGTGATCTTGGGTCTTAAATGGTTTGCCGTTATAGGCATACTCTAATTGGCTCAAAATTTTACGCTTCATTTGGCGTACTTTTGGGTGATTGTGATCGTACTCAAATGCCTTCATGAATCTACCCCAGCCGTTTAGACGGCTTCGATTTGGAACTTTTGAATCTAAATATGCTCTGATTGACTTGACATCCCAACCAAATTTATCAATCATATCCTGTGCTAGATTAAAAGAGTGAGCGCCCATTTCATCACGATGCCCGTAATACTCTTGCTCTCGTCGTGTTCTAGCATAATAGGCAGTGCTTTCGTACCCGGGCAATGACTTGAACCCTCTAGCACGATATTGTCTTGTGTGAATGACCTCGTGTAGCACTGTATCAGCAAATAATTTGCACATACGTACCCAACGGTAGTTACTTATCTGTACTGTGGAAATTTTTGAAGAATAGGCAAACTCAATTTCAATAAAACGCTTTCGTTTGAGTTTATCCAAATCAGAATAATAAGCACCGCCTATCCAAATTTCATTTTTATTAACTAGCGGTATTCTGCTTCTAACAACATTTATTGGGAGATGTTGTTTGATATGCTGACTTAATAGTTTGTTTATTTTATCAACAGTTAGTCTTCGGTCTACAATCTCAGGTTTGAGCTTGTAAAGCATTGAGTATAACACAGAACGATCTAACGCAGACCAATTAAAGGCTTCGCGGGCCATAGCACACTCCTAGACATAGTATTTATAGTGTACTACGGCTTTCAATTATGTGTGTACTTTATGGTGATTTTTTATAAAATTTCTTTTTCAAATAAATAAAATATTAGGATTGTACAATGAAATCATTTAAAGATTATCTAGCAGAAGCTGAAGATATAGAAGATCTGAGAGGCATGCAAAACGATAACGATGACAGCCCATATGGCATGGCCCACAAATGGCACGGTTTTGGATACTGTCCGTCGGATGCTAGACAACGTGCTCAGGAGTTAGCCAAGGCCATGGGTTTGAATTATGCTGATCTCGGTATTACTATGAGCGGTGGTGCAAGACGTAGATTCAGTTCTATAAACACTGTACCCACTAAGTTCTTTAAAGAAAATCCATCTAAAGGGCACTACAGTGACGGCCAGCCAGTGGCTGACACCATTGAGATTCCTGTAAATCTTTATACTGGTGCAGAGCGTGAAGCTGTTACAGACCCCAAAGCGCCGCAGCCTGCGTGGGAAAGATTAGACGGAGAAGATCCGGGTGTAGGATGCGAGGCAGATTTGCCCCTTGGTGCAAAACATCCCCTACGCGGTAATACCTTGCAGAAAAAATCTACTAGTCCTGCGGATAAATCACCTGGTTCGCCTACTACTGGAAAACCATCAGCTAAATCTGATCCTAAGGTAAGAGAACTACAAGATAGAATACTTGCCAAAGATCCCAAGGCATTACCTAGATTTGGTGCAGATGGAATTATGGGCAAGGAAACACGAGCCGCTATGCAGAGACTAGGAATACAAGAATCTCTGGAATTACAACGTATATTGGATCTGGTTAAGATCTAATTACGGACGTTTTGTAATTATTTCGTCTGCTAATCCAAAATCTACAGATTCTTGAGCGCTCATAAAGTTATCACGTTCCATACCAGCATAGAACTCTTCGTAGGTCTTACCCTTTGAATTATGCTTAACATAGATTTCAGTTAGGGATTTTTTCATCTTGATAATCTCTTTGACTTGAATTTCCATGTCTGTGGCCTGTCCACCTGCACCACCTGACGGCTGGTGGATCATGTGACGAGCGTTAGGTAGAATTTTCCGTTTGCCAGCAGCGCCAGCAGTGGCAAGCAGACTACCCATACTACAAGCCTGTCCCATAACGATGGTCGATATGTCGGGTCTGATAAACTGCATCGTATCATAGATAGCCATACCAGCGGTAACAACACCGCCAGGGCTATTAATGAAAAAGTGAATATCTTCATTTCCTTGACTTTCTAAAAATAAAAGTTGAGCTACAATTAAACTTGCTGAATGTTCGTTGACATCTGTGTCTAACATGACAATACGGTCTTTGAGTAAGCGACTGTAAATGTCGTAGGCACGTTCGCCACGGGCTTCGGTCTCAATGACCATGGGTACTAAGTTAGGCATCTGTTTCTTTCCTTGTCTGCTTTGCAAATAATTCAAGTGCTTCAATTAAATTGAGAACACCTTCTTGGTTCATAGTAAGTGTAGTATAACCTACTCTTAAAGTTATACGATTATCATCAGTTATACCAATGCTGTAGTGCTCTTGTTCTTGCTTGGGCGGCTCAATCTTTGGTATTACGGGCATCTCATAATCTCTGCGTGTTCTAAACCAATCAAACATAATTAAGCCTTTGAAGTATTGTAAGTCTGTGCAAAGATATCTTTCTTTACAACACCGTAGTCGTTTTCACCGTGTCGTACAATATAGTCCTCACCTGCCTTATAATTTAAATCGCCCCATGATGCTTTTACTACACCATCGTGATCTGCTAGTTTAGCTCGTTTGATAATCTTTTTAGGCGTAGCAGTACCATCTTCATTATCGTCATAGTAGTCTGCAAATTTCTCAGCAGTGACCGGATACTGTTCACCTTTGGGACCAGTGATAATTTTGTGTCCTGCATGATAGTCAACAGGTCCTTCTAGCGTGTCAATAGTACCGGATGTAAGGGCTGTCCTATAATGAATTGGGTTAGAATGTTTATAAGTTTCAAAACTTCCATGTTTAAACCAATGGTCACTAATACCTTCTATGGATTCTACAATATTCATAAATTCTTTAATCATTTATATTCCTTGTCTAACTTCACGTTGGTCAACCCTGCGATAGTTTGAAATTTTTCCCAGGCCATTTTAGCAGCTGGATTATTCTCTAGCTCACTGCTTGGTAGAACTGTTTCTAACCAAATCTCAGGTCGGCGACTTGGGTGTGCGCCAAACTTGCGTGGTTGATGCAGTTTACCTTTTTCCCAAAGTTCAATACTCACTGAACGGAATCGATCTTCATCTTCGTTTGAGTATTCAGCCCATTCTGGATTACTCAATCCGTGGTAGTCAGTATACCCTGCCCAAATACCTTGCCACTGTGCATCGTCATGCGGATCAAAGTCTGTGCGACTAATGATAACTAGTACATCCTCAATGGCCACAATTCCCTCAACGATGTCTCTAACACAGCGACTATAACTTAATCCAACTTTCATATCAACCTCTTAGGCCTGTTTGTGTTTTTATAATTGAAGGTCCATCACTTTCAAAGTCCATGCCAGCGGCACGACCTTCGTAGACACGACCATTCCATTTCATTCCAACCTTAACTGACTTGTTGAGAATAACAGTAAGCCTATCATTCTCAATAAATTCATGTACTACTGCTTGAGTAGATCTGTTGGCTGGTACTTGTTTAATAGTGCAGTTTTCACTGTGCCTCGTTACTGTACTCAAAGTCTTCTCCGGTGTTAAACTCAATTCGTTTGATACTGTCCCATCGAAAGCTACGCCAGCCATTTGATTCAAGATCGTAAACTGGCATAACCTCTTCACTGACAGTGCGCTCATTTCTAGATTCTAACACTGTTGGATCTTTAAACAAGATGTAGGTTGGATCTGTTGTGCATTTCATTACACGTTCAGATCCATCCTTCTTGGTAAAAGTCACTGTAACAGGCCCTGTACTAAGATTTGACCTAAGCCAATCTTTGAACAGTTTTAAATCTGCTTCACTCATTGATTTGATTGCGGAGTTCTGCATTTTCTGCCTCTAACTTCTTAATATGAGCCGCTAATTCCATCAACAGCTCGTAAAGATTTTGTGCTGTTACCTGTGTTGCCGATGCAATATCTAGTTTGGTGTTGCTGATTTCTTCCATTATACCTCCACGTATTTTAATTTAAAATTGTCTGCTTGAGCTTCGTAGTTAACGTAACCTCTAGGGTTACATACTATTCGTGTACTGCCAATCATGTAGTCAAACTCATGATGAGTATGTCCATGTGTCCACAGTTTGATCTGCGGATGGTCTAGGATGAAGTCATCTAGGCTACTACTGTAACCGCCATTCATCAGTGTTTCTCCTTTGTACTGCTCATGCGTACTTAGGCGACTGGGTGCGTGATGTCCGACAACTACAAACTTTTGATCAAACTTACCTTCAATCATCAACTGAATGTAGTTAACCATATCTTTATGATACTTGACTGCCTCTGCCGGTGTAAACTTAGCAGGCTCATCTTTGAATTTGAAACCGTCTTCAATGTAGAATCCAGTTTTTTCATTGACAACATACTGTCCATCATCACCGACTTTGTACAATGGAACTCTGCGTTGCATTGTACCGTTGTACACAGTTCGAAAATCATTCATCATACCTTTTATATGCAGCATGGTCAATGGATCTTCGTTGTTCATGTCAGTCCACAGTGTGCCACCTATAAAGGTAACATCGTCAATGACTACTTGACTTTGATCAAGCACATACACATTTTCTAAGTCTTTAAACTTATCTTTAAGGATCGGAATTGTCTTTTGAAAATCGCCATGGTAGTGTTCGTGATTACCTACGACCAAAATCACCTTGGGGAATTGGAAACTGCATCGTTTCATAAAATCCGTGTAACGAGAATCTTTGGCACCGGGTTCTAGTACATTATATCTATCAGGCTTGCCAAAGTCAGCAGCCACTAGGATATCTCCGCCAAGGATTAGTACATCCGCAGATTCTTCATTCTTAAGGATAATGTCTCCAAATTCCAAATGGAGATCAGAACAGATTGCAATTTTCATAGTGTAATTTTACAGGAAAATATAACGCTTGTCAAGTGTTTCTAAATGTTTATAGACTTTTTTGGCCAAGCGTCTTACCAAAAAGTCAAAGCCAAAACACCTTATGTAGGCATTCAAATTTGGACTAGCGTACCTAACGCCATTTCTTCGCCTGCTCAATACAGTTATTCTAGTCAAATATGTTTTGGCTTTTTGCTCACCTATAGCCCGTAACAGTTCTATGGCTATGCTAAGTGCATAGGCATCTAGTTCGTCGGGGTCGGCAAGGTATTTACTATAAGGGGTAGTATAGTGTTCTCCGTAGGTCTTGTACTGTCGTTGCCTGCTTTGCTTTTGATGTCTATATTCATGTACTGTAGCATCAAATATTTCAGTGAGCATCTCAGTCATTTGAATTCTTCCAAACAATTCATTTTTTAAAAAGTTATGATGCAGTACAATTTCAATCGAAGTTTCACCTTCGTAGTCTGCGTCATTGTCGTAATAGGCCATGACATAAAATTCTGATGTTGCAAGAAACTTTTCTTTCTTGACTGTGACCATGACATCAAAATTGTGATTTGAAAATTCTTTACGTAATTGCCCTATGAGTCTTTTAAAGCTAATAGGATCGATATTATTCTCTCGAACGTTGTTACACACTGAATATGTACGCTCAAGTATCGAATTCATGTTATAACCTAAAGGTTATTCTGCCCTTGCTTAGGTCATATGGACTAACTTCTAATCTCACATTGTCTCCTAAAATTACTTTAATTTTATGCTTTTTGAGTTTTCCTCCAATGTAGCAAATTAACATGTGCTCCATATTTTCTACTCTAACTCTGAATGTAGAATTTGGTAATACCTCTGTGACTGTGCCTATTAGTTCTATTAATTCTGAATTTTTAGCCATGCTTCTTAATGCTGATTGCACCGTCCTCCAACGTTATATCTAACACTGTACCATTCTCCCATCCCATTTGTTCAAGAACCTCGGGCGGGATCTTCATCATTACATTGTCCGGGTCTCCGGGGATGTCTTCAAATATTTCTTCTACTGCATATTCTTTTTTCATATCTAACTCCTAATTGTTCGCTATGCTATATATAGTTATACTTAACTTTATAATTTATGGATAATATTGCTGAAAAACTTATTGCGCTCACTGAACACTATAGTGGTGTTTCCAATGTAACTTTAACCATGCATCTTAAAACTGATCTTGAGCTAGACAGTCTAAGTCTTACAGAGTTAGTCGTTGCCTGTGAAGATGAATTTGGTATTGAGATAGACATGGATCATCCCTCTGTCAGATTGGCCACTACCCTAAATGATTTTTATGACGGCATTATTCTTCTTAAGCAGTCTCCCGCTTCTTAATTAATTTAACCAACCAGTAGGTTGGATCTAACTCCCACCAATGTCTTCCAAAGTTTGGATTG
>Ga0114968_10000257_pt1 | contig 39315 bp, 34 predicted proteins | sample M_130807_EF_Meta_FD_87020 | JGI IMG/M metagenome (GOLD analysis project Ga0114968, IMG submission 87020) | Freshwater microbial communities from Lake Montjoie, Canada to study carbon cycling - M_130807_EF_MetaG | ecosystem: Environmental > Aquatic > Freshwater > Lake | place: Lake Montjoie... | reverse complement strand
CCCATTTCGAACAGAGAAGTTAAGCCTGCTTGCGCTGATGGTACTGCGGTTTTGATCGTGGGAGAGTAAGTCGATGCCGATTTTAAAAGCCTCACAGTATTGTGGGGCTTTTTTTTTGAGGTAAACAAGTAGTTGTAACATTTTGCGCCATCAGATTGTTATAGTTTTGATTTATGCATTGATGCATGTATTATTGTTTATTTATGAATTATGGCGCAACGGAAGCATACATTATTTGGATTCCTTTTTCTATTCCTTTTTACAGGAAGTATTCAATTGAATGCCCAGGAAATTGATCCTGACGATTCGTTTACGATTGATTTGTGTTTGCCCAACGCAATGGGTAACTTACCCTTTCAAAATATCATGCAGGGTTTAGTGCACGCCAGTACGCATTATCAATATGCTTTTAAATCGGGTTATTATGTGGGGGCAGGCATACATTATAGTTATTTTGCAATCAATGAATTTCGTGTGACGCCCAAAGTATATGGTGGTATACACTCTTGTGCTGCATTTTTGAAAACAGGTCATGAAAAGTTTTGGTCTGAACGTTTCGGTACAGATATAGGATTACGTGCAGGTTGGGTTAGAAGTTTTGTCGTTTCAGATGCACTCTCTACTAAAGATCAATCACCTACAATAAAGGAAGGATTTTACATAGAACCAAATTTGAGCCTCATACTCAGTTCAGATGTGAATCAAAGTTTTAGGTTAACTATCGGTTATCCATTTTATGGTGTAGCATTTTCTCCTCAATTAATTGGAATAGAAGGCAATATGGGTTATGATATGTCAGAGTTTACTAAGAATTCAAGTTTTTTAAGCATAGGTTTTGGCTATACTTACTACTTGAACGGTAAAAAAAGCAGCGCAGTAGAGGATTAAGTTTGCAGTACGCCAACCTTATAGGTGGGCAGTGTTCCTTCATGTGCTGCCATTTCAATGCCCATCGAAATTGTTTTTCTAGTGTCTTTGGGATCAATGATGGCGTCTATCCACAAACGGCTTGCTGCATAATACGGTGAAATTTGTGCATCATAGCGCGCTTTGATTTCATCTAATAACGCTTTTTCACGTTCAGGATCAATTGTTTCTCCTTTTGCTTTGAGTTTGGCTACTTCAATTTGCAGCAGGGTTTTAGCCGCAGCAGCACCCGACATCACAGCAATTTCAGCAGTTGGCCAAGCTACGATCAATCGGGGGTCATATGCTTTTCCACACATGGCGTAGTTTCCTGCACCATAAGAGTTACCAATTACAATAGAGAATTTAGGGACCACGCTATTGGCCATGGCATTGACCATTTTCGCTCCATCTTTAATGATGCCGCCGTGTTCACTTTTTGAACCAACCATAAAACCGGTAACGTCGTGTAAGAATACCAAAGGTATCTGCTTTTGGTTGCAGAGCATAATGAAACGCGCAGCTTTGTCAGCGCTATCCGAATAGATAACCCCACCGAATTGCATTTCTCCTTTTGCGTTTTTAACTACCGTACGGTTGTTGGCTATAATTCCGACACTCCAGCCATCTATGCGTGCATACGTTGTAATGAGTGTTTTACCGAAATCTGGCTTGTATTCGCTCAGTGAACCTTCATCGACGATTGTTTTCAATAAGGCTTTGGTTTCGTAGGGTTTGGAACGGTCTGTGGGTATGATTCCGTAGGCGTTAATTGGGAAATTTTCGGGGTCAATCGCGGCGCAGCGGTCAAAGCCCACTTTATTTTGATGTCCAATGCGTGCTATTAAATCTCTGATTTTAAGCAAGCAAGTGCTGTCGTCGGCTACCTTGTAGTCACAAACACCCGAGATTTCGGTTTGGGTTGTGGCCCCTCCAAGGGTTTCGTTGTCGATGTCTTCTCCGATGGCTGCTTTCACTAAATAGGAGCCCGCCAAGAAAATAGTACCTGTTTTGTCTACAATGAGAGATTCATCTGACATAATAGGTAAGTAGGCACCTCCAGCAACACAACTGCCCATCACGGCAGCAATTTGGGTGATTCCCATCGCCGACATTTTGGCGTTGTTGCGAAAAATACGGCCGAAATGTTCTTTGTCTGCAAAGATATCTTCTTGCATGGGTAAATAAACACCAGCGGAGTCGACAAGATAAATGATTGGCAAGCGGTTTTCCATGGCAATTTCTTGCGCTCGGAGGTTCTTTTTTCCTGTAATGGGGAACCAAGCTCCTGCTTTGACAGTTGCATCATTGGCAACAATAATACACTGACGCCCACTCACATAACCGATCACAACTGCTACCCCAGCACCAGGGCAACCACCGTGTTCGGCGTACATATCGTGGCCGGCAAGTGCACCTATTTCGATCCGTTCTGTATTGGCATCGAGCAGTTGGTCTATGCGTTCACGCGCCGTGAGTTTACCTGCTTCGTGCTGTTTATCGATTCGAGTTTTTCCCCCGCCTAGATAAATTTTTTCTAATTTTTGTTCTAGCGCTCTTATTTTAAGGCGCATTTGATCTTCGTTGAAATTGAAGTCGAGTTCTTGTTTTGTTGCCATGTGTTGATTGGGATTCAAATATACGAAATGTAATCATCCCTTGTCATGTTTGGGCTTTTTCCTATTTTCATGGATTCAAATAAAATCTGATCAGCTATGCAAGAAGGTTCCAACACAACAGCACCGGAAAAAACAAAGAAAAACCGTTTAACGTTATACATTTTAGTAGCGATGTTGCTAGGAGGGATATTAGGAGCAATAGTTCACTCCAACTTTAATGCTGAAGCAGCAACCAAATTCAGCGCGCATATCAAATTACTTGCAACCATTTTTATTCGCTTGGTCCAGATGATCATCGCTCCTTTGGTTTTGACAACACTTGTTGTGGGTATTGCCAAGTTGGGCGACATCAAATCGGTAGGTAGAATAGGCGGCAGGGCATTGGGATGGTTTTTCACGGCCTCATTTATTTCCTTAATTATTGGGCTTTTGTGGGTCAATTTTTTACAACCTGGCCAGGGTGTTAATTTGTCAGATGTAGATCAATCAGCAGTTGCAGAGCTTACAGATAAAACCCAAGATTTTTCTATCCAACATTTTGTTGAACACATCATTCCAAAATCGGTGTTTGAAGCTATGGCAACAAATGAAATTCTTCAAATTGTCATTTTTTCAATCTTCTTCGGTTTGGCTGCAGCTTCTATCGGCGATAACGTCAAGCCGGTAATCAACGCCCTTGATAAAACCTCTCATATCATTTTGAAAATGGTCAATTTCGTGATGAAATTTGCACCAATTGGTGTTTTTGGAGCAATTGCCGGTGTTTTTGCAGTGAAAGATGTGTCTGAATTGCTGTATACGTATACCAAGTTTTTTAGCTCCTTTCTTGTTGGAATAGCTTCGCTTTGGGTAGTTCTCTTGTTTGTAGGGTATATTTTCTTGCGCAAGCATTTACTTACTTTGCTCAAACGCATCGTGAGTCCGTTGGTCATTGCCTTTGGCACCACGAGTAGCGAGGCTGTCTTTCCGAAATTAACAGAAGAATTAGAGCGCTTTGGTATCAAAGACCGCATTGTATCATTCATGCTTCCATTGGGTTACTCTTTCAATTTGGACGGCAGCATGATGTACATGACTTTTGCTAGTATTTTTATCGCACAAGTTTACGGCGTGCCGCTTGACACCGGTACACAGCTCACTATGTTACTCGTTTTGATGCTCACAAGTAAAGGAATTGCAGGCGTGCCGAGGGCTAGTTTGGTGGTGGTTGCCGCAACTTGTGGCATGTTCAATATTCCAATTGAAGGTGTAGCGCTCATTTTGCCAATAGACCATTTTTGTGATATGTTTCGCAGCGCAACCAATGTGCTTGGTAATTCCATTGCCACTGCTGTGGTCGGCAAATGGGAAGGTGAAAATGGCTAATTAAGGCTTACTAAGAACATTGCGCAGCATCTGTGCATCCAAGTCGTGAGCTCCTTCAAAGGTATGGATGTCAAATCCAAGTTCCGTATATTTATGCTTAATTTTTACTATATTTTCTGAATCAAAATAAGGGTCTTCTGATCCGATGACAAAGTCCATTTTGTTTCCCTTTGAGAAGTGATCCATTGCGATATCTGGCGGAAACACACTAGCCCACAAAATCAGTTGTGAAAACAGCGAAGGATCTGCCTGATACAATCTTGCTGCGGTCGCGCCTCCTTGAGAGAATCCTAGAAGCGTGAGTTTCGCATTAGGATTGCTTCCGCGTATTTCGGCTGTTAGTTGAAGTAAATAGCGTGTGTTTTCCGAGATGTCTTGTTCCCTCCATTCTTTGGTCATCCATGACGCACCTACGCGACCACTGCTCCCTTCGAGATAAAAACGGTGCGGTCCTTCTGGAATCACCAAACCAAAGTCATGTTCAATTGATTGGAACTTGCGATAAAAATATTGTGCCAGTTGGCCATAGCCGTGCAGGGCAAGGAGGATTTCTGCTTTGTTTGACCAATCATTTTGATAGTACCGACGTGTTTGTTCAATACATATTTGGCTTTCTAACATAATGAACTCAAGGTTTGGATTTTAAAATTAACACTATATTTGAAGGTGCGAAAATTTTTGCTGTATGGTTTCTTGACTCTTTTGAGCTACCAATTCGTGGGTTTTTTCACGTTTGTGGAGCTTGAACACTACTTTATTCGCAAAGAAATTAAAAAGGCAATAAAGCTATCTGTTCCTGAAAATCAATTGATTAAATTTCATTTTACAGCAAAAGAAAGTCAAAAGCTGAATTGGGTTAAGCCACATGAATTCCGACTCAATGGTCGCTTCTACGATGTCGTTCACAAGCAGAAAGTAAAAGGTATTTGGTATTTTCAGTGTATAGATGACCGCCAAGAAACGGCCTTATTCAAGAAACTAGATTTTGCTACCGCAGCGAACCTCGTCAATTCATCAGACCAGCATCCTGTTCATGGCTGGCTCAAACTGATGAATGAGCCCATGGAGCCCGTTCAGGCATTTCAATTCACTTGTAAAGGCTTTGATGAAAATACTTCACAGGTACAAAAGACATATCTCAATCTTTATCTCTCCAAAGAACACTCCATAGCTGCGCCTCCTCCGGAAATGACTGTCTAAGAAACTCGTTTTTTTATTCACATCATTTTTTTATCCAATGAGAACAATATTAGCAATGCTGTTATGTGTTTTTATTGGTGCTCAAAATTTACATGCACAATTTGTATGTGGCGCCAATCAAAAACTCCAACAGCTTTACCAAAACGATCCTCAATTAATGAGAGATCATGAAGCGTTGCTGCGAAGCAACTACCGGATAGAAGAGAAAGACAACGATACCATGGTTATTTTTACGATACCTATTGTATTTCATGTCATTCACTACAATGGTTCCGAAAATATCACCGATGATCAGATATATGATCAAGTGGCAATTTTAAATCGAGATTACAGGCTATTGAATGAAGATACCGCCTTCGTAATTGACGATTTCAAATCAATTTACGCAGATGTAGGTATTGAGTTTAAATTAGCAAAGATTGATCCGTATGGAAACTGTACGAACGGGATTGAGCATATTTATTCCCATGAGACGTTTCAAGGCGACGACTATTCTAAGTTGAATCAATGGTATCGATCCAATTACCTCAACGTTTGGGTTGTAGACCAAATGGAGAATGGGGTGGCCGGATATGCATACTATCCAACAGCCGTAGATGGTACTGGATTTTGGCGAGACGGCATTATCATCCTAAATAACTATATCGGTTCAATTGGCACCTCTAATCTAACGAATTCTCGTGCATTAACCCACGAAATCGGACATTATTTAGGCTTGTCTCATCCATGGGGATCTACGAATGAACCCGGTGTGGCTTGTGGAAACGACGGAATTCCCGATACTCCAGTTACCCGTGGTTCAAATTTGAATTGTGACCTCAGTTTATCTCAGTGTACGGTAGGAGTTATTGAAAATGTGCAAAACTACATGGACTACTCCTATTGTTCAGTAATGTTTACCCAGAATCAGGCAACTGCAATGCGCAATATTTTGCAGGGAATATCAGCAAACCGCAATCATTTGATCAACGATACCACAGCGCTTGTAACCGGTATCAACATGGACAATTTGCCAGAATGCGTCCCTATTCCATATGCATTTCCAAGCAGAACAATTGTGTGTCCAGGAGAGGTTGTCACTTTTTACGACCGCTCTTACAACGGTACAGCCACCATTAGAGAATGGTCGTTTTTTGATGGTCAAGCCACGAGTACGACAACAGCCAATCCTTCTGTTACTTACACAACTCCAGGATACAAATCTGTTATACTTCGTGTTGGCAATGGTCAAGGAATGGATTCAATAGTATTGTCTAATGTAGTTTATGTAACAACAGAATGGCCTGATTTCGTTGGTCCGGCAACCATTGACTTTGAAGTGCAAACTCCTTATTTTATAGAGAATCCAGAACACAATTGGGCAAAATTTGAAGTCTTGTCTGGAGTAGGTTACAATCAGTCAAAGGCGTTGAAGCTCTCCAATTTTTTCAATATTGCCGGTACAACACCATACTCTCCAAGTTCCTTTTATAACAATCGTTTGGGTGGTTCTCAAGATGCGTTTATTACGCCTTCTTTTGATCTTTTAACTACCTCTAGTGTTCAGGTTACTTTTGATTATGCCTATGCAACAAATGCAGAAAACGAGACAGACATTACCGAATCCTTGCAAGTATTGAGTTCAAGAAACTGTGGTTTATCTTGGAACCCAAGACTCACAATAACGGGGGCTGAACTATTGACTGCGGGTAATTATGGCTATAACGCCTTTGTCCCAACTACTCAAGTGGTATGGAAGTCTGCAAGTTTCAATTATTCGCCCAACGGACAAGATACCGACACCCGATTTAAATTTTTATTCACCGCCTCTGATTTTTCAAATAACCTTTACATCGATAATATTCGTGTAAATGGCGTATTGCAACTTACAGAGCAAAAATCAAATCAAATTCAAGTTTATCCGAATCCGTTGGATCTTGGAAATGGAAAGGTTTTACACGTTCAGACAACAATTGAACTTACTCAACTTGAGTTAGTAAATCAATTGGGGCAAGCGCTGTCAATTGCTTCTATTGTAAAAGAAGGACAAAAGTATTTAGTTGCGATCCAATCAACATTGGCTCCAGGACTTTACTATCTCAAATCCCAGTCGAATGACGGTACTCAAATCACACCAATTCACATTAATAATTAATTTATGAAATCAATATTTTATTTATGTCTATTCCTTTTGCTTCTTCCTGCCCTAGGATTTACGCAAATCACCTTTGAAGTCAGAGATGCCTACACTTTCGAATCCGTAAATGGCCTCTCATTTAAAACCAAAGCCAAACTCAGTCAACAAACGAATACAGTTTATCAGATTGAGTCCGCACAATTTCCGCTTACCATTGAAATCAGCCATCCGGATTATGATCCGTACCAATTGGCTATTCCGAATTCAGGCAGCGCGGTCGCAATTACTGTTTATTTGGTGCCGAATGCGCAGACCGAAAACGAAACTGTTGTATCGGCAAATCGAAGCACAGAGAAACGAAAAGACGTTGCTCAAAAGATTCAAGTTGTTCGCGCTTCTGAATTACAATTTCAACAACAGACTTCCATGGCCGATGTTATAGCCAACTCAGGGTCCGTATTTGTTCAGAAAAGTCAGCTTGGTGGCGGAAGTCCGATCATCCGCGGTTTTGAAACCAATAAAGTGTTGCTCGTCGTGGATGGCATCCGCATGAACAATGCCATCTATCGTGGCGGTCACCTCCAAAACGTACTGACACTTGATCAGGCCAATATGGATCGTGTGGAGCTTGTTTTTGGTCCAGGTTCAGTGATGTATGGTTCTGATGCTATCGGTGGTGTGCTGAGTTTTCAGACCAAAAAACCGGTGTTCAGCACCTCAGATCAGTTATTGGTGCGCAGCAGTGCGTACATGCGCGCTTTTTCTGCAGGTGCAGGTTATGCAGCCAATGCGCAAGTTAATTTGGGTACCAAACGTTTCGCGTCTCTGACCTCCATTTCCTATTCCAATTTTGGAGATTTGCGTCAAGGAAAGAACAGATCAGCAGCGATTGGGAATTTAGGTTATCGCCCTTGGTATGTTGCCCAGATAAACGGTCAAGATAGCATGATGGTCAATGCAGATAGCTCCTTACAAGTTGGTTCAGGCTATACGCAATACGATGTACTTCAAAAATTCAGTTTTGTACAAAAACCAGGCGTACTTCATCACTTGAATTTACAATTATCAAATTCTGGTAATGTTGATCGTTATGATCGCTTGACGCTGATGTCTGGAGTGAAGCCAAAATTTGCTGAATGGTATTACGGACCACAGTATCGTTTGTTGGCTGCTTACACTTTAGAGCTCAGTAATGCGACCAAATGCTATGACAACGCAAGAATTATTCTGGCGTATCAAGGTATCGAGGAAAGCCGCATGGATAGAAGATTTCAGAAAGCAAGTCTCAATCACCGCATCGAGCAACTCGATATCTACACCCTCAATGCCGACTTCATGAAAAAAAATGGTGCGCATGAGTTGCGTTATGGTGCAGAAGCATATTTGAATAAAGTCAATTCAACTGCCTTTGCCGAGAACATCAATACAGGCGTGCAAACAGCTATTGATACGCGCTACCCTGACGGAGGTTCATCTATGCAGGGCGCAGCAATCTATGCATCCCATACTTTTGAGGTATCAGACAAACTCATCATTAATGATGGAATTCGTTTGTCCCAAGTTGGCTTGCAAGCAAAATTTGTGGATCAAACGTTCTTCCCATTCCCGTTCAACCAAATTCAGCAGAATCATCTTGCATTGAATGGAAATTTAGGTCTGATTTACATGCCAACATTAAAATTGCGCGTTTCCCTGAATGGTTCTACGGCGTTTAGAGCACCAAATGTAGATGACCTCACCAAAGTCTTTGAATCAGTGCCTGGTTCTGTGATTGTTCCAAATCCAAATGTAAAAGCAGAATACGCATACAATGCAGAGCTCGGACTTCAATACCAGTTCAAGAAGAAAAGTACCATTGGTGTGAATGCCTACCAAACGTATTTGACCAATGCACTTACTGTCCAGAACGGTACCTTTAATGGTGCTGATAGTGTGTTATACGATGGTCAGATGAGTCAGGTGCTCACCACAACCAACGCAGGTAATGCGTATGTAAGAGGTTTTGAAGCTTTCTTACAAGCACAATTAACCAATAATTTGCAACTTTCAGGAAGCTATAATTATACGTTTGGCCGCATCCTGACCGATACCATTCCTTATCCATTAGACCATATCGCGCCGGCGTTCGGTAAATTGAGCTTGCGCTATACTACCCTGCAAAACAAGCTTAAGATAGAAGGTTATGCGATGTATTCTGGATGGAAACACCTGGAAGATTACAACTTAGTTGGCGAGGACAACTTTTCTTACGCAACGCCAGATGGCATGCCAAGTTGGTATACCTTGAATTTGAGAGCTAATTACAATATCAACAACCAATTGAGTATTCAGGTAGCCTGTGAAAACATGACAGACCAAAACTACCGCATGTTTGCATCAAACATTACAGCGCCAGGAAGAAATTTTATTCTGACACTTCGTGGAAACTTCTAAGGTAACAAAGCTCTATTAAGCAAAAGGCGGAGTATAACTCCGCCTTTTTTATTTTGTATCTCTCGTTGCGTATTTACCCTCGCTTTCTAAATAGAAAAAGGTGTATTTAATTTTTTCGAGCGTTTTTAATTGAGGTACAAACGTATTTTTATCAGCGCCATTTGGCAGTGCTTCTAATTGGGCTTCCATCACAAAAATATTTTTTTGCGGTCCGTAGGAGCCAGCGCCGAACTCAAAATGGTAGGCCTCTGTTGTTGAAGATCCCAAACCATCGAAGTTTTTGAATTGAAAGATGCGTCGCGGTGTATGGTTACTAACGGTATAAAAGTCTTTATAACTCGCATTGCGGATTCTGAAGTCAATTAAAATATCTTTAAATACCGTTGAGCTAATATTTTCAAAAGAAACGTGGAGTGGCAGTAGCGGAGAAGAAGGAATGGCAATAGGAGGGGAGAGCATATCGAGTTTTCCATCAAAAAAGAAAAAATAATTGAAGTTGCCCATAAAGCCCAGTTCTGCACGTTTCGCAGGATTTGGAGAGGCCATAGCTTCTTTCATGGCAAAATCCAAGCGGTTCACAGTAATGACAGCATCTTCAATGCCATCGGCATCTAGCTGTGCACGGTATATTTTTATTTCAAATTTTTCATTTGCTTGGATACCCAGTTTAGCGCGCACCATGCGGTCTGCATAACTTGCTAATCTTTGCTTGCCTTTCGTTGGTAATTCTTGCGCGCTTGTTTCTGATGTATCAGCGTCGTTCGCTTGATCTTTACAAGACCAAAGGAGGAGGGGAAGAAGAAGGAATAAATATTTCACAATACAAATATAAGGATGTCCATTGAGAACGTTTATATACATGGTAAAGAGGGTTGAAAGAAAAAATATGGATAAATGATAAAATCTTTTATCCAGTTAACATGCTCAAAAACTGAGGATTAAATTGAATTACTTACTTTGATAAATGAATTTAATTTGGAGTTTTGAAACCTTGGCACAATTCTTAGCGTATCCAAGCCCAAACCAACAACAAACGACATGACCACAAGTATTCAATCTCTCCGCAGCAAAACAATTCGCCAAGCGAAATTGAAATTAGACCAGCACCGTCAAATGGGTTCGCAAAGCCCGCTAAATATATTTGAAGTGGCTGATTTATTAGATAGTATTCGTTTTTCTGAAGCAAAATTAGGTGAAGAACCTCAGGGTTTTGCACTCCTTCTCAATTAATAGTTGATTTATAGTTAGACAAAAAAAGGGCTTGTTTCGGGTCCTTTTTTTTATGCAATAACGGCAGAGCCAAGCAGTTCATCTTGATGATACCAGGCGGCAAATTGTCCAGGGGCAATCCCTTTTTGCTTTTGTTCAAAAAGAATGTAATAACCCGTGTCATTTTTGAGTAAAGTTGCTTTTTGTAAAGGCTGGCGGTAGCGGATCCGAACCAAGCAATTCAATTCACTGGTAGTTTCAAATTCAGGATGCACATTGACCCACGAAATACTGCTTTCGTCTAACTTTAGTGCCCAGCGGTTAAGCCCCGGATGCTGCTCATTTTGACCGCTATACACAATGTTATTTAGCGTGTCAATACCGATCACAAAGCTAGGCTCGGGTCGGCCGCCAATATGCAGGCCTTTCCTTTGGCCAATGGTGTAGTAGTGCGCACCTTGTTGGGTAGTTACTTGCTGTCCGTCGGAAGGATCGAAATGAAATGGTTGTGCTAATTGCTCAATGTTTGCAATTGTTGGAGCAAGTGCTTCGTAATTTTTGAAGATGGGTAAGTTGAAAGGCAGCTCAATAACAGGACCTACTTTTGGAGCAAGCTGTTGTTGTAGAAAGGTCGGCAGTGCTATTTTACCAACAAAACAGAGTCCTTGAGAATCTTTTTTGTCGGCGGTAATCAGGCCATTTTCTAGGGCAATTTGCCGCACCTCTGCTTTTTGAAGATGGCCAATAGGAAACAAAGCTTTGGCGAGTTGAGCTTGGCTCAGTTGACATAAAAAATAGGACTGGTCTTTACCAGGGTCGGCACCAGCGAGTAAGCAAAAATTACCAGATTCGTTTGCGCGTTTTTGGCAGTAGTGACCAGTGGCAACGAAGTCTGCACCTAAATCGAGTGCTGCTTTTAAAAAGACATCAAATTTGATTTCGCGGTTGCAAAGTACATCTGGGTTCGGTGTGCGGCCGGCTTGGTATTCGGCAAACATATAATTGACAATCCGGTCTTTGTATTCTTGCGATAAATCGATGACCTGAAAAGGAATGCCAAGTTGTTGGGCAATGAGCAACGCATCGTTGGAATCATCTATCCAAGGGCATTCGTCTGAGAGTGTGACGCTTTGATCGTGCCAATTGCGCATAAACATGCCAATGACTTCATATCCTTGCTGCTGGAGTAAAAGTGCTGCTACACTGGAGTCCACTCCACCAGAAAGACCAACTACTGCGCGTTTCATGCTTCAAATTTACGCGTTCTTAGTGGATCACTGAGCATTTTTTCAATGCAATTTAACCCATCGATTGCCGCAGAGACAATACCACCTGCGTAACCAGCGCCTTCTGCAATCGGATATAGATTGGCAATTTGGGTGTGTTGAAAACTGATGGGGTCGCGGGGGATCAGGACAGGGGAGGAGGTGCGCGATTCAGGTGCGTGCACCACGGCGTCGTTGGTGATGAATCCGGGCATTTTCTTGTCAAAATCGAGGAAGGCTTGCCGCAGGCGATTGTAAACGAATGCAGGAAATATTTCTTTGAGTTCTACACTCACGATACCAGGTTGATAAGAAGATCTTGGGAAGCTTTGGCTTTTACGGCCGTTCACAAAATCGGAGAGGCCTTGTGCAGGAACTTTTTGGGTTTGACCCGCTGCCATCCAACACTTGTGTTCAATTTCTTTTTGAAAAGCGAGGCAAACAAGTGGGTCTAGAGGGTTCGGGAAGTCTGTGGGTTCAATACCTACAACAATACCAGAGTTGGCGTAAATGTTGTTGCGCTTTGATGGTGACCAACCGTTGGTGACGACTTCTCCGTCTGCAGTAGCGCATGGCGCAATAATACCCCCAGGACACATACAGAAAGAATATACACCGCGGTTGTCTACTTGTGTCACCAAGCTGTAAGATGCTGCAGGTAGGTAGTCATCGCTGAGGCGGCCGTGGTATTGCAGCCCATCGATATAAGCTTGGGTGTGCTCCACTCTAACGCCAAGCGCAAAAGGCTTGGCCTTTATTTCGATGTTTTTGCGCTGCAAAAGTTCAAAAATATCCCGAGCTGAATGCCCTGTGGCAAGGATCAGTTTAGTAATGGGGATTTGCTGCGCATGATTGATTTGTATGCGCTCAATTTTACCATTGACGATTTCGAGATCGGTGAGTTTGTGTTCAAAATGGATTTCACCACCTGAGGCAATGATTTGCTGTCGGATGGCTTCTATAAGTTGCGGCAGCTTGTTGGTGCCAATATGTGGGTGCGCATCGATGAGGATGTCTTCTTTGGCACCAAACTGCACGAGCCACTCCAATACTTTTTGGACATCGCCACGTTTTTTGGAGCGCGTATAAAGTTTGCCATCCGAGTAAGTGCCGGCCCCGCCCTCGCCAAAACAATAATTGGATTCGGGGTTGAGCTCATGGGCTTTAGTGAGTTTGGCGAGGTCGCGCCTGCGCGCGCGGACATCTTTGCCGCGTTCAAAAACTATGGGTTTAAGCCCTTGGGTTACTGCTTGCAACGCGGCAAAGAGTCCGGCGGGGCCGGCACCAATAATGTGCACAACCGGCGCATCTGGGGCCAATAATTTAAATACTTGTTGTTCAAAACGAGGCGCAAGCATAGCGTTTACAGCTACCTCAAGGCTCGCGTTGACTTTAATTTGTTTTTGACGGGCATCTATACTGCGCTTTCGCCAACGAAAGTTGAGTTGATCTTGTTTTTTGAGTTGGAGTTCTTTTCGGATGCGTCGCTCCAAAAACAAAAGGTCTTGAGCTTCTTCAGGGCTACAAACCAAATTAACCACCTCGCTCATCCTTCAAAAATCAAGGAAAAATACCAAGCGCGGTTGTAGAGCTGGTCAATTGGATTGGAGACAGGCGTAAAGTCTTGGATAAAACTACTCTTGAATCCATGGCTATATTTGAGCTCTAAGCCAAATTTGAAATAGGGCGCAAAAAATTCTATACCGGCACCAATTTGACCCTGCCAATCGTTTTTTTTGATTTTTACGAAGGGATCATAAAAATTTTGGGAGGCATCTTGCTGCGATTGGAGGTCGATGCCGTATTGCATACCAAAAAGAGAGTAGGCAGTAAAATTATTGTAGCGCTTGGTGCGGAACTGCAGCATCATGGGGAATTCGAGGTTGGTTGAATTGATGCGCTGCTGGCCGCTGCCATTCACAAACCAAGTGGTGTCGAGGCTTTTGTAGTTGAGCACGCGTTCTTGAAAGGAGAGGGTTGGGATAAAGCGAAAACGAATGGTGGGTGTACCGAGTTTGATGGTGGTCAGGATGCCAAGTTGCCCCCCTGGTTGGGCGTCGTTGGTAAGCGACAGCAACTGATATTGGTTGTAGGCGTTGGGGTTAGGCATGACTGTGAAGTCAGAGCTATTCACCCCCATCATAAAGCCAAAATGAATGAAGCGCTTGTCGAAATTCTTATAACGCTGCTGCTTTTGGGTCTGAGCCATGGTGGTCAAGCTGCACAAAAAACAAAAATAGAGGAGCAAACGCATGTTTTTCTAACGATTCTTAAGGTGGTTTATTGTTGTGTGGGTTTCTGTCCAATGTATATGCTGGCAATGCCGCCACTCAAACGAATTTGTTTGTGTGAATGGTACCCAACTTTCTTGAGAACGTTCATGAAATCAGCACCCTCAGGAAATGCAGCAACGCTTTCGGGAAGGTACGTGTAGGCGCGTTCGTCCTTGGAGATGTATTTGCCAAAAAGAGGAATGAGGACCTTCGAATAAAAACCAAAAAGTTGCTTGATTGGGAAGGCCTTTGGTTTGGAGAACTCGAGGATGATAGCTTGCCCACCTGGTTTGAGTACGCGCAGCATTTCTCCGAGTCCTTTTTCTAGATTTTCGTAGTTGCGCACACCAAAACCAACCGTAATGGCATCGAAAGTTGCGTCTTCAAAAGGCATGTTCTCGGAGTCGCCGAGTTGCATGTCGATGACGTGGTCAAAAGCGCGTTTTTTCATCTTCTTTTTACCGACATCTAGCATGCCAGCAGAGATGTCCATACCGATGATTTTATCTGGGTGAAGGCGCAAGCAGGCAATCGCGAAATCGCCGGTGCCAGTAGCTAAGTCTAAAAGGACTTTGGGTTGCTGTGCTTGTAGTTGCTTGACGGCTTTTCTGCGCCAGAGGTGGTCTATGCCCAAAGACAAAAAGTGGTTGAGAAAATCGTAGTTGGCAGAAATGTTATTAAACATTTGCGCTACTTCTTCTTTTTTTGATTTGCCAGAGTCGTATGGCTTGACAACTTTTTGAGTCATAGCTTAAGAGTTAAATTGGAGTGCTTCTTCGAGCAACTTTTGTTTGTTGATACTGACCACACCAGATTGTTCGCAAACCAATCCTCCTGCCAAATTGGCAATAGCGGCAATGGTGTTAGGAGAGGCACCACAAATTAGGCAGAGGCAAGTGGTGGCGATGACGGTGTCTCCGGCACCAGATACATCGGAAATGTTGCGCAAATGTGCAGGGTGGTAATGGTGCTGATGGCCATCGTAAAGTTGAACGCCGTGTTCGGAAAGCGTCACAAATGTCAAATCACTTTCTAAGTGTTGTTGCAATTTTTCAATGGCTACGTTCAAGGCATTAGGCTCTTTTTGGTAATCGAAATCTATTTGCAGCCCTTCTTTGAGTTCTTTTAAATTCGGCTTGAAAAGTGTGCAGCCTTTGAAGGCAAAGAAATTTTTCTTTTTGGGGTCGACGACAACCGGAATTTCCAGGGTTTTGGCCTCGGCAATGATCCATTCGATGAGTTCGGTGGTGAGCACGCCTTTATTGTAGTCTTCGAGTAATATTCCATCGATTCCTTGCTTGAGTATGGTACTGATGCCGTTTTGCAACGCGTTTGTTTCTGCAGCGCTGAGGTCGTGTTGGTCTTCGCTGTCAATGCGTAGCATTTGCTTGCCCGAAGAAAGCACCCGTGTTTTAATGGTTGTTTTTCTTTCAGCTGATTGTACGAGCGCTGCTGTATTGATGCCTGCTGCTAAGAACATTTTTTGGAGTTCTTTGCCTGCGTTGTCTTGGCCAATGACGCTCGCGAGTAGGGCCTCTGCACCTAAGGCGATGAGGTTGAGTGCTACATTTCCGGCTCCACCAATGCGCTGCTCTTGGCATAGCAGGTCTACAACCGGAACAGGCGCTTCAGGGCTCATGCGCTGCACGTGGCCATGGAAGTAGGCGTCAGTCATGACGTCGCCAATGACCAATACACGCTTGCCGTTAAAAGCTTCAAAGAGCGCCTGTGTTTGCATGTTTTATTGAAGTTGCGCGAGTGCGTTTGAGATGCGGTCTACAGCTTTTTGCAGGGTTTCTTCTGAAGCGGCATAACTGATGCGAAAGCAGTTGGGGTCTCCGAAGGCAGCACCGCCAACGCAAGCCACCAAGCCAACTTCTAATAAATACATGCAAAGGTCGTCGGAATTCTGAATTGTTTGGCCGTTGTAGCTTTTGCCAAAATAAGAAGAGCAGTCAGGGAACACATAAAAGGCACCGCCCGGATTATTGACCTTGAGGCCGGAAATATTGCGCAGGCCGCTCAAAACAAGATTGCGTCGGCTTTCAAAAGCGGTAATCATGTCTTTGAGCACAATAGGATCTGCGTTCATGGCGGCAATGGTAGCGCGCTGAGTGATCGAACATGTGGCCGATGTAAACTGACCTTGTACTTTATCGCAGGCCGCCGCTATTTCTTTGGGCGCGCCAATATAACCCAAGCGCCAGCCGGTCATGGCCCAGGCCTTGGAAACGCCGTTTACGGTCACAACTTGGTTGTAGATTTCGGGAAACTGCGCAAGGCTTTCGTGCTTGCCAATAAAATTAATATGCTCGTAGATTTCATCTGACATCGCTACAATTTGCGGGTATTTGGCGAGTACGCGTGCGAGGTCTTGGAGTTCTGCTTTGCTATACACCGAGCCGGTTGGGTTGCAAGGTGTAGAAAACATGAGTAGTTTGGTTTTGGGTGTAATGGCCGCTTCGAGGTCAGCGCCGGTGATTTTAAAGTCTTTGTCTATGCCTGCTGCAATGATAACTGGCACCCCTTCAGCTACCTTTACAATCTCTAAATAAGAAACCCAATAAGGAGCCGGAATGATGACTTCGTCTCCGGGATTGATGAGGCTCAACACCAAGTTGGCTATGCTTTGCTTGGCACCTGTAGAAACCACAATTTGGTCTTTGGAATAGGTGAGGTTGTTGTCGCGTTTGAATTTGTGTGCAATGCTTTCGCGAAGGTCGTCGTAGCCTGGTACGGGTGTATAGGTGGTGTAGTTTTGATCCAAGGCCTCTACTGCAGCTGCTTTTATAAAGTCTGGGGTATGAAAATCGGGCTCTCCTAATGAAAGAGAAATGATGTCCTTTCCTTGGGCTTTGAGCTCGCGGCTTTTTTTTGCCATTGCAATGGTTGCAGACTCTTCCATTGCCAGTAAACGTTCAGATAATTGGATCATGAAATGGTGTTTGTACAAAGGTAGTAATTTGTGCCGAATTGACTTACCTTTGCAGCATGCGTATTGATATTCTCACCGTACTTCCAGAGTTACTCTCGAGTCCTTTTGGGGCTTCGATTATGCAGCGTGCCCAAACCAAAGGTCATGTCGAAATTCACGTCCACAATTTGCGCGATTACGCCGACAACAAACACCGCAATATCGATGATTACCAATATGGCGGTGGAGCAGGTATGGTCATGAGCATTGTGCCAATTTCCAAAGCTATCGATGCTTTACAAGCCGAACGCAGCTACGACGACATCATTTACATGACGCCAGATGGCGCTTTGCTCGAACAAACCACTTGTAATCAGCTTTCACTGGCACAAAACATCCTGATTTTATGCGGGCACTACAAGGGTGTAGATCAACGCGTCCGCGATTTGTATGTGACCAAAGAAATTTCGATCGGTTCTTATGTGCTGAGTGGCGGCGAACTCGCTGCGGCAATTGTTGTCGATGCGGTGGTGCGGCTCATACCGGGTGTGCTCAACGATGAAACGTCAGCACTTACCGATTCTTTTCAAGATGGTCTTCTGGCACCGCCCGTATATACGCGTCCACCTGTGTTCAAGGGCTTAGAAGTGCCAGATGTCTTGCTTGGCGGCAATCCGAAGGAGGTAGATGCTTGGCGAGAAGCTCAGGCCTACGCCCGAACAAAAGAGAGAAGACCCGATCTTTTAGAAGAGTAATTAATCTTCGAGTATCTGAATATTCGCAAATCTCAACAAAACTGTTTTTGAGCCGTGTTGCGGAAAGAAGATGGTTGCTTTTTTATCGGCGCCCTGGCCTTCTAACTTGAGCACTTTTCCTTTCCCAAAGCGCTCGTGCATAATGTTGTGGCCTACCATTAATCCTGGTGTGTTATCGGTCTGGTGCGTGGTTTTTTGCTGACTCACTTCTTTTAATGATCTCAATTGAGGTGCCGAACCCAATGGTTTGTTCAGTCCTCCTGTAAAACCGCGCTCAAATCCACCTGAACTCATTCCACCCGAGCCCATTAAAGAGCGGCTGTTTGAAGCCCTGCTCACCGACTCAAATTGTAAATATTGCGGATCAATTTCATCGATGAAGCGCGAAGGTTCGCACATAATAGATTGCCCCCATGTGAAGCGGCTCGTGGCGTAAGAAAGCATACAGCTGCGCATGCCGCGGGTGAGTGCGACGTAAAACAAACGGCGTTCTTCTTCGAGTTCGGAGCGCGAATTGAGCGCCATTTGAGAAGGGAAGAGGTTCTCTTCGAGACCTACGATGTAAATATTCGGAAATTCGAGGCCTTTACTCGAGTGGATGGTCATGAGGCTGATGTGGTTGCGGTCTTCGGGTTTGTCTTGGTCGGCGTCTGTGAGTAGTGCGACGTCCATCATGAAGTCTGCAAGTGTGCGGGGCGTGTCTTGATCGGCTCCGCGCACAAATTCTTGGATACCCGCTAAAAGTTCTTCGATATTTTGAAAGCGTTCGACTTCCTCTGGGCCTTTGTCTTTTTCGGCTAAGAGTTCGCGGATGATACCCGAAGATTTAGCGATGCGTTCGGCAAGCGTAAAGGCGTCGGTTTTTTCGAGCTCGGCACCAAAGCTTTCGATCATGGTCACAAACTCATAGATTTTGCTGCGCGCCGCACTCCCGACATCGGCAGGGAAGCGCTGAAAGTCTTTGATGACCTCCCACATACTTGTGTTGTAGCGGTTGGCAGCAATGATGATGTTTTCGATGGTGGTTTTGCCAATGCCTCTTTTGGGGTAATTGATGACGCGTTTAATGGCTTCTTCGTCGTGCGGGTTAGCGCTCAGTCTGAAGTAAGCGAGGAGGTCTTTGATTTCTTTGCGCTGGTAAAAAGACAGGCCGCCGTAAATTTTGTAGGGCATGTTGAGTTTGCGCAAGGCTTCCTCAAAAGCACGCGATTGCTTGTTGGTGCGGTAAAGGATGGCAAAGTCTTGAAAGCGTGCGCCTTCTGTTGTTTTGCGCTCAAAGATAGCTTGCGCAATGGTGCGACCTTCTTCGTTGTCGGTTAAAGAACGCTGTACTTTGATTTTGGCGCCTTCGCTGTTGTCGGTCCAGACCGTTTTGGTGATTTGGTCTTTGTTCTTCTTGATGATGCTGTTGGCCGCCTCCACAATGTTTTTGGTACTGCGGTAGTTCTGCTCAAGTTTATAGAGTACGAAATCGGGGTAGTCTTTTCTAAAGTTGAGGATGTTTTCGATGTTGGCTCCGCGAAAAGAATAAATACTTTGGGCGTCGTCTCCGACCACACAGATATTTTGATAAGCGGCTGCGAGTTTCTTGACGATGAGGTACTGGGCGTAGTTGGTATCTTGGTACTCATCTACTAAAATGTATTGAAACTTTTGTTGGTAATAGTGCAGGACGTCTGGAAAATCGCGCAGCAAGACATTGGTGAAATACAGGAGGTCATCGAAGTCCATGGCGCCCGCTTTGAGACAGCGATTGGCGTAGGTCTGAAAGATGAGACCGAGCTCTGGTCTGCGCGATTGTTTGTCTTCTAGTTGGATTTCTGCATTGGCCGCATAGGCTTCTGGTGAAATGAGGTTGTTTTTGGCAGCTGAAATACGCCCAAAGACCATGCTGGGTTTGTAGGTTTTGTCATCGAGATTGAGCTCTTTGATGATGCCTTTGATCAGGCTTTTGGAGTCTTGGGTGTCATAGATGGTGAAGTTGTTCGGAAAGCCGATGCGCTCGGCATTGAAGCGGAGGATCTTCGAAAATACAGAGTGAAAGGTACCCATAGAAATATTCTTGGCTTCGCCACCACCCACAATATGACCAATTCTTTCGGTCATTTCTTTGGCCGCTTTGTTGGTGAAGGTTAGGGCCAAGATATTGAAGGGGTCGATGCCTTGCTCCATCATGTGAGCAATACGGTAGGTGAGGACACGGGTTTTACCTGATCCGGCACCGGCGATCACCATGATGGGGCCAAAAATATGATCAACGGCAACCCGCTGACTTTCGTTTAATTCGTCTAGATAGGACATGGAAAAAATGCTGTTTTCAAAAGTACTATTTTAAGTTGCTGTTCATCCATTCAAATTGCAGTATTTTTGCACAAATTTTGGCCTCAAACCGAAACTTACGCAAGCCCTTTACGTATAAACCTTTTTTAGAATTTGCAGCATGAGAACAAAATACATTGACCTGATTGAACAAACTTTTGATTTTCCTCAAAATGAATTCTTTTTGCGCGAAGACCGCCTGTTCTTTCACGGCATTGACCTCATGCGCCTGGTTCACGAACACGGCACCCCGCTGAAGTTCCATTACTTGCCTCAAATTTCCAACAATATCCAGCGCGCCAAAGGCTGGTTCAGGGAAGCCATCATGAACCTGGGCTACCAAGGCAACTACTATTATTCTTACTGCACCAAAAGCTCGCACTTTGCCTTTGTCCTAGACGAAGTCCTAAAAAACAACGTCCACATCGAAACCTCATCGGCTTTTGACATCGATATTGTCAAGAGTTTGCAGGCAGCAGGAAAGCTACAGCCCAAAAGCTACGTTATTTGTAATGGCTACAAACCTACGCAATACATCCAAAAAATTGCCGACCTTATCGAGGAAGACGACTTGCGCGTGGTGCCAGTTGTAGACAACATCGATGAACTCAAGCAACTCATCAGCCTCACGACCAAAGAACTCAATATCGGTATCCGAATTGCATCCGAGGAAGAGCCTAAGTTTGAATTTTACACCTCGCGTTTGGGTATCCGCTACCGCGAAATCGTTCCTTTTTACAAAGCGATTCTCAAAGAAAATCCTCGTGTTCGCGTCAAAATGCTGCATTTTTTCATCAACACAGGCATCAACGACACCGCTTATTATTGGAACGAACTCACGAAGTGTCTGCGTGTTTATTCCGACCTCAAAAAACTGTGTCCAGAACTGGACTCGCTCAATATTGGCGGCGGTTTTCCGATCAAGAAATCCTTAGCGTTTGATTTTGATTACGCCTATATGGTTCGTGAGATCCTTACGCAGATCAAGCGTTTGTGTCAAGATAACGATATCCCTGAACCCAATATCTTTACCGAGTTTGGCTCGTTTACAGTAGGGGAGAGCGGTGGTGCCATATTTAGTGTCTTGCATCAAAAGCAACAAAATGACCGCGAAAAATGGAACATGATCGACTCCTCCTTCATGACCAACCTGCCAGACACCTGGGCGATCAATCAGCGTTTCATCATGTTGCCGATCAACCGTTGGAACGACGACTACGAGCGTGTTTTGTTGGGAGGCCTCACCTGTGACTCCGACGACTACTACAACTCTGAGCAGCATTCCAATGCCATTTACCTGCCCAAATTTGACAAAAACAATACGTTGTACATTGGTTTTTTCAATACTGGCGCCTATCAAGAAACCATTGGTGGCTACGGTGGCCTCAAGCATTGCCTCATACCAGAGCCGAAACACATCTTAATTACGAGAGATGAAAGCGGTAAAATTCAGACCGAAGTGTTTAGCAATGAGCAAACTGCGCAAGACTACTTAAAAATATTGGGCTACGACAAGTAACCAAGGTGTTATTCGTGCTATATTTGCGGACAATTTGAAAACAGAATGAAAGTAACGTCGATCTCTTTATTTGCCTCCAATAAATTTTCTTCGAAAGTTCAGTCTTGGGCGGCGAGCATGGCTAGCGAGGTGCATTCTGTTACGGACAAAACTGCTGATTTTTTCGAAACTACCGATAGCCTCTTGATTTTCAATCAAAACCAAGAGCTGAGTCCGGAAATTTTAGAAATCAAAGCGCGCTATGACAAACAGCAAAAGCCCGTTCACAAAATTGATATCAACGGCACCTTGCAAGTGGGGATTACCAACTTTGCACTCTGGCTAGACAGCACGAAAGCTAAAAATGTGTTGGTCATGGGTGCAGAAGAACTCGCCGACAATCCAAATCTCGAGCGCTACCTAGACGCCGTCTAGTTGCTCAACGTTCACAGCTTAATTTCTCAATTGCACTTCGCAATCTTTCTCCAATGCATTCAAAATGCGTTGCATCGCTTTTTCAATTTGCGTTTCGCTGAGTGTTTGTTGCCCGTCTTGTAAATAGAAAGCCAAAGCATATGATTTCTTACCCGAAGGTAAATTCTTGCCTTCGTAGACATCGAAAAGTTCAATGTTTTGCAAGAGTTTGGTTTCGGCTTTTTGCGCGCATTGTTGCAGCGCTTGATAACTGGTGCTGTGGTCTACAAGCAAGGAAAGATCTCTTCTTACGGCAAAAGATTTAGGGACTTCTTGGTATCGAATTTTTCGTTTAGCCGCTAATTCAAGGAGTTTGTTCCAGTCAAATTGTGCGTAATATACAGGTTGCTTCAGGTCGAGGTCTTGTTGGAGTTGTGCACTGATTTCACCGAGTTCAACTAATGCTTGTCGGTCGCAATCTATGCGCAGGCCTTGTTTGAATAGGACATTAGCTGCAGCGCTTTCTTTGCAGGAGTGAGCGAGTCCGAAGCGCTCTAAAATGGCGTAAACTTCTTTTTTGAGGCTAAAGAACGAATGGCTTGTAGCGGTCGTTTGTTGCCAGTTTTCAGTCGTTTGCTTTCCCATTAAGGCGAGTGCCAAACGGGGCGTTTCTTGGTGCTTATCTTGGTGCGTCTGGTAATCTTGACCGAATTCAAAAATTTGGAGATCTGCCTGCTGACGGTTTTGGTTGAAGGCTAAGTTTTCTAATAAGCCAAAAACCAGTGTTTGTCTGAGGTGAGCGAGGTCCTGACTTAAAGGGTTGAGCATGCTGATTGCCGTGCCAAATGATGCGTCGAGCGCAGCACTATATTGTTTTTTTGTCAGGGAGATGTTCATGACTTCAAAATAGCCGCGACCCACTAAAAATTCAGCTGCTGCTTCTTTTTGTGCATCCGAAGCTTTTTCACTTGGCGCACTGAGGCTGTAATTCCATTTAGCCGGTAGTTCAATGCTGTTGAGACCGTAAATGCGTAGAATTTCTTCAATGACATCTATCGGGCGCGTCACGTCTACGCGGTAAGCGGGAACAGTTAAGTCCCAAGTTTGGTCCGCAAAACCATTTATTTGAAAGTCTAAGTCCGTTAAAATCTGTTCAATTTGGCTATTGGGAATATCGTTTCCAATGAGATTGGTTATTTTTTGTTTGCTGATTTTCAAATCAATAGGACTTGTTATTTGACCTATGAATTCAAATGTTTTACTCTTCACTTGAGCACCAGTGAGTTCTTGTAAGAGTTGGACACAGCGCAAAAGGGATGTTTGGGTTAAATCAGGGTCAACGCCTCTTTCAAAGCGAAACGAAGCATCGGTATTGAGGCCGTGTTGGCGCGCTGCTTTTCGGATGCGAACAGGGTTGAAAAGTGCAGACTCAATAAGTATGCGTGTGGTTTGTTCAGAAACGCCACTTTCCAAACCACCCAACACACCTGCTAAACACAAAGCGCCATTTGCATTAGCAATGACGAGTTCGTGACCTGCTAGTTTGTAATTGTTGTTGTCTAGACCAAGAAAAGCTTCTTCAGCTTTGGCGGTGCGCACTTCTAGTGCGGTTCCAGTTTTGTCGGCATCAAAAATGTGGAGCGGAGTACCGAACTCGCGCTGCACAAAATTACTGATGTCAACTACGTTGTTGATAGGTTTGAGCCCTACCGCTTTGAGTCTGTTTTGGAGCCATTTAGGCGAAGGACCCACTTTGACGTGGTCCAGTTCTAAGGCAAGATATTTATGACAAGCTTCTTGGTCATGAACAGAGATGGTCAAAGACGGATGCTCCTGGTTGTCTAGTGTAGTGAGTTCAGGCCATTTGAGTTCAATTTTTTCGGTGTTGTCTAGGTTGAACTTGGCTTTAATGTCTCTCGCAACTCCGATATGGCCCATGGCGTCGGCGCGGTTGGGTGTGAGCCCGATCTCGAGTTGGCTGTCGCGTTCTAAATCTAAAAAATCGGCTGCTGCTTGCCCAACTTCTGCGTCAGACGGCAGCACCATGATACCATCATGGCTTTGGCCAAGCCCGAGTTCGTCTTCGGCGCAAAGCATGCCTTCAGAGGCGACGCCTCTAATTTTGGCCTTTTTAATTTCAAAAGATTGATCTGGTTGCGGATACAACGTGCAACCCACAGTAGCAACGATTACTTTTTGCCCCGCAGCCACATTGGGCGCTCCACAAACAATTTGTAAAGGCTCCACAGCTCCGACGCTGACGGTGGTGACCTTAAGTTTGTCGGCGTCTGGGTGTTTTTCGCAGGTGAGTACCTCGCCAATGACCACGCCTTCGAGTCCTCCTTGGATTTCGTTTACAGCCTCCAAACCCTCTACTTCTAAGCCCGTTTGTGTCAGGATTTCGCTGAGTTCAACGGCCGAGTAAGGAAAGTCGAGGTAAGATTTGAGCCAGTTATAAGATACTTTCATGGGAAGGAATGATATTGACTTCGCGTTCGAGCGTAACGCCGAATTTTGCTTGAATAGTTTGTATGATATGAGCCGATAAATCTAAGATTTGCTGCCCTTTGCTGCCACCGTAATTGACCAACACCAAGGCTTGCTTTTCATGCACGCCGCAAGTGCCTTGACGGAAACCTTTGAGCCCTGCGTTCTCAATAAGCCAGCCTGCTGCTAATTTGACTTCATTTTCCGAAACAACATAATGGGATACAGCTGGAAATTTTTCATGTAGTGCTTCAAAAGCGGTGCGATCAATGACCGGGTTTTTAAAAAAGCTTCCGGCGTTTCCGAGCATGGCTGGATCGGGCAATTTAGATTGGCGAATGGCAATGACCGCCTCTGAGATGTCGCGAATGCTGGGGTTTTGGATGCCTTTTGTATCGAGTTCTTGCTGAATGGCACCATAACTCGTTTTCAGCTCAGGGTTTTTTGCCAATGCAAAGGTGACGTCAATGATGATATATTGATTTTTAAGTGCGCGCTTGAAAACGCTTTCGCGGTAGCCAAAGGCACAGTCAGCTTTGTTAAAGTTGTGTATGGTGCCACTTTCGATATGAAACGCACTGAGTTCGTGAAAAACGTCTTTGATTTCTACGCCGTAAGCACCTATATTTTGCATGGGGCTAGCACCTACAGAACCCGGTATCAGCGATAGATTTTCTAGGCCACACCAATTTTGTTCAATGCAGTGCTGCACGAATGCATGCCAAACTTCTCCTGCGCCAGCTTTCACAAAAACATGTGCATCGCTTTCTTTCACGACCGAAATGCCCTTGATTTCGTTGCGCAGTACCAAACCGTCAAAATCTTTGGTGAACAGCACATTGCTTCCGCCTCCAAGTATCAATAAGTCTTCTTTCGGACCTTCGTTGAGGGCGGTTTGCAATTCTGTTAGATTCGAAAAAGTAGCAAAGTGTTTGGCTTTGACATCTATTCCAAAGGTGTTGAATGGTTGTAGGCTGTAATTGTGCTCCATTTGTAGCCCAAAGTTAGAAATATTGTCGTGAAGCTGCGCCCTACGGCATAAAATATCCTTCATCAGTTGGTCCGATCCAGTAGAACCAATCGTAATAAGCGAGGTGATGACTCTTAATAAAACCTAGTTTTTTCTTGGGGTAGTCTTCGGGAATATATACCCGACCGCCTCTGGTTGTAGCAGGTAGTTTGTCAATGCCTACCACGGGCATTTGTGGTGCAATTCCATCTTGTAAGCAGATTGGGTCAGCTTGTTTATCTCCGGCTCGAGCGCCATATTGCCAAACTTCTTCAAAAAGTGCCCAGTTAGCGCCTGCAGTATTGGCGCCTTCTGGCGATAAAATAAGTACTTTACCAAAATCAACGTAGCCGTTGAGTTCTTCGATCATGCCTAACATATAGGCATAACCCATGCTGTGGCAAACAAAATGGACTTTGGATGTTCCTTTTCCTTGGAGTTCATTTTTGAGGGCTATACCCGCTAATCGGCCGTTGTCAACGCGTTGCTGAAAGCCATTTTCATTGATTGTTTTGTTCAGTACCCACCTGCTGTCTTTTCTGAACCAGCAAAATCTGGAGCATATGTACGAACCGACCGCTTTGGACATTTTGCGGTGTGTGGAAGTATAAATTGGGTGATGCGCATCGAAATAATAGGCTTTTGCATTCGGGAAGCGTTTTTGGATGCTGTCGTCGAGTTTATACCAATAGCCAGTTGGGTCTTTTAAGTTTATTTTATTGTCTGGAAGTTCTTGGTCGTGTTTAGGGCCTCTGTAACCATTGATAAAAACAATATATTCTTGACTCATAGCCAGAAGGGAGATCAAATTAAATATAACCAAGAAAAGCGGCCTACTTCCCATACTGATAAAAGATACCTCCGGCAAAGGCAGTCCAGTAGCAGGATTTTTGCTGACAAGCTTTTAGCCCTGAGTTTACCCAAGAGTTACAAGTAAAAAAGAGGCTATAACGACCTTTTGCAGCATAATAGGCATCATTGCCCGTGACCACGCCTGGCATGGTGGCTTTAATAAATTTAGTTTGGCCATTGCTATTGCGCACAAGCGTTTTTTCGATGTAGTGCACGAGTTGGAGGTATTGCTTTTCGGTGAGGTGTAAACTGATGGATGGCCGGTCGTCTAGGAGCTGTTGGTAATAGGTGGCGTGGATGGCGGATGGCCCCAAACCAAAAGGTACCGTTAGGGCTGTTTGGGGGGTGAGATCGGCCCAAGTGGGCGTGTTCATGTAAAATGTTTTGTCGCCCCAACCTATTGATACAAGTTGGCTGCTGCTGTCTTTAAAACCAGTGTTGGCCAAGGGGAATTCGGCGCGCCAATCTTTGATGTTGTTGCAAACGGGTAAGATGAAATCGGTGTGTACGCCAGATTTCATGAGGAAAATTTGAATTTTTGCGCCTTTGTTGTTTTGACCTTTTACGGCAATGCAGGACAAAATAAAGGTAGCCATAACGTATAAAAGAATGGCTGAGCCCAAGATTGTAAAGAAATAGCTACTTATTTTTTTGGCACGCTTAAATATGTTGCGCGCTTTGCGTGTTTGATACCAACGGAGTTTGCGTTTTTTTTCTTTCATATGTGCATAACAAAGTTAAACTTTCTGAGCAATTTGAATAGCGATGCTTATTTTTGTATTTCGTAAAATTTACTGACATGCGCTATACTTTTCTCCTATTCACTACATTCCTTGTTGCCGGTCTTTGGGCCCAAGACGCCAATAAAGCGGCTGCATCTGCTCAAAAATACGCCGAAGTGCTCTACAATATTGAGCGTTTTTACGTAGATGCGCCCGATGCACCCAAGCTCACGGAAACGGCAATTGTTGCTATGCTAGAAGCGCTAGATCCGCATTCCACCTATATTCCAAAAGAAGAGCTCGACGACGCTCAAATGACAATCAATGGCAGTTTTGTCGGAATTGGCGTGCGGTTTCAATTAATGAAAGACACCATTAGTGTCGTTGCTACTATTCCTGGAGGTCCCTCTGAAAAATTAGGCATTTTACCAGGTGACCAAATTGTGCAGGTAGATGGTCAAAATGTCGCTGGCATCGGTATTAAAAACGATCAAGTGCGTCAAAAACTGATGGGTGACCTCGGTACCAAAGTAAAAGTAACGGTCAGCCGCAAAGGTAAATTATTAGATTTCAATATTACCCGCGATAAAATCCCTGTCTTTTCAGTAGATGCAGCCTACATGATTGACAAAGAAATTGGGTACATCAAGCTCAATAGTTTCTCAAAAACGACAGTACAAGAAGTGCAAAATGCGTTATTGGGTCTCGAAGAACAAGGCATGAAAAGCCTCATTTTTGATTTGCAAGGTAATGGTGGTGGTTTGCTAGATGCAGCGCACAAACTTGCAGACGAATTCCTTTCAGGCGACAAACTCGTTGTATATTCAGAAGGTAGAGCGCAGCCACGCTACGACCTCAAAGCAGGCAAAAAAGGACTTTTTGAAGACGGCCAACTCGTTATTCTCACCGATGAATACAGTGCCAGTGCTAGTGAAATATTATCTGGCGCCATCCAGGATTGGGACCGCGGTTTAATTATTGGTCGCCGTACCTTCGGAAAAGGCCTCGTTCAGCGCCCTATGCCCTTGAGCGATGGTTCGGAAATGCGCCTTACCATAGCACGCTATTACACGCCGACAGGCCGCCACATTCAAAAGCCGTATCAAGACACCGAAACCTACCGAAAAGACCTCAATCAGCGCTACCTGAACGGTGAATTCTTCCTTAAAGATTCCATCAAAATGCCAGATTCACTTATGTACAAAACGCTCAAAACCAAGCGCACTGTTTATGGCGGCGGCGGCATCATGCCAGATGTCTTTGTTGCGCTTGACACCACTGAAAGCAGCGTGTACTTTTCAGAGCTCATTCAGGGTGGGCACGTCAATAATTTTGCTTTTAAATACATCAATGCCAATAGAACTGCTCTAAAGGCCCAATATCCAGATATCACAGCGTTCAAAAATAATTTCAACTGCGATCAAGTATTTATGGATCAGTTTTTTGCGCATGTGGCGCAAGAAGACTCTACTTTGCTTTTTGATCAAAAGGGCTACAGCACCAGTGAAAAACTCCTCAAGTTGCGCCTAAAAGCTGTGCTCGCTCAAGATTTATGGAGCACCAACGAAATGTTCCAAATCTACAACGAGACCAACGAAATTCTGCAAGAGGCTATTGAAGTGCTGCAGACCAAGCAATATAATAAATACGAACTCGATAAATAAGCAATATGTCAGACGACAAAAAGATCATTTTCTCAATGGTAGGGGTGTCAAAGGTCACTCCTCAAGGCAAGCAAATCATTAAAAACATTTACTTGTCATTCTTCTACGGTGCCAAAATCGGCATCATTGGTTTGAATGGTTCGGGTAAGTCTACGGTCATGAAAATTATTGCCGGACTCGATAAGTCATTTCAAGGTGAGGTTGTCTTTTCACCAGGTTACACTGTGGGCTATTTACCTCAAGAGCCGGAGCTTGACCCTAACAAAACGGTGCGCGATATCGTGCTCGAAGGCGCACAAGAAATTGTAGACGTCCTTGCAGAATACGAAGAAATCAACAATTCATTTATGGATGAAGACATCATGTCGGACCCAGATAAAATGGATAAACTCATTGCGCGCCAAGGAGAAGTTCAGGACAGAATCGATGCACTCGACGCCTGGGAACTCGATACTAAAATTGAGCGCGCCATGGACGCCTTGCGCTGTCCGCCCGACGACCAACTCATCGGAACGCTTTCAGGTGGTGAGCGCCGCCGCGTTGCGCTTTGCCGCTTGCTTTTGCAAAACCCAGATATTTTATTGCTAGATGAGCCAACCAACCACTTAGATGCAGAATCTATTGACTGGTTGGAGCAGCACTTGCAGCAATACAAAGGAACCGTCATTGCCGTTACCCACGACCGCTACTTCCTAGACAACGTAGCCGGCTGGATCCTAGAGCTCGACCGCGGCGAAGGCATACCTTGGAAAGGCAACTACACTTCTTGGCTCGAACAAAAAGGAAAGCGCCTACAAGAAGAAGAAAAAACGGAGTCCAAGCGCCAAAAAATGTTGGCCCGAGAACTCGAGTGGGTGCGTATGAACCCTAAAGCGCGCCAAGCCAAGAGCAAGGCCCGTTTGCAGAACTACGACAAAATGCTGTCAGCCGATGCCCGCGAAACAGAAGCCAGACTCGAGATGCCTATTCCAAATGGCCCACGTTTGGGTAACAACGTCATTGACGCTATACATGTCGCGAAGGCTTTTGGCGACAAACTTCTCTACGACGACCTCAATTTCAAGTTGCCGCCAGCCGGTATCGTTGGAATCATCGGGCCAAATGGCGCGGGTAAAACCACTATTTTCAAAATGATCATGGCCGAATTAACGCCAGACAATGGTGAATTCACCGTCGGGGAAACTGTTAAAATTGGCTATGTAGACCAAAGCCACAAAGACATCCATCCAGATAAAACTGTTTTTGACGTCGTCTCAAATGGCCTCGAATACGTAGAAGTAGGTAACGACAAAATCAATGCACGCGCTTATTTGTCCAAATTCAATTTCAATGGCTCTGACCAGAACAAAAAAGTAGGTATTCTATCTGGTGGAGAGCGCAACCGCTTGCACCTCGCCATGACCCTCAAAACAGAAGCTAACGTGCTTTTGCTCGATGAGCCCACCAACGACATCGACGTCAATACCTTGCGCGCTTTGGAAGAAGGGATCGAGAATTTTGCAGGGTGTGCAGTTGTCATTTCTCACGACCGCTGGTTCTTAGACCGCATCTGTACGCACATACTTGCTTTTGAAGGCGATTCTCAAGTGTATTGGTTCGAAGGTTCTTATTCTGAGTACGAAGAAAACCGCAAAAAACGTCTTGGCGATGCCGGGCCTAAGCGCATTCGCTATAGAAGTTTGAGTTAATGACAACTCCGTTGTTTCCAGCGGGAGCTTATTTTTTGAACGGAGTCTTCATCCGAGTTTTCGGTTTTAGAATGATATTCTAATATCAGCTTGCTTAAAACGGGTTGCCCAGCGTCTACCCACGCCGTGTACCACACACTGCTCACCATCAAAATGGCCGCGCGCAAGCGTCGTTCTACCATGCCATTAAGACTCTTGTGATACGCAGCGCAAAATTTTCTTGAATAGACTTTGGTTAGGGTGCTACCACGTTGCTCATAGCTGTATTTTTCGGCGCTGCCCATTTGCATGCTCACTTGCCTTTCAAACGTTAGAACGGAATCTAGTGCGGCATGAGAAGCTCGAACAGCAGCCCAAATCGCTTTTTGTACCGAAGGAAGGTAAGTGGCTTTGCCTATCCAGTAATTGTAGTTTTCTGCTTGTAGTTCGATCAAGCGGCTTTCCCAGAGCCCATGGATGCCGTATTGGTTCGTGAGTTGTCCGTTGTAATTTTCTGTGGTGTGCAACGGTACATGCGCATCGGCAATGTAGTGCCCAATTTCTGCGGCGTATTTCAAAATGAGCGCCAGGTCTTGGGTTTCAAAGGCTTTTTGTAAACGGTATTTCATGCGCAGCACATGCCAAGGTACAATGCCGTAGGCTTGGAGGGTGTCTTCGGTGTGACAATCAATGGCTTCTTGCCAATTTTGCGGAAGGTTCCAAAAGGGGTCTTGACCTTTTTGGTAATAATGATCGAGGTCGATATAGTGCCGCGCGGCTTCAGCTTCAACAGCATAGCGACGTTGGTCTGGCGCAACAGATTGACTGATCAGGTAGGGGAGGTGTTGGCTGAAAACCAATTGTATTTCTGCGGGCAGCAAGTAAACAGCGAATTCATTGATGCGCTGGTGGCCCGCGAAACCCCATTGCGTATTTTGCTTGGTTTGGCTGCGCGTGAAGATGAGCCCCAAAAGGATGAGGCCAAAAAAGCGTTTAAGCTTCTTGGAGTTTAATGAGTTTACCATCTTTGAGTATTGGAATGACATCCGTTTGATTTGGAGTCAGACAATACTTGATGTCTTCGTTGAGGTTCAGGTTTTTGAGCCTGCGGCGGTGTGAACTCGACTTCAGATAACCAAGGTAATTGTCCTTGGCGGAAAGGTAGAGATACTTTGCTGCAATGGAGGAGTCTTCGTCGGAAATGTAGTTGCCCGTTCCGATTAAATACTGACAAATTGCTCCAGCACAGATGGTGTCTTCTAAGTTGAATTTGTCTTGCCAACCCGAGCACAAGCAAAGTACATTTTTATCTTGCTTCTCGAGCCATTTGCAAAGCGCTTCTAGATTCAAGAATGCGCCTACTACCACAATTTCGGCATCTTTGGCCACATCTAAGGATTTGGTGCCGTTGGTGGTAGTCAGGACCACATCTTTGCCTTTGAAGTCTTCGCGCATGTAGGAGAAGGGTGAGTTACCGAAGTCGAAACCTTCCACAATTTGGCCTTTGCGCTCTGCGCCAGCTAAATAGCCATTTTGTTTGTAGGCCCAAGCTTCTTCAACTGTAGGCACAGGAATGATCGATTGAATGCCGTTGTCGAAAGCTGCGCAAATAGCAGAAGTGGCGCGCAAGACGTCAATCACCACTACAATTTCAAACTCATCTTTGTAATACGGGTATTCTCCGGGCGTAAAACAAACCTCTACGTGCTTTCTTGTTTCCATTTGGCAAAGTTACGGATTTTCAAAAGAACAATAAAAAAGGGGGCCGAAGCCCCCTTTAAAATTAGGTTGAATAGTTTGCTTAGAATCTCCAACCAATGCGCACTGAACCATGAGCTGCACCGATATTAGTGTAGGTCATGTTGTTTCCTGGTTCAAAGCCTCCAGGATTGCCCATTACAGTGATAGTTGTAGCTTCGTTGTTCACTGAGGTGCCCGTTAAGTTCATTTCCAAACCTAGGTAAAGGTTTTCTGCTACGTAGTAGTCAAAACCTGCACCGATACCCCAACCGAAAGTTCCGTAACCACCAACAATTTTTGCGTCGGTAATCACAGCACTATACGCTGAACCGTCCGAATTCACCCAAGTTTCTTCGTAAGATCCTTTGCCGAAGTTAATACCTGCAGAAAAATAAGGCGACATGCGATCTGTACCCGTTAAGTGGTATTCAGCACCCAACCCTAAATTCCATTGACTACGAGCGATATCAACTGTTCCTGTCTCACCTGTTCCGTCCGGATTCGCATAGTAAGTGTAAGATTCGGTACGTGGTGTATTGGCAACAGAGGAGCCGTCGCCACCAAAGCCGAATTGCACACGACCTGCTAGCTTGTCTGTAGCAAAATAACGCAAGCGAATAGTAGGTGCTGCAAAACTCATTCCGTCAGTGGTGTTGAGGTTTGCTAAGCCTTCTAATGAATAATGTGCGTCATCACTAGCAGGCTTTTGAGCGAACAATGACCCAGTCAATGTTAATGCTCCTACAAAAATCATTAATTTTTTCATAGTTGTTTGTTTAATTGGTTTAGCCGAATGTACGCAATCGATTGCACTAATGTTTCAAAAAAAGACAAACAATAAATAGTTAATAACTCTTGATAATCAGCTATTTTTAGCATGAAGCTCTTGCTCCAGTTGAAACTGATACATATCAAAATATGCACCTTTTTGGGCTAATAAAGTTTCATGCGTACCCGCTTCAACAATACTGCCTTCTTCCAAAACAATGATTTTGGTCGCATTTCGGATTGAGGAAATGCGGTGCGATACAATAATAGTAGCTCTATTTTGTGCATCTTTTTGAAGCTCTTCGAGAATGATTTCTTCCGTTTCGGTATCGACAGCGCTGAGGCAATCGTCTAAGATGAGGAGTTTTGGATTGCGTAATAGTGCTCTAGCAATGGATAGGCGTTGTTTCTGCCCACCACTTAAATTAACGCCTCTTTCGCCGAGGATGGTCTCAAAGCCATCTTGGAATGCTTGGATATTGTGAAGTACGTGCGCTTTTTTGCAGGCAGCTTCGATGTCAGACATGTTGAGCTCATTTTGCTCGACACCAAATTTAAGGTTATTGGCAATAGTGTCGGAAAACAAAAAGACATCTTGCGGTACCAAAGCGATTTGCCTACGGTAGTCTGTGAGGGAATAGTTGGGTAGTGGAATATAGTTGGTACTTATTTGCCCCATCTTAGGGTCAAAATGACGTGCTAGTAGTGCGCATATAGTAGACTTACCAGATCCGGTTGGGCCAATGAGGGCGAGTGTTTCGCCTTTGTGAACTGAGAAAGTGAGGTCCTTGAGTACCATGCTGTCGCTGTCTGGGTAACTGAAATTAACCTTATCAAATACCAATCCGTCTTCTAGCGGACACGCTAAATCTGAATCGTTTTGAATTTTAGGCTTACGCAACAAGAACTCATTGAGGCGCTGTTGGGAGGCGGCTGCTCGCTGAATAATAGAGGAAATCCAGCCAAGGCTAGCAAACGGCCAAGTAAGGTTGGTGACATACATGATAAATGCTACTATGCCTCCAACTGTCATTTTCTTTTCAAAGGTCAAGAGGCCGCCGTAATATATGGCAATCATGGAGCTCAAGCCAATTAAAAAGATGATAGTCGGGCTAAAAAAGGCATTGACCAATACCAAGCGCATGCTTTGTTTTTTGTAGCGATCCGCTGATGCGCTCACTTTTTCCGTGGTTTGTTCCTCGCGTTGGTATGCTTTGATGATGCGGATACCTGCAAAAGATTCTTGGGCAAGTGTGCTTAGAAAGGATTGTTCTTTTTGGACTTCTAAACTCATTTTGTTCATGGTAGAAGAAACCTTGTAAATCAAGATGCTCATGAGTGGCAAAGGCAGGAGTACATAAATAGTGAGGCTTGGCGATATCGTAATCATTTTGCCTACGATCAATATAAAACTCACTACCAAATTGATGGTGTACATCATGCCGGGGCCGGCGTACATGCGCACGAGGCCAACATCTTCGGAAATTCGGTTCATGAGGTCGCCAGTAGCGTTGCGCTTATAAAAGCTTTGGTCAAGGGCTTGATATTGGTCGTAAATTTCTTTCTTGAGGTCAAATTCGATGTAGCGCGACATCACGATAATGGTTTGTCTCATTAAGAACAAGAAGAAACCTTTGAGCAAAGAAAAGCCCATGTAAATACCTCCGAGCTCTAGTGCCAGCCAAAGGTAATTGGTTGGTTCTTTGCTAGCTAGCTGATTTTGAAACTGATCAATAGAGTCGCTAAAGAAGGCGGGCATTTGAACGCCAAAGTAATTGCTGACCACGGTAAATAGAATCCCGAGCAAAAAACGCCATTTGTACTTTATAAAGTATTTGTTAATGTATCGAAGGGACTTCATGGTTTTTTTCTACTTTTGCCAAGTTATTTGAGCTTGTAAAGTTAAGCCAAATAAGAATTAGTGAACGAACTCATTTCAAAAACATGTCTGATTTGACAGTCTCTCCTTTGGTCGATTCAACTTTGAATCCCATTCTTCAGCCTATGCACGCCATGGGGCATGAACACATCCTATTTTGCAACGACAAAGCCACCGGTCTCAAAGCCATTATCGCGGTACACAATACCGTTCTTGGGCCAGCGCTCGGCGGAACCCGTATGTGGATGTACCAAAACGAACAAGAAGCACTTACAGACGTATTGCGTTTGTCTCGCGGCATGACCTATAAGAACGCCATTTCGCAACTCAATTTGGGTGGGGGTAAGGCGGTCATTATTGGAGATGCCAAAACCATGAAGTCAGAAGCTCTGTTCAGACGCTTTGGTCAGTTTGTCAATACGCTCGCTGGTTCTTATATTACAGCCGAAGACGTAGGAATTTCTCCAGAAGACATGGTGCATGTCAGCAAAGAGACCAAACACGTTGTTGGTTTGCCAGGTAAAAGTGGCGACCCCTCTCCCGTTACCGCCTTTGGTGTGTACATGGGTATGAAAGCAGCTGCTAAACATCAATTCGGTTCTGATTCACTCGTCGGTAAAAAAGTCGCCGTACAAGGCATTGGGCACGTTGGTGCTTACTTGGTAGATTATTTAGTAGCAGAAGGCGCTATTGTAACCATCACAGACATCAACGAAGCTGCGCTACAAAATTTGAGCGCCAAGCACGGTGTTGCAGTGGTTGCTCCCGATCTGATTTACGATGTCGATATGGATATCTATGCTCCTTGTGCGCTCGGAGCAACCGTCAACGACGATACGCTTTCTCGACTCAACTGCAGCGTCATTGCCGGAGCCGCCAACAATCAGCTTAAAGACGAAAGCAAGCACGGGCAAATTTTAATGCAAAAAGGAATTATTTACGCCCCTGATTTTGCACTAAATGCGGGTGGTGTCATCAATTGTTTTTCAGAGGTGGAAGGTTTATCTTTAGAATGGGCCAAGCAAAAAGCAGAAGAAATATACACTACCATTGATAGCATCTTGTTACGTTCTCAACAAGAAGGAATCCCTAGTTATCAAGTCGCTAATCAAATGGCCGAAGAGCGTATTCAAACCAAAGGTAGCCTCAATATTTAATATGCTCAACAGAAGACATCTCCGAATCAAAGTACTACAGGTCCTTTATGCATTTTTTCAAGGTCACGAAAACGATGCGCATAAAGTAGAAAAAGAATTATTGCTTTCTATTGAGCGCATGTACGATATGTATCTGTACCTATTATTGGCGCTTCCGGAGTTGCAGCGTGCTGCCCAAAACAGACAAGCAGAACTCAAGAAAAAAATGAGGCCAACTGCCGAAGACCTTAATCCGAACATGAAATTCGTCGAGAATCAACTCCTCGAGCATTTGTCTTCGCATGCGGGTCTTTACAAATTGGCAGAGCAGCGCAAAGTCAATTGGTTGGGTGCCGAGAGTCAAGAGATGTTCAAAAAAATGTACCTCCACCTACTGGATACCGAGCTTTACTTTGAGCACATGAACAACGGTGTAGAAGGTCTTGAAGAAGACATGGCTTTTGCATTGCAAGTTTTCAAGCAAGAGGTGGCCAATGCTTCATTGTTGCAACATTTTTTTGATGAAAAGTCAATTTACTGGACAGACGACCTCGATCTTTGTGCCTCTATGGCCCTTAAGACGCTGAAGTCTTGGAAGCCAGATCAGCAAATGGAAATTCTCCCGCTTTACAAAGCAGACGACGACGAAAAAGATTTTGTCCTGACCCTCATGCACAAAACCATTCAGTCCGACGACCAACACCAAGCCGATATCTTGGCCCTTGCCGATAACTGGGAGCTCGACCGAATTGCCAAAATGGATATGTTATTACTGAAAATGGGTCTGACTGAATTGCAATTTTGCAGTAGTATCCCAACAAAAGTTACACTCAACGAATACATCGAGATTTCTAAGTTTTACAGCACGCCAAAGAGCAACGTGTTCATTAACGGGATCCTCGACAAAGCCATATCTAAATTAACCGAAGAAAAACGCATACAAAAAGTGGGTCGTGGCCTCTTAAATTAAACATTATGAAATTACTTTCCCTTTTATGTCTTGGTTTGCTATTGCTCTCTGCTTGCAAAGACGACAAAACAGTTGAGGTTGGTGCGCAAACCAGCATGGTTTTCAAAAGCACTGTTTTCAATGCAGGCACCGTTTATAAAGGTGAAGTCATCAAGGCCGTTTTTGAAGTGGAAAACACCGGAGACCACCCTTTGGTTTTTGGAGAAGTGAGGCCTTCATGCTCTTGTACGGTGGCCAAGAAGCCAACCAAGCCGCTCTTGCCTGGTAAACGCACCAAAATTGTAGCTGAAGTCAATACAGATAACCTACATACCAAACGAATTCACAAAGTGGTGACGGTCATGACCAATACTTCGCCAAATATTACCCTCTTGGAAATCAAGGGAAGGATAAAATAAGTACATTTGTAACCTAAATAAATCAAAGCATATGTCAGGAGGAGCAAATCAGTTGGTAATGATCGTTTTAATGATCGGTGTATTCTACTTTTTCATGATCCGTCCGCAAATGAAAAAGCAAAAAGAGCTCAAAAAATTTAGAGAAGGCCTCAAACCCGGAGACAAAATCGTAACCATCGGCGGTATCCACGGTAAAATTCTCGAAATCTCCGACGCTACCGTGCTTATCCAGTCAGAAGGCACTAAATTGCGCTTAGAAAAGTCAGCGGTTTCTTCTGCAATGGAAGACACGCTACAAGCAAAATAATAAACGGGGATGTAGCTCAGTTGGCTAGAGCGCTTGACTGGCAGTCAAGAGGTCGTGGGTTCGAATCCCATCTTCTCCACAGAAAAAGTCTTGCATTGCAAGGCTTTTTTAATTTAGTACCATGCAACTCACCAAACTCAACGCAGACAGCTCCTGGATGTTCTATTTCGATGGGCTTCATGTGCTTGTTGATCCCTGGTTTACCCCAGCGCAAGTTGATTTTCATCCTTGGTTCAGTCGGCAATTTCATCTAGATCCCCAGCCTCAACTGAGTGAAATTCAAAGCCCGGACTTCATTTTTATCTCTCATCGCTACACCGATCACTGCAATCGTGAAACGCTATTGCAATTCTCTTCAGATATTCCTGTTATCGCTATTCCTTCTATTTTAAAGAAGATTGCGAAATGGGGGCATTTTCAAACGCTTTTGCCTTTGAGTTCGGCTCCTTTTCATGTGGAGGTTTTAAAAACGAAAAATGCACTGGTTCATAAGGCATACTTATTCGAAAGTTCACAAAATAAGATCGTTTTTGCGCCGCACGGGGCTGTTCTCAAAAACATTCCGAATGTCAAAATAGATGCCGTTATTTCCACAACATTGTGCTATCAGTTGCCTTTCTTCTTAGGTGGAACCATTAATTTAGGTCAAGAAAGTGCGGTTCGACTTCAGCAACAACTCCGTGCTAATTTGTTATTGACAACCCACAATGAAGATAAAAAAGGGGAGGGTTTGGTTTCTTTTTTTGCCAAACGGAAGTTAAGCGAGAGCTCAGCATTTCTAGAATTGAAACCAGGGCAAGTGTTTGATTTAGCAGCGCATAATTAGGGTTGGAGGAGCAGCCAGCTGCCATTTGCTAAACTCACCACGATATGTTCGCCTGCAAAAGTCATGCTGAGCGCATTTTCGTTTGAGATTTTCTTCCAGGTTTTACCGCCATTTTTACTTATATCGATTCCGTTTGTGCCACAAGCGTAGTAGTCATTTTTGACACGGATGACGCATGAGCGGTAACCTGAAGGTCCTTTCTTTTGTGCGTTCCAAGTTTTGCCGCCATCATTAGAATAGAAGCAGGTGTTTTCGGATACATGAGGCCTGGTGTAATCGCCTCCGACCGTCATGATTTTATCTTCGTTTGCAATTGCCATGGCATACGGGCCACAAGTGGGGCAAGGCAGATAAGGTATAGGACTTGTGATCCAGGTGGCTCCTTGGTCGGGCGAATGAAGCAACCTAGCTGTCAGGCCACCCGAAACAAAATAAAAATGCCCGTTCAGGATTTGATTGGTTTGGCCACTTGCGGCATAGGCAGCTTCTCCTTTATTTGCGCTCACTTTTGTAGTAGCTTGCCAATGCAGCCCGTAGTCTGTAGAGTAAAATGTGCTGAAATAGTCATCAATAGGGTCGCCGAGTAGAAAAACGAGATTTTCTT
>Ga0114968_10000254_pt1 | contig 39456 bp, 44 predicted proteins | sample M_130807_EF_Meta_FD_87020 | JGI IMG/M metagenome (GOLD analysis project Ga0114968, IMG submission 87020) | Freshwater microbial communities from Lake Montjoie, Canada to study carbon cycling - M_130807_EF_MetaG | ecosystem: Environmental > Aquatic > Freshwater > Lake | place: Lake Montjoie... | reverse complement strand
TTCCAAAGCTCGAGCAGGCAATCATTCGCGAAGGATATAACGGCCAAGTAGCTCAGCAAGATGAGAATGGCTACTTCGTTGTATCACCTCCAGATGCAGATGGAAACACATCAAGGATAAATCTAGATCCATCTCAAATAGGTAAAGCCTATGGATACGAAGATGCTGAAGGAAACTTTAAAACTGTAGATCCATCTAAAGTTGTTACAAAAAACGGCATGGCGCTGGTTGAGACCGGTAAGACTTATGGAAACAAGTTAACTGGCCAAGAAGTGCCAATGACGTATAGCGAGCGCCAGACTGGCAATGCTTGGGGCGGTACGTTTGCCGGAAAAGACAATACAGGCTATCGAGTTCAGTTTGGCGCTGATGGTACGCCTTACTTTTACACAACTAAATCGTCTTCTAATGATCTTGCCAACATCATGGCAGACATGGGTCCAGTTGGTCAGATTGCGCTTGCGGCCGCTACGGGTGGCTTGTCTTTGCCTGCCCAGCTGGCGGCCAATGCTGCTTTCCAGTTATTGGCCGGTGGCAATCTAAAGGATGTGGCAAAGGGCACTGCTCTGTCTTATCTTGGTGGTCAGGCCGGCAATCTGATCTCTGGGTCTAGCGGTATTACAGACCTATTGGGTAAGACTGGAACAGATATTGCGGCTAGGACAGCCCAGCAGTTTGTGGGTAGTGGCGGCCAAGCTGATCTTGAAAAAGCGCTATTAGGTAGTGCTGTAGGTACTGGTGTTAACACTGCTATTGGTGATATTCCAGGCATGGAGGACTTGTCTCCAGCAGACAAGAACATGGCGTCTAGCATTCTTGCGGCGGCCGCTACCGGTGTTCCTATTGATCAGGCCATACAAAACGCAGTAATTGGTAGAGCATCTTCTGCAGCTAGTAATGCTGTGGCTCAGTCAAGAGCTAATGAAGAGAGCACCCCAAGCAAGTTTAATTTCAACGAATTCTTCCCATCAACAAACAACCAGACGGCCAGTCAGCAAGAACAAACTGCAAGATTTCTACCAAAAGAGAATACAAGTATTACAGATGACGAGATCAAACCCGCTGATTTGCCGTTTGATACTTCCACTATTCTTCCTAATCTGCCACAAGAAACCACAATTGATGACTTAGTGAAGTCTATCGGCGGGGAAGACAAAGAGCTTGAAGAAGTTAACAGGATAACCAATCCAGATGGATCATCTTCTGTTCTGAAGTCAGATGGTAACTACTACCTTTATGACGAAGACGGAAAATTAGACGGAGTTATGCCAAACGAAAGAGGGTTTGGCCCCAACAGGGGTGGTGAAGACTTGATAAACAATGCTACCACCGATACACTTGGAACTAAAGGCTTGGAAGAGCCCGTAAAGGAAAAAACCATGGATGATGAAATTAACATTGGCGGCGATTACTTGGGCAATCTTTCGTCCTTGTTTTCTCCGGACGATATGACGGCTCAGGATTATGATGATCAAGTTGGTCTAAAAGAAATGCCGTATTACACAGATGCAATGGGCAATCTTTACAAAGATGGTGAATTGTTTAGGGCCGCTGAAAACAATGATGAGTATGGAAATCTTTATAACAAAGATGGTGAGTTGATTCGCTCTCCAGAAATGGAAGATGAATACACAACAGACAGTTTGGGTAACATCTATAAAAACGGCACACTTTTCAGAACAAAAGAAGATGCAACCGGCGAAGGTTCAAGCGGAACCAAATCTGGCGCCGTTGGATCTAAAGCGGGATCTGCCGCCACAAAGGCTGGAACCACCGCAAAACCCGGAACATCACCCGGCACAAGCAACAATGGCTTGATTATGGCTCTGATGGCAATGATGGCCATGATGAACAGCAGGGGTGGTGGTGGCTCTGGTGCGGCCTCAACCATCCCAGCTCTATCGGCTAATCGCTCACAGCTTCCATATGCTCCTGTGGGACGTCCCGGAGCTGGTGGGCAGACCTACTTTTCTCCAACAACCTACACACCTAAAGCAGCTGAAGGCGGTCTGATGGGATTGGCTGGCGGTGGTATGTCTAGCCTCGGTGGATATTCTGATGGTGGCCGTCTACTTCGTGGCCCTGGCGATGGCGTGTCTGATTCAATTCCTGCGACAATCGGTGGTAGGCAACCAGCCCGCCTAGCAGAAGGTGAGTTTGTTGTACCAGCAAGAATTGTTTCCGAACTGGGTAACGGCTCTACAAATGCGGGCGCCAATAAGCTTTACGACATGATGGATCGTGTTCAAAAAGCTCGCCGTCAAACCAAAAACGTTGCGGCCGATACTAAAGCGCACAAATATTTACCATCTTAAGGAACTGTTATGGCCGGAGAAACTCTACCTACAGGATCGACAAACACCCAAGGCTTAGCCGATTGGGCGGCGCCGTACATTACCAACTATCTTGGTAAGGCGGCCGGCCTTGCTGATAAAGACTATGAGGTTTACAAAGGCCCGCTTACCGCCGGTGAATCCAAACTTCAAACAGATGCATTCCAAGGCCTTGGATCATTGACTGTTCCTGGTAGTATCGGTGCGGCGGCTAATACAGCTGGTGATATCGCGTCCAAAGCTCAAAACATGGGTTATACGCCCACTCAGTTTACAAACCAGTTTAATGCGCCCGGTGCATATACTCCAGCCGGTCAGACTCAATACAACCAGTTAAACGCTGGTAATGTGGCATCTACATTCCAAGCCCCTGCGGCCTATCAAACTGGCACGTTTGGCAATCAATTCCAAGCACCCACACAGTCTGAAGCTACTAAGTTTGGGAATGCATTCCAAGCCCCAACTCAGTACCAAAACACCAACTTTACATCTGGCACATTTGGCGGAGAGCAAGCTCAGCAGTACATGAATCCGTACTTGCAAGCATCACTCAATCCCCAGTTAGCTGAAGCTCGCCGTCAATCTGACATTACCGAGCAAGCAAACAAAGCCGCTATGACGCGCGCTGGTGCTTATGGTGGTGGCCGGTCTGCCATCCTTGCCGCAGAGAACCAACGCAACCTTGGAACTAATCTTGCCAATATCACAGGCAAAGGCTACGACACAGCGTTCCAAAACGCCATGAATCAGTACAACCAAGACCAAGCTCGTAATATGCAGGCTCAGCAGGCCTCAGAGCAGTCTAAGCAATTCGGCGCTGGACAGTCTATGACTGCGGCTCAGTTGATGGCTCAGTATGGTATGTCTGCCCAGCAAGCCCAAGAGGCTGCTCGCCAGTTTAACCAACAGCAAGCCATGACTGGCGCTCAGTCTTCTGCCCAATATGGTTTGGCTGGCCGTCAAGCCGAAGAAGCCTCTCGTCAGTTTGGTGCAAACCAAGCCATGCAGGGTGCAACAACATCGGCCGATCAAGCTTTGCGGGCATCTTTGGCAAACCAACAAGCTGGCCTTACCGCTGGTCAGGGTAACATCAACGCTGCTTTAGAAGCGGCTCGTCAGGCTGAAGCTTCTCGTCAGTTTGGTGCCAATCAAGGCATGACTGCCGCACAACAGGCCGCGCAATATGGACAGGCCGCACAGGCCGCCGCAGAGCAGTCAAGGCAGTTTGGTGCATCACAAGGTTTGGCTGGCCTTAACACCGCCCTTAGCGCCGCTCAAGCTCAAGGTAACTTGGGTAATATGCAGAACGCCACTAACCTTGCAAACATCAATGCCCAGCTGGCCGGTGGAGCTCAACAGCGCGGCATCACTTCTGAAGGTATTGCGGCTGATCTGGCCGAGTTTAACCAACAGCGTCAGTACCCATTCCAGCAAGTTCAGTTTATGCGCGACATGATGAGTGGACTTCCCACTGGCTCGGTTACAAATACGCCTGCAAATATCACTGGTGTTGGCGCATTGCTGTCTGCCTTGGGTGGCGGCACTGCGGCCGCATCTGCTTTGGGATACAAAAACGTTGGTGAATTACTTAAAGCTCTTGGTATCCCAATGGGCGCTGGCACAACTCCTCCTGAGTAAATACTATGAATCTCATTCAAATTCAAGAACATCTTAAGGATTTGCCTACACAGGCGATCATGGCTTATGCTAATGGGCAAAACCCAGAGGTACCGCCGTACATGGCGCTGGGTGAGATGAATAGACGAAAGAACATGGAGCAACGTGCGGCGCAAGCTCCAAGTGGCTCAGTTAAAGACAAACTTGAAAGCGAGCTGGCTCAGCAAATAGCACTTCCAGGTATTGGTCAGGGCATGAACATGAGGATCAACCCTGAAGGTATGCCTCAACCAGTGCCGGCCGCACAGCCTCAGATGGCTCCTCAGATGCCTAAGATGCAGAACCCTTCGATGGCTAGACCAACACCTCCTCAACAGATGGCTCAGCCCGGCGGTATTCCAGCTCCTGGCATGGCTGGCGGTGGACTTGCTGGCCTTCCTGTACATCCGCATATGTTTAACTATGCACCCGGCGGCATCGTTGCATTTGCCAATCCTGCAAATGATCAGGTAGTTCCTGCCGCAGATGAGGCTGTGGCGTCCGGTGGTGCGGCTCCTGACGATCAAGAAATACCTGTTGCTTTAGCAAATAGAGTATTGAGAAACCAATTGATGGGTGTGTCCAATCTTCCTCAACCAGTTAGCAGAGAAGATGCAAGGGCAGAATACATAGCTAAAAACCCACAGTACGCCGACATTCTTAACAAATTACCAGGCGATGCTTTGACTAAATTAGCCGGTGAACTTGAGTCTCAGAATAAAGCTCAACGTGAGCGCTTCCAGCAAGGTGAAGGCACTCGCGGTCTTGCCGCCTTGTCTAATGCTTTAATCGCCGCAGGAGAGGCTACACGCGGCCAGAAGGGCATGGGCTTAGGCTCTGCATTTGGAGGCTTTGGTAAAGCTTATAACCAGTCTACTCTGGACGCTGAAGATCGTGCGGCAAAACAGCAGGCGGCAGAACGTGCTCAGACCATTGAGACTATTAAGCTTCAGGCTGATATTGAGCAGATGCAACGTGCGTTTGCTGAAGGTCGCATAGATGAGGGAATGAGGCTTAAAGATCAAATCAATGCTCGTCAGGCCAAGATTGAAGACCTTAAAGGACCAGCAGCCAAAGAGGTTCTTACTGAGGCCGATAAAAGGGCTCAACGTGCGGCTCAAGAGGCTCGCTACAAAGCTCAGGGCGAACATGAGAAGCGTATGGAGCAACATCAATTGGCCATGGTTAATAAGCCATCAAGATTCCAAGAAGAGTTGGCTCTGTTAAAAGAAAATCCAGATTTGTTTAGATCAATGCAGGGTCAAAGTAAAGCTGGCACATTGACTTTTGAAGAGGCAATGAAGCAGATCAATTCAAACGCCGCAACAAAGTATTTGTCAGAAGATAAAAAAGCAGAATTGGCTAATGAAAAAGTAAGACAATCTGCTACTGTTATGGCCGGAAAAGATCTACCACAGGTAGCACCTCCAGTTGTAGACAATCGGTCACCATGGCAAAAACTATTTGGCGGAAGTGCAACCCCAGCTCCATCTGTTGTACCATTTAACCAGCTTCCAAAATAAGGGGTTGACATGGATGTTTTAATGCCAGACGGCACCACAATTACTGGTGTCCCTGAAGGAATTACGCAATCTGAATTACTTGCCAGATACGGCAAATACAGCTCATCTAGCGCCAATAAAGGCCTTGCCTCTTTAACCAAAGCAGAGCCGACCCTATCGCCTGAAGAGCAGATGATGGGGGCTATTGGTGCCGCGCCAGCACCACAAGAACAAATCCCTAGACTGCCTGGCGACCAATCTGAGATGCGCCCCTATGAGCCGTCTCTTTCTGAACAGTTGATGGAGCTTTTGCCTGGAAATAAATACAAGGCGGCCAATGAATATGCGGCTCGACAGATTGCCAAAGAAAAAGGCATTCCTGTTGGCCAAGTCTACAAAGACATTGGCGGCGCTCGCCCGGTCTTTAATCCAGAAGGCCGTGCTCCTATTCGCGCTGGCGTAGAGTCGGCAGAAATAGTTGCAGGCGAGTTGCCAAAAGTCCCGGAGGCGGCTCTCAGCACATTCTTAAAAGCTTATCGTGCTGGCGATATTGAGGCTCCAACAGATACTGGCATGGTTGACAAAGCTATTGCGGCAATGAAGCCAACCGATGCCAAAGGTAAACCCGATCCCAACTACGAAGCTTTCCAAGGCTTGGGTGAGTCGCTTGGATTTAGTTTGGCTACGATGGTTACATCAGCCACAGCGGCGGCGGCCGGTGAACTTGCTGGCCCAGCAACTGCTGTAGCCGCAGGAATGGGCGCGTCAGGAGCATTGGCATACAGAGCAAGTAAAGATGATTTCTTATCCCGTGTTCGCGATAAGTTAAATAACGACTCGCAAAAACTTTATGGCAAAAATATTAGCCAAGAAGATTGGAATAAGGCAAAGAAAGAGTTTGATCAGGCGGCTATAGAGTACGGAGCATGGGAAGCTATACCAGAGGCCGTGAGTAATGCGGTATTCCTTAAAGCATTTGCGGCTCCAGTTAGGGCTTCTGGCAGAGGCGTTAAAGAAATTTCCAATGTTATGGAGAAGCTTGGCGCCCAAGGTGTAGAACAAGCTACTGAGACAGTAACAAACCTTGGCCAAAATGCGGCTGAACTTAAGGCTGGCTTGACCGATGAAGAAATGAACTTGGCTGATGCATTCCGCCAGCAGTTCCTTCAAACTCTATTGATTGGCGGCGTCATGTCTGGCGGCATGAAGGCCAAAGAAGCTGGCGATAAGTTTTATCAAAATGTTGTTGAGCCAAGGGTGCGTCCTGGTTCTGCACTGGCTAAGGCTATTCAAGCTGATGTTGATGCTGTTGCATTTAATCCAGAGTCAACACGCCAAGCGGCTGTGCAGGCGCTCAATCCAAACAGAGCTCAACAACAAGTTACTTCTGAGCCAGGTATTGCAAGCTTAATTCAAAGGCCGCAAGTTGCTATGCCGCCGCCACCTGAAGAGCCTGTGCCAGCGGAAAAAATTACCGCGCCACCATCTGCTTCTCAAGATACAGAGGCTATGTTGAGAGAGATCCTTGGCCCCGACACTAACACTGTTAGTGTGGAGAAGCCTGCAAAAAAATCTGAATTTGATTCAACTGGCTGGACAAAATCAGAAAAAACAATTAATAAAAAAACAGGTGAATTAAACATTCCAGAAGGCGTTGAACGATATACAAAAGAAAACGAAGACGGGACCAAGCAACGTGTCCTTACGAGAAATGGCGAAGTAACTCAGTCGGAAACAACTACTCCAACAATTGAATTAACAAATTCAATATTTGGAGATGAAGGAGAAACAATAAGCGGCCACATTAAGGCCAATGACTTAAACGGCACTTTGTATTTCTTCCGTGATGATAACGGCCAGATCATCAAAATGAGTCCTCGTGCCAGTCAGCAATACAAAGATGGTGTACCAGTCAATAAGATTGCTGAGCTAGAGTTCTCTGATGCTGGAGGCATTCGTCCAGATGGATCAAAAACACCGCATACAACAACATCGGCAATTAAATCCACCGCAAATGTTGGGGCGGCAGAGCAAACACAGTTGCCTGGCCGAATGACTGTTGAGGTCCCAGTAAGCCAGCTTCAGTTGTCAGAGGATGTTCCTCAGTTTAAGGCCGATGCAAACAAAGAAGGCATCGTTGAGCCTTTAGGCGGTAAGTTTGAGAGAACAGGTGTTGCTCCCATTCAGGTTTGGCGTAGAGAAGATGGACGTATGGAGGTCATCTCTGGCCGCCATCGTTTTGATCTTGCCAAGCGCAGTGGTGAAGAAACTATTCCAGCTCAAATCCATGATGAGAAGGCGGGCTTTACAAAAGACATGGCCGCTGTTTTGGATGCTGAATTAAATATCCGTGATGGACAAGGAAAGGTAAAAGATTATGTCAACTACTTCAAAGGCACAGGCCTCGACCAAGAAACGGCAGAGTCACGCGGATTACTGGCGAGATCGCCGGGCAAGCGGGCTTTCACCATCGCAAATCAAGGCAGTGATGAACTCATTGCCGGTGTCCGTTCCGACAAAGTCGGTGATGAAGCGGCCTACCTAATCGCATTAAACGCACCTAACGACCCTCGTTTGCAGGGTGTTGGTATCAAGGCCATCCAAGATGGTAAGGCGGCTTCTAACGCTGTTAATTTGATGCAGGCCGTCAAAGCTCTTGCAAGCGAAGCAGACACCACCACAGATATGTTTGGCTTCGATGATTCCGCCATGAAAGAAGCGGAAGACATGGCTAAGATAGCCGCATCCAAGCAGCGCGAAGTACAAACCAGATTGTCTGCAATTACTGGTGCCGCAAAGAACCCAGCAGTAGCCAAGGCAGAGGGCATTGACGTTCGTGATCCAGAGGCTGTTAAGCGCCGCATCAATGAACTGCGCCAGCTCAAAACATCATGGGATAACTGGTCAACTAACCCCAATTTGATCAGCGAGATTCGTACTGCCAGAGGCGCCCCAGCACCTGAGCTTCAACTGCGAGGAGAGACTGAGGCCGAAATCAGACAGCGTGAGGCCACTCAAGAGAAAGACAAAGCGGCGGCCGAGCAGAAGGCTATTGCCGATAGAGAAGTTGATATGTTCAAGCTGCAACCCCAGGTTGCGGAAAAGGGTGAAGTTCCAACCATGGATATGTTTGGTGCCGCCGACATGGCCAACCAGCCAGCCCAGACTAAGCAAGCGCCAGAGCTTACAGAAGGATTGTTTGCCAAAAAACAAAAACCTGAAAAGGTTGCATTTAATCCTGTTGAACTGGGCGAAGAGTTTCCAGAAATTGGAGCTGAAGCATTTACCTATCTTAATACAACAAACGATGAAGTTCGCAAAGCCATCGGCGACCTTTATAAAAAAGGCGACATTGATGGGGCAATGCAAGTCCTTGAAAATATGCCAAAGAATACGGCGGTAGTTGAAAAGCCTGCTGTAGACAAAAAGAAAGAGATTGCCGAACTACGCAAAGAACAAAAAACTTTGCTGCGGGAGATTATCAAGGCCGGCCTGCAAGAAACGCCAGAGCAAGAAGCTCGCATGGCCGAGATCAATAAGCGTATTGATGAGCTTGAAGGCAGGACGCCAGTTAAGCCAATCGAAAAGGCTGAGGTAAAGCAACGTAGCGTTAAAGAAATCCGAGAAGAACTTCAGGATTTAGAAGATCAGGCCGCAGAAGAATTTAACAAAGACAAGAAAAAGCAACTTGCCTCAAACATCTATAAGCTTCAAGGCGAGCTGGCTACAGCAGAGGCCAGGGAAAAGAAGGCTGCTGCAGAAAACAAGCCGCAAAGCAAAAACAAATTAGATGACCCAGCTGAGTTTGATAAAGCTTTAAAGGGTTATGAAGATGCTTATGGCAATCCTGAGAGCGCCTTGTCCGAACTTAATTACTACAAAAATGCTGTTGATGGCTTGATTAAAAAAGGTGGATCAATCTATCGAGTTATTTTTGCAAAGTCTGAAAATGACATTGACGAAAAGAATCTTGGTAATCACTGGACCATCCATTCTTCAAATATTGATAGGTACATTGGCAACCTTGGAGAAGATGCCGGCGAAGATACGCGCCCATACGTCATTGAAGCCAAGGTTCCACCCAACTCAGTGTCAAACGAAAAAGTTGATATTAGTGGGAACCCAGATGAAGAAGAAGTAAACATCGTCGCAAACAAGGGTGATATTACTTACACGATTCATGAGTACAACAATAAACAAGTAGGTCCAGCAATCCGCGAGATTGGCAAGGAAGAGCCAAAATCCACAGGATCTAAAAGCCTAGACGCCTTTAGGGGCGTGAAGTTCACCCCTGATGAAGATGATAAGAAGGCTATTGCCATCTATAAAAAGATCAAGGAAAACAACCCAGAAGCTGACGTTGATGATGAGATAGCCAACCCTAACGGGCATCTTCCAATTGAAGAAAAAGAAAATGCAAAGGGCATCAAGATTGGTGACTTGATCTATGAAAAGGGCGACCCTAATCCATCGATTGCAATTACTGTTAGTGAAGACAGCGTCACAACCATTGATCCAAAGACTGGCGCCCAAGATGGGTCTAAAGACATTGATTCCATTAGCAAAGAACCAATTCCTTATGACTTCAGCTTTGACTTTGGCTACGGCGAAATTAATGTCAACGTTAATCGCTGGTTAAAAAGGAAGGGTGAGTGGAGTGTTGAGATGCAGGGCCCTGGAGCCAGCGAGACTGGTTACCGGTCGGCCTTGGGTGTAGAGTTTAAAGGTGAGCGTGGCACTCCAGCGTTTGATAATTGGGTTGAGAAAGTTGTACGCGCCCAAACCAAAGAAATGGCCGAACCAGAGAAACCAAAGAAAGCGCAAAAGAAAAAAGTTACTACACCAAAAGCAGAAGCTCCTTTGTCTTTGGAGTACACAAAAGCTTTAGATGAATCCCGTGAGGCAACAAAAGAATTTAGCAAAGCCCAAGAAGCCTATAGAGCGCAAGAAATTGATGATGATGAATTTTTAATTGCTCGCAAAAAATACGATCTAGCTATTGCTCAGTTTGATAAAGCATTCAAACAAGAGCAAAACAGGCCAGCTCAAGAGGTGGCGGATGAAGTGTTGCCAGCCGAAGAGCCGCAGATTGCAGGCCAACTTGAGAACGAACCTTATACATTTGAAGGCCAGTTCACAGAGATTGGTGATGAAGAGCAGCGCACCCTGATCACTGATCAAAGCAGTAAGCTCTCTGACGCACAGATCAATACCCTTGAGAAAGAGTACGGCGCCAAGAACGGCTCTGATGAATTCTTTGAAGCCCTGCGTAAGGACGTCATTGCCTATGTAACTCAAGGCGCCAAAGCTGTTAGCGGCAAGATCCGCGCGATCATTCGTCAGATGGCCAATGGTTTGCTGTCTGTAGCAATTGTGTTTAACCCACAGTTTGTCAGTCAGCCCTACACAATTGCCGTTCCTCAGTACGACATCCGTACAAGCGAAGTAGTCAAGGATCTACCCAAAGAAGCTCAGTCAATGTCTGATGCGGCCAAGCGCGCATACGGCGTGATCTATCCTACTTTGGAGGCTGAGCTCAAAGAGAAGAACAAACTCTTCATCGTTGCCGATAAGCAAAGCGCCAACACTTACATCTTCCAGCCTGATGGATCGTTGTTACTGCAGAGTAAAACTCTTTTTGGTGCCGGTATTGGTGACTTCATGAAGGGCGATAACAACATCGTAGCCAACAGGATCACGCCCGCTGGCCTGTTTGATCTTGGCATGAGGGATGCCAAGCGTAGTGCCTCAGAAGAATATATGTATGGGGACTATGATTTTGGCAAAGTCTTTGTTCTCGACAAGTCCTACATGGGCAGAAACGGCCCATACTCCCAGCTGGTCATGCACTCTGTCTGGACCAATGAGAAGGATGCTAAACAGCGTTTGGCCGCCTTAGATAAGCCTGGAGCAGAGGATTCCCGCTACTCATTTGGTTGTATCAATGTTAATAAAGAAACATTCCGCAACCTGATCACAAACCATCTGGATCAAATGGATGGTGCAAAGATCTTCATCGTTCCTGAGAATGGCTCGAACGTAATGGACTTTGTGAATGGCAAAGCGACTTACAGCGAAGACATCATTCGCCAGCGCGTCACGCCAGTTACCAAGACTACCAAGATAGAGAAGCAACGTGCAGCTCCCAAGACTGAAGAGCGCACACTGGTGGCCAAAGAAGAAGAGCCCGGCCAATTCATGAGCCTTGAAAGTCCAAACATTATTCAAATTGATGGACGCTCAATTCCTGTAACAAAACACAGGCTTGAGAAAGAAAACAAAATTGTTAATGTAAATACAGACGCTTTTGACAATGCATTTGCAAATACAAAGTGGCAATACATTGGTGAAGGCGGGGAGGGTGGAATAGGTGATCGTTACAAAACGTTTGCTAATTTCATTAAAACTGCAAAATCTATAGAGGCGCCAAACGTCTCTGTTAATAAAGATGGTGCAATTGTTTTTGGCGATGGTAGGCATCGTTATGCATATCTGCGTGATGCCGGTCTTAAAAACATTCCCCTATCAATGGATGCTGAATCTATTAAAAATGCTCAAAAGTTTGGTTACATAAGCGAACCAATTAACATGAGCCTTGAAGATGATTTGGTCAAGCTTGTTAATGACATTGCTGACAGCATTGATGAGAACGAAAAAGAGCGTTCGCCATCTTTGAAGCGCAAGATCAAGACTCTCACCAATCAGCGAAACGAGGGCAAGCTCACCGATGAAGAATACCTTGATCGAGTTAATGCCGCTATTGAGCTGGATGAGGAAAACCGCCTTAAACAAAAGCCAGCAGAGCGCGTTCGCGGCGCCGACTTCATCCGTCAAAAGCTATTGGAAGCAAAGCGTAAAGGTTTTATTTCAGAGAAGGGTGTTGATTTAGCTGAGTGGTTTATCCAGCAGAACCCCGCTTTGGTCGATGATCTTGGTATCAGTGTTAAGGCCAAGGGCCCGGAGGGTGCTGGCGGCTTCTACAACAGCATGGCTCGCATCATTAACTTAATGAAGGACATGGGCACAGACGTTACTGCTACCCATGAGATCTTGCACCATCTTGAACGCATGATGCCGGCCAAGATCCAAAATGCCATTCGTAAAGCGTGGCTTACTCAGTTACTAAAAGCCAATAAAGCGGCCACAGACCCAGCTGAAAAATTGTACTTTGCTGCGCTGTTGGATGCTCACATTGGTAATAACAACCATGATCGTTTGGAAATTCCAAAAGGATCAGAAAAAATTTACGAAGATGCTGTAAGGCACATGAAGTTTGTCAACGAAATGCGCGGTGGCCGTGGCGCTGATCCAAAGAGCATTGAGCTTGCCAAAGAGTTGTTGATAAACTCAAAAGTATCAATCGATTTGTACCAATACTTTGATGCATCAGAGTTCTGGGCGGTTAATGGCGCTCGAATTGTTGAGGCCCGTTATGATGCCATTCAAGGCGGTGTGCTGTCTAAACTTAAAAACTGGTTGAGCGAGTTAGGACAAAAGATTAAGTCGGTCTTTGGCCTTAAATCTGACGCCTCCGTTCTCCGTGCATTAAACAGTTTGAGCAAAGCTGATGGTAAGTTTGTGACCAAGGAAATGCTGGGTACAGGCCAATACCAAAACATCAGTAAAAACTTCCGTGGTGGAGAAATGCCTGAAGCCACATGGGCCATGAAGGAGAGTAATAACTTTGATGACTGGCTCTATACATGGCAAGACAACTACCGCGATCTTAAGAACGTCCAGAAGATCATCAACGACCAGATCGGTAAGATTGATGATAGGCTTAATGCTTATCGCAAAGAAACTCTTAATCCTGGTCGCGAGGCGGAGCAGGCACTAGAGTTCTTGAAGTATGAAGTTGATCCTCTTGTTAAGGAGATGCGTAAGGACAATGTCTCCAATAAAGAGCTTGCTACATACTTACACAATCGTTATGCCGAAGAACGCAACGAGATCATCAATGCCAAGAACAAGAGCCCAGCCGTTCAAGATCAGGGCTCAGGAATAAACACCGAAAAGGCCAGAGAGTATTTGCGTGATTTGCCAGCAGACCGCAAACAAGTTTTAGAAAATCTTGCCAATCAAATTGACAAAATTGTTAGAGGCACTCAAGAAATTCTTGTAACCTCCGGCCAAGAAACTCAAGAGACTATTGATGGATGGCGTAGTGAGAGCCCGCACTACGTCCCATTGAGCCGCGATGAATCTGAGTTAGACTTTGTTATTCAGACTGGCGGCGGCAATCTGGGTGGCTATGCTACTGCCGGTAAGTTTGGTAAAGAGGCCATGGGATCCACCAAGACTGTGGTTAACATTCTTGAGAATGTCATGCTCCAGCGTGACAGGGCTATTCGCAGGGCCGAGAGTATGCGTATTGGACAGGCCTTGTATGGCATGGTTATCAAATACCCAAATCCAAACTTCTGGATGGCCATCAATCCTGATGCAATCAAAGACAATGACGCCCTGATCGCTGAGATGGAAAGCTTTGGCCTTGATCCTGAGTTAATTGAGAACTTACTTGAGCAACCAAAGACCGCTTTTGTTTCCAAGAAAACAGGCGCCGAGGGAGAAACTATTCGCGATGTTAAGTATCGTGTGAATCGTTCTTACCAAAATGCGCGTAATGTTTTCCCCGTTCGAGTTAATGGCCAGAATCGTTTTGTATTGTTTAAGCCAAATTCACCAGAAGCCATGCGTTTGGCGGTCGAGCTCAAACAACTTGACGCCGAAAAACTTAGCGTGTTCTTTGGTGCGGCCAGCACATTTAGCCGTTGGTTTGCTGCGGTCAATACTCAGTACAATATAGCGTTCGGTCTTGTCAACATCTTTAACGATATACAAGGCGCTCTTGTTAACCTGAGCACAACGCCGCTTGCCGGACAGCAGAAGCAGGTTTTGAAGGATGTCTTCCCTGCTATCAGGGGTATTGCAAGAGACATTCGCAAAGAGCGCAAAGAAACAACCAAGAGGCCAATTAAAACCTCATACGATGTTGATAACTTAAAGCCAGATGACTGGACAGATCTGTGGAGATTGTTCCGTCAGACTGGCGGTAAGACTGGCTTCCGCGATCAAATGGTTCGCCAAAGGATGAATGTTGAGTGGAAAGGTTTTGTTCCAAAATTCTCATTTGAAGATGAACACGCCATGTTGGTGGCGATGGAAAAGCTGGAGCAAGGCCCCATTCGTCAAAAGGTTGAGTGGTGGGCTAATGCCTTCTCTGACTTTAACGACACGCTTGAGAATACAGTTCGTCTATCCACATTCAAGGTTGCTTACTTAGACAATAATTTGTCTGCCGAAGAGGCTGCCGAGATTGCCAAAAACATTACAGTAAACTTTAACAAGCGCGGCGCTAGAACTAAACACATTCGCGGCCTGTATGCTTTCTTTAATGCAAGCTTGCAAGGTACTGCTCGTTATGCAATTACGTTAGCAGGCCCAGCTGGAAAGACAATCATCAAGACTGGCCTTGCCATGGGTGCGCTTAATGCTATGTGGATGTTCTTAGCTGGCTTTGATGATGATGATCCACCTCAGTTCACAAAGAACAAAGGTTTCATTATCCCAACCTTTAATGGCGATTACTTCATCTGGAATCTGCCCCCGGGTCTGCGCGCCATTCCAAACACCGGCCGCCTGCTTACTGAGGGTATGTTGATATCCCTTGGTCTTATGAAAAGCAACCACGGCATGGCTGGAAAGATCTCCGATGCTTCCAGTGTTATCGTTGATGCTGTTAATCCATTTGGTGGTGGTACGTTCCTACAAACAATTGCTCCAACATTCCTTGATCCAGCAGTTGCTCTTGCTGAGAACAAAGACTCGTTTGGACGCCCAATCTTTAAAGAAGACCAGTCGCTCAAGCCTAAGCCTGGTTGGCAGCGCACACGCGAAACAGCTTCTGAGTTTAGCAAAGAGCTGTCTTACTTTATAAACTACATCAGCACAGGCGGAGAAGAGTTTTCAAAAGGGTTCCTCAGTCCAACGGGCGATCAGCTGGATTACTTGATTGGTCAAGCGGCGGGCGGAATTGGTAGGGAACTTAAGCGCACGGGTGAGTTAATTGCCAACAAGGTTTCCGGAGAAGAGACTCCGGCCTATCGCGTACCTTTGGCCAATCGATTCTTTGGAGAAACCAAAACAGATGCCGCAACATCTGCTAGGTTTTACGACAACGTAACGATGCTTGCGGATCATCTAAACAACATCAACGGCAGGATTGAAAACAAGGGTGATGTGCAGGGTTACATGAATAAGAACCCAATCTCCAAATTGTCGTTTGCATCTGAAGATTTTGAGAAGGATGTCAGCTCAATCAATCAAGACATTACTGCCTTGCAGAAGATGGAGCAAACTCCGGAGCGCAAAGCTCAGATTAAGCAATTGAAAGAAGCCAGGATCAAAATCATGACCATATTTAATGATCTTGTCAGACAGGCCCAATAAGGCCGCGCTCAAAGAATAAGCCCAGAGTCTTGCGATGTGCATCCTCCCACATCTGAACTCTCTGGGCTTTATCCAGTTTAACCCCCTGGTCAAGCTCCATGTGGCACCTGTAGCATAAGGCCGCAATACGATAGTCGTGAGCCTTCAGTCCGCGGCCTTTGCCGTCCCGCAGCTGGTTGCTGTGAGCGGCCACTACAGTGCCATCATCTTTATCACAATGCTGGCAAGGGATCGTCCTCGCCATCTCCAACATCTTCTTGTTCCGATACATCGCGAATCCTAGGGTTGTTTATACAGTCTGCACACTTCCACCTATTGTGCCGTGGATCTATCATCTTGCCGCCTTCCAGTGTCTTGGGGTGTTCACAAGTGGCGCAGAACCTCCTACCCCAGCTCCTCAGATTTTCTACCATTGCGTTTCCTTTTTTTAATGGCAGCCAGACCTTCCGCCGGCTCATTGTTTCGGGCTTCTAACCATTGATCGGCAATCTCATGAGCTTCCTCGGCCAAGTTCTCACCATCCCTTTCACTGATAATGAGAGCGGCCAAGATAAACATAGACGCCAGATCTTTTAGGTTGGCTTGATGTTCGTCCATTAGTGAACCTCAACTCTTCCGTTGCGCGCGCTCTTTAAGGTGTCTCTGAAAGCCTCTACGGCCTTTTCGTCATCGTCACCCAGCTCAACCAACAGCTCGCACAGAATCTTGCTCAATGAGATAACGGCAATAATGGGGTGTTCGCATTCGGTATTCATCATGGCAGAGGTCAAAGATTTGTCCATGATCATTACTTGATCTCCAAGGTCTTTAATCATCTCTCAAGTCCTTTTATCTGATCGGCCAGCAAGTCGGCCAAGTACTTGCCGCGAACGGCAATGTGCTCGATCTCCTTGCAGGCATCAATCTCTTTTACACAATCTTTCAGCGCCTTGTTATACCCAGACTTGAAAGTATCGTCACCATCAACGATCATGCAAATAGCGTCCCGCACCATGGATGATGCTTTGCGCTGTTTGGCCAGCTCCTTGATCTTGTCGTGATACTCAACAGGTAAATAAACGCTGTAAGGGATTAGTTTTTTCATGCTTTTCTCCAAGCCTCAAAGCTGGATCGTAATTGATTGAATAAATGGCGGGCTTCTTCGTTGGTCTTTAGTTCTTTGCGAGACTCTATGTCTAAGTAGGATGAAAGCCACTCAGCACAAAGCTTCTCGCCCTTCTCCATCAACCATTCTTTTTGGTGTAGCCACTCCCAAAACTCTGGGTCACGGCACAGAATGCCAGCCATCTTCACCGCGTGATCGCCAGGAAACTCATTCTCGCGATTCATCGGTTGTTCGTCATCACCCAGACGCACCATCACAACAACATAGCGCGAGCCTACAAAGTCGCGCATAAGATCGTTGTGCAGCTCATCTGGGTGAACCGCCAAAGACAGCATATAGCCGTCCTTGGATTGTTTAAGCCCGGTCTTTATTGCTTCGAACTGTATTGGATCTGGCAATTTGTAACTCCAAGTATTTGATAACACCAATTGACATTGTCAACTGCTCTTCCAACTTACCGACTTTTTCCTCAAGGTTGTCTATAACTACGCGAAGATTGTTTTCGTCCTTTATAGATGACTTGAGGGCATCGTTTAACTGGGAATAGATCTTTGCCCACTCTGCGTGGGATCTTTTTTCGTCCTTAGTCATCCCATGGGTCCTTCGCGCTAGAGGCCACAGGAGCATCCTTCTTGTAGCTGTCGTACTGCAGGCTGACCCTGCGCTTGCCTTCTTTGTCCTTACCCAGCCATGCGCTGAGCTTAATCACAATGTGATCTGACTCTGCGTTTTCCAGTAGATCTTTAACCAAGTCCAGCTCGAGCTTGATATCGCCCTTCATGTCTGGTTGTGCATCTGTTGTCTTGTAGCCGTTAGCCCACAAAGTACCGCGATTTGGATAGTCCATTAGTTACTCCTTAAAAAAATGATCGTTTAGCGTTTGCAAAGCCATCCATGACTTCTGCATAAACAGCTGGGTTTACTTCCTTGAGCTTTCCATACAAAGCTTTGTTCACTTGGAACATCTCTTTGAGCTGGTCAGCATCGGTGGCCATTTTCACCTTTAGATTGGTGGCCTCTACCAACATCTCTGTCCATGACTTGTCATCGGGGGCATCAATCAGGATTGTCCATCCGGGCTTTGTCTCAACATACTGTGGTGGGATGGGGTCTGGGCGCTGTTTAACGGGCTTTGGAGCGGGTTTTGGTTGCTCCACAGGCGCTGGCTTGGTTTGCTCTTTAACGGCCTCTACAGGGGGCGCTGAATCAATTGAATCATGCTCGGTCAGCTCCATGGCTGCCATCCAAAGGTAGCGGCGTTGGTAGGTCTGAATGCTGCCCATGAGCTGGATAGGCTGGGCGCCTTTGAGGGCGGCCTCTGCCATGGGTGATGTGATCACAATCACAGTTCCATCATCAACATCGGTAATGCACAGCTGGGCATACTCGGTGTTAAAGGACACGACTCCGCACAGGCCGAGATCGTTGAAGATGGTTTGAATGTGGGGAATAAAGTCACCCAGTTCAAAGTAAGAATAACCTTGATAGGAATTCTTGCCGGATTTCTTCATGTTCACAGACTGAAGTTTTACCCGAGCGCTCATAAGTTTTTTATGTACTGACATGATTTTCCTTATGGGGTTCTGTCGTTGACGATGCCGTGCTCTGATCTTGTCCAGAGGTGGGCTTTGCCGGCCATGGCGCCAAGCTCGATAAGATCGCGCTCGCTGAAGCGGTTTGTGTTAAGTCTTGGGTATCCTGGTCCTACATAAACACTGCTGTTTCGGTAGTGAGGTACATACATAATATTGCCCATAAAGAAAACCTTGTAGGTTTCCCGGGGCGTTGATTCAAACGCATTGCGTGTCATGATTTACTCCCTTGTTGATAATCTTTGTATTGAGAACAAAAGCCACTCACAGAGCAGAAGTTCGCGCATCGCGTCCTCTCTCCTTGCCTGACTTCTATCTCATACTCTTTTCCATACTCAGCCAGCTTGGCCTGAGCTTCTTCATCGGTGGCGCAAACATTCCTAGCTTTGACGCCGCCAATCTTTTTAACCGCATATGTTGTTGGCTTCTCCCACATTTCATCGGGAGTGCATAGCGGTAATTCATCTCCAGTCTCCAAGTCAAACAGCGCGTTGGAGTGTTCTTTGATCCGGCCGCGAATGAATTCTTCGCGTTGCTCCATCGGCCACAGCTGGATGGGGATAACCTTAATCGGTGCATCGGGGTAGCCGGCCTTGACAGCTGCATCACGCCGTGACCAGTCTCGAATGATGGCCACGATCTCCAGCTTGGAAACCTTGTCGCCCTTGACCTTCTCTACAAGCCAAGCATAGATGTTAAGCTGATACTCCCAGTCGATCTTCTCATTCATCACAGACCAAGCGCCTGTAGTCTTGTAGTCGTTGATCGTGACTGTGCCATCTTCGTTCTTGATCTGTAAGTCAATAGCACCAGAGATAGACCAGCCATCAACAGTAGCGTGTAAGCGCTCTTCGATCAGGTGGTTATCGTCTTTGCCATGCTCGAGGACGCCGTGAATGGCCGTGCCAAAGATAGACCAAACCATCTCTGTTACATCAGTCTCGATCTTGTCTTCGTGAAGCTTGCGTAGCTGGACAATGCGCGGCGAGTTCAGCAGCTCGGTGGCTGAGATGTTTGCCTTACCCTTAGAGTAAGTCGGACGCTTCATGATGTTCACGAAGGTCTGCGGTAAGTTGTGTTTGTTTGTGATGATCATTTTTTTTCCAAGTAGCTAATGAAGTCAATCAATGCCCAGCCACTGACCATGGTTTTCATTTTGATCTCGTTGGTTTTGTAGGACATTCTTCCTTCAACTTCAAAGGTAGAAAGCCGCCCTTCAGCAACATGGCGATTGAGCTCACTGCTTGTTATGTTCAAGATATTTCTAACGTCATCAAGTTTGTATGCTATTTGATGCTGGACATATCTTTGAGTTAACTTAAACTTCTCCGCCACTGCAAGCTGGGTAAGCCTGTGCTGCTCCTTTTGCTCCCTTTCAATCTCAGCCATGGTCTTACGCATGGCGATGTTGAACTTAGGATTCTCTGACTTGATTGCTTTTCGCTCTGCCGCCAATGCCTCTTCGCGTGTAGCAAAGTGTTCAATCGCTACATTTGTAATGTTAAAGAACCATTTAGAGTGATCCCTGTGCTGGCTCAGGCGATTGAACGTGCTCAAAGAAATACCAACATAGAGCAAGTTATTATCCTTGTCAAAATGTCTGTAGAGCTGGGTGGTCATTTTGGTAACGGCCTTTTAAGTTCAAATCCAAATATAGCCAGCTGCTCTTTCAGTTGTTTAAGTGAAACGTGAGAGAAGTTTGGAATTCTCATCATGTCTCTTTCAGTTCTTTGAATTAATTCACGTACTGTGGTTATGTTTTCGGCTATAAAAACATTCCTCATTCTTCTTGGAACACCCAGTCGGTCAACAGGAAGATCCGGGCCCAAGATTTTGTGACCAAGTCTTTCTGCCGTATCGCTAGGCAGACTACAAATCCAACAGTCGTTGTACAGCTGCACAAAACAAATTGTGATGTCTTCCACCTTAAACGAGAACTCTCTTCTTTGCATTTAACTCTCCTTTGGTTATAATCGGCAACACATTGTACCCACATAAACTCATGTCTTGCAATACCTTGAAAGAAAAATATGTTGAAAATTGGAATAGACCCCGGCCTGTCTGGTGCAGTTGTCATCATGGATAACAGCACTCCAGTTGCTTGGTGCAGGATGCCCACTATGAAGATTGGATCGGCCAATCGTGTGAATGCATCGGCGCTTGCTGCTTTTATTCGGCCATCAATCTATGGTGAAGAGATCAAGGCGTATGTGGAGCTGGTCAGCAGTATGCCTGGTCAAGGTGTGGCCTCGATGTTCTCGTTCGGTCATTCGGCCGGCGTGGTTCAGGGTGTGCTTGGTGCGTTTGAGATACCTGTATCGATGGTAACACCCAGTCAATGGAAGAAGCGCGCGGGGCTCGTGGGTCAGGACAAGGATGCTTCAAGGACGTTGGCCATACAGATGTGGCCGTTTTGGAGGGAGCTCGATAAGAAGGGCGCCGGCCAAGCCTATGCAGACGCTGCGTTTATTGCGTTTTATGGTGTAGAATAAACACCGGCAATGCAGTTGCCACTCTCCTTTGTTAATCCCCGAGCTCACCCTTGGGGATTTTTTTTGACACTAACACTGTTAGAGTGGAAATATTTTTGCAAAAGGTATTGACAAACTGTATTCGTTCGTGTTTATAATCTTGTATCAGCGGCTTGGTAACCCGTTGTAGTTCTGTAAAACGACACCCCGAACCCTTATTGAAGGAGCGGGCTTCGTCAAAGCTAGGATGTCCTGTTACAGCAGGCTCTTATGCGGCAACCAAGCCTAAAGCTCGTATCTTTCAATAAGGGTTTTTTGCTTTTTGCGGCCACTCGTCAGAGCGCGTTAGCTGATGGCCTGTATGGGCTGAACTCAAGAAACACAGAACCTCGGCGTGACCCGCGCCTCCAAGTAGAGTAATCGAACGGAATAAACAAGGTAGTCGAAAGACACATACCCTAGTACGCTGGGAGATGATCGTTAAGGATGGTGAAAACTGACCTTATCGGGATTCCAGGGGAGGGCGGCTTGGCTGGCCGATAGTTCACATAAAAACTGGACAAAGCACCTTGATAAAGAGTCGTTGGCCTTCCTACTCTGTCCCCTGTGAGGGAGGGAGGGTCAACGGGTAAGAGGGCTCAGAGCTGGTGATACAACAGTTGACTTGTGTAGAATACATGAGTTATATTCTTAACAAAGGAGGTTAGTATGAAAGCATATCCTGGACAGTCCATCAAGGTGGACGAGAACGCGCGGATTACTGGGTTTGGCGTAGATGCTGACGGCATGGATCTAAGAGATTACTTTGCCATTAGGATTGTGGCGCCTTTGATTGAAAGCTTTTTATCGAAGGATCTACATCTAACTGATGACAGCTGGATGGAGGGACTCAGTTATGACGCTTATAGAATGGCAGATGAGATGATCAAAGAGAGGGCAAGAAAATGATCCATACAGATGAAGATGATGAGTTTGACCGCATCTTGCGTGAGAATTCTATGAAAGGCCAGCCCTACCATTGGGAAGCTGATGCCATCAAAGCCGCTGTGCTGATTGAGCGTGAGGCGTGTGCAAGGGTGTGTGAGGCAATGAACAAGTACATGGATGATGGCGAAGAATGTGCCGCCGCCATACGAGCAAGGGGAAACACATGATTATCAAACGCAACATGGCAATCGACAGCCTGACGCGAGTATGCGAAGAAAGTCTGGCGCTTATTAAACAATTGATTGACGCTGACAACGAAACCTACGGGCAAGGATATGAAGATGGCATGGCAGCCCAGGCTAAAGTGCAACAGACGCTTAGGCCTTGGGTGGGGCTGACGGATGAAGAGCAATCTTTTGTGTACGACCAAGTAAAGCAGATTGTGGGCGGCAAATCATTTTGGGTAAAGTTTGCAGATGCCATTGAAGCCAAGCTCAAGGAGAAGAACAGATGAGTTACATCGTGGCGTCACTGCCGCCCATTAAATGTTTTGTTCGTAAAGAGTTTCTTTACAACTTTCAAAAAGGTCATGGGGAATATGAGCCAGCCATCTGGGTCAGCCTCAAAGCCCTGCGCGGCCAGGTGTTTCGTATTGAATCATTGCTACCCAACTACGGCGCGCTGTACGACAAGTTGCCAATTCATGCCTATGTCTGGCACGAAGAGGAAGGTATGGATGATCTACCTGTTGATGTTTTACAGCTGTGGGACTGCATGGGCTACCGGTTCACAATTCTTGAGAAGATTGGCCTGCGTAATCTTGGCGTAAAGTTTCTTGGAAAAGATAAGAGTTGGCACTATGGCCGCTACTTATTTACTGTGGACTTCTGTGCTGATGAGATGTCATTGGATACTGGCTTTACTGAGCAGGCCGAGGAACACAAGTCTTTTAATTGGATTGCGCTAGACAACGGCCAGTTTGCTTGCCAGCCAAATAACCGGTGCCTTTGGTATGACCAGAGTCTTATCCCCGCCGAAACAAAGTTCCCCGACTTTCAGGCAGCAAAGTCTTTTTGGACAGTAGACGGCACACGCAAGTGGTCAGCCGGTGATGATTGGTTTTATGACATAAAGGAAAAAAATGAGTGAACCAGAATTGAGTATTTGGGAGAAGGCTTTAGGCTGGCGCAAGAGGCAGATGATTCAGCGCCAGCTCGATCCCATCTCCAATAAAATAAGGAATGACGCCCTGGAAGAGGTGGCAAAAGAGTTTGATAAGATGGTTGGCGATACGCCTGCATCGTTCGCTGTATATGTTAGATCAATGAAAAAGGTAAATAATGACTGAAAGAATCCAACTGCAAAAGATCCGTTTAGATGGTGGCACCCAGCCTAGAGAAGAGATCGATGACGCATTAGTGCAGCACTACACCGAGATTTTGCTAGAAGGCAAAGACAAGTTTCCCCCAATAGACTTATTCTTTGATGGCAAGTCCTACTGGCCTAGCGATGGCTTTCACCGCTACCACGCACACAAGCGAGCCGGCTTTTTGGATATCGAGTCCAATGTCAGCACAGGCACCAAGCGCGATGCGTTCTTGGCTTGCCTGAAGGCCAATGGCAAACACGGCAAACCACGCACGGCAGAGGAAAGGCGCAGAGTAATCCGCATGGCCTTGGATGATGTTGAGCTGGGTAACAAAACCGATGTAGAGATTGCAATCATCTGTGATGTGTCAGCAATGACAGTCGGCCGTGTTCGCAAGGCCATGGGTCTTGAAGTGACCATGAGGGTGGACAAGAAGGGTCGCACAATCAATGTGGCTAACATTGGTACTGTGGCCGAGAAATACACCGAGGATGACAAGCTTCAAGAGATGGCTATCGAGCACACGGCCTTGGTAGAAGAGAACGAGAAGCTCAAGGTGGCTTTGGCCGTCAAGTCTATGCCGGTATCAGAAGAGGCCAAGACAGAGATTGAGCAAACTATTGAACAGCTGCGAGCTGAAATCAAGGATTTAGAGTTTAAACTAAGGACTATGACTCAATCACGCAATGAGTTTCAGAGTAAGAATGCTGAGATGATCAAGCAGCTTGCATACTGGAAAAGGCGCGCTGAGAAGGCAGAAGTTAAATAAACCGAAGCTGGGCGGTATCCCAGCAGGAGAGAGAAATGCTTAAATTAAGACCGCATCAAGCGGAGGTGGTGGATAAGCTCGCCCAAGGGTTTCAAGATGGCCACAGATGCCAGTTACTTTATGCCCCAACAGGCTTTGGTAAAACCGAAGTGGCCATGGCAGTCATGGTCGAAGAGGCCAAGAAGCTCAAGAATGTCGCGATGGTCTTAGACCGCATCGTGTTGGTGAATCAAACCAGTACGAGGCTTGGGGCATATCTGATAAACCACGGGGTCATGCAGGCGGATCATTGGCGATACAGGCCATATGAAAAGATCCAAGTCTGCAGCGCACAAACTTTAGAGAGTCGGGATAATTTCCCCGATGTCTCTATGCTCATCATTGATGAGTGTCATGTCCAGCGCAAACAAATCATCCAGTTTATCAAAGACCGGCCGGACATGAAGGTGATTGGCCTGACCGCCACTCCCTTTACGAATGGCCTTGGCGATGTGTATACCAATGTAGTTGGCGCCAAACCTACTGGTGATCTGATTGAGGAGAAGTGGCTTACCCCGCTCAAGATCTTTATCGCAAAAGAGATTGACATGACAGGGGCGGACAAGGTTGCTGGCGAGTGGTCGCAGGATGAAACAACCAAGCGCGGTATGCAGATTACAGGGGACATTGTCCAAGAGTGGATCAACAAGACGAATGAAGTGTTTGGTGGGCCGAGGAAGACAGTAGTCTTTTGTTCGGGTGTCGAGCATGGCAGGGATCTGGTCAGGCAGTTCAATGCGGCGGGTTATAACTTTGTTTCGATCTCATACAAAGAAGAAGACGAATACAAGGCCGCAATGATTGAGGATTTCTCGCGGCCTGACACGCTTATAAATGGGCTGGTGGCTACCGACATACTAACCAGAGGATTTGACGTCTCAGATGTGATGATAGGCGTGTCTGCGCGGCCATTTTCCAAGTCATTTAGTAGTCATGTTCAGCAAATGGGCAGGGTCATGCGCCCATATGAGGGTAAGGCATTTGGATTGTGGCTGGATCATTCGGGAAATTATTTGCGCTTCAGGAAAGAATGGGACAAACTATTTGATGAGGGTGTGACTGAGCTCGAGAACGGATCCGAGGTTGCAAAGAAGGAACCGACAGATCAGGAAAAGAAGGAGGCCAAGTGCCCTGCTTGCGGTGCATTGTGGGTTTGGCCTGATAGAACTTGCGGGGAATGCGGGTATGAAAAGCCCATCAAACAAATTCTCAATGTCCCAGGTGAGCTAACAGAGTTAGAGACAACCAAGCGCGAAGCCCTGAGTGAGAATCAAAACTTCTATTCTGAATTACTTTATTACGCAAAGATGCGCGGATACAAGGAGGGGTGGGCAGCACACAAATACAAAGAAAAGTACGGCGTATATCCAAAGGGTTTACATACAAAACCGCAGGCAACATCGAGTAAGACTGCCAACTGGATTAAATCTAAAAACATTGCATGGGCTAAAGCAAAGGCAAAACAATGAGCTTTCAAGACTTCGCAAGATCGCATGGGTTACTGGTTGATGATGTGATCATGGACAAATGGGTGAGGGTTGGGACTGAAGATCACCCGAGAAAACAAAATGGTGCATACATTTATGATGGTAACTCTGGTGCCGTTATAAATTTTGCGGTTCACGACAGGCATATTGTTTACAAATCAGAAGAGCCTTTTGTTCCTGATTTCAATGCATATGCAAAGAAGGCGGCGGCAGATCGCGAGCGCGAATTAAAGCAGAAGAACGCGGCAAGCAAGGCCGCATTCATTATGAACAGCTCTGTCAAGCAGCAGCACCCGTACCTACTTCGAAAGGGTTTCCCTGACAAGGGTTGTGTATGGAATGGAATACTTGTATTACCAATGAGGATCTCGGGTAATTTGGTTGGATGCCAGCTCATATCTGAGGATGGGACAAAACGATTCTTATCAGGCCAGCGTACAAAAGGCGCCAGTTTGATCATTGACAACAAAGGCCGCGACATTCTTTGCGAGGGGTTTGCCACGGGAATGTCTGTGCGTAGGGCGATGAAGCATCTGCGCGAGCGATATACGATTCATGTTTGTTTCTCTGCGGGGAATATGCTTGAGATAGCCAAGGGTCTTAATGAGCCGCTGGTGATTGCCGACAATGACTCTATGGGAGTGGCAACAGCCAAAAAAATAGCCTCACGCTACTGGCTTGGTGAGGCTGGGGAGGACTTCAACGATACCGAGCAGAGGATTGGCACCCAGTTGGCTGCCGAATCCCTGCGCGGGTTTTTATAGTTCTTTGCGAATGCCGGGGTCCAGCTCGCCATCCATGACCATGAAGATCACGCGCTTTGCGTCATTGATGTGTTCGTTGGCCCGGGTGTGATCTCCCATTAGCAGAAGCTCTTGGGAATCTGAGAGGATACTCGCGGCCAGCATCAGGGCGCCGGTTAATTTGTAGGTGATTGAATCTTTTACATCTTCTTTGGTGATCATGCCGCTTCTCCCGCCTCTTCAATTTCTAAAGTTTCTTGTTGGTATATCTCATTGATGTCGAACTCTTCGGCCAGCACAAACCTTTCGTTGGCCAGCTGATAAGCCTGGTCTTGGTCTTCTGCCTCTACTGTATAGGTCTTGGTGACTACGGCCTGAATTGTGACGTTATATTTCATGGTTTCACCTCGTTAAAATGTTCGTCAAGGTGGCCGGCGTCTTGTAGGGCCACTTCAAGGTTAAAAATAAAATCCCGGATAAAGTTTGGGGCGTCTTTGCCATCAGAATAAAAGGCCTCACTAAATAGCTCAATGACATATTTGGCGCCCTGTGGGCTGCCCTTGAAAGAAAGGCCCCAATTCTCTGCTTGAATAATTGTTTGAGTCATGATTAACCTCCAAAGTTGGGTGGTGAGTGATCAAAGCCGGCGTCTTCAAAAAACTTATCTACACTTTTGCAGAGGTTGAAAAATTCGTCTTCATCTTCTTCGATGTCGGTAACAGGGACAAGCTGGGCCATTTCTTCGCAAACATCTATTCCGTCTCTGTAGTAGCCAATATAGCCCATACCCTGCTCAATGTAGGTTGCCTCGACCTTGAAGCCCATGGCCTCGAGTGCGTGGTAAATGCCCTCGGGTGGGCTCCAAGCTGTGTCAAAGTAAATCGTGACTGCGTTGCCGTTAATCTCGTAAACCTCGGGGCTGTCTGCGATGCTCATGTCCCACTTGGTCCCCCATTTTTCGATACAAAAGCCATGCCAATTTTTATAGCCATGGTGTTTTAAGTTTTCTTCTTCGCGGGCTTCGAGCGCGGCCTGTTCGGGTGTGCCGTGGCCATGGAAGCCAGCCATTATTTTCAAGTCTTCAGGAACTGGCACGATCATTTGAAAGATCGGTGGGTTTTCTTTTAAGACAATCGCGCGGGCTATTGCGCTGACAATCTCGGTCAGTTTCTTTTCTGATTCTGCAGTTGTTGCAATTAGCTTTAATGAATTTGAGCACCAATTTGGCATTTTGAAATCTCCGTTGTGACACTAACATTGTTGATGTGAAAAAAGCCTCATGCTACTGGCTTTATAGTTTGAAAAAATAGCCTCATGCTACTGGCTTAAAAGCCTGTTTATGGGCGGCCTGTCCGGCCCGGGGGCCGGTGCGTGCTGGGTGTTCATCGCTGGGCTTCGCTGTAGCCTTGCGCGTAGAGTCGGCGGGCCTCGGGCCGGTCGTGTTCGGCCTCAAGGGCCAGCAGAAAGTTAAAATTTTGCATTGCAGCTCGAGCGCGCGCCGCGTTTCCGTTTTGAATGGCCCGGGCCACTTTGTAGCCGGCCTCAACATATGTGTATTCGGTTTGCTTCATTCGTAACCTTTCAAGACTTCGCGGGCCTCGTCTAATGCGAAGGCCAGCCCTTCGATGCGCGTTGTGTCCGGCATATCGGGCGCGGCTTGCTCTGCGTAAAAAATCAGGTTTTCGAGCGTATCAATTAAGGTTTGAATGTATGCGTGTTCGGGTTTCATAATTTACCTTTAAATGGTGCAACAGCCACAGCATGGCGCATCTTCACAGCGGCCGGCCTTGTTGCGATAAAACTCGCGGCCCGAAAAGTTAAAAACATCGCTCACGCGCGGGCTGGTCGTTGTGAATTGGATTGTGTCGGCGTCCGGTTCCAGCTGGGCGCGTTTTGTGTCGGTGTCGTATAGGATAAAGTCGCCGGGGTTTATCCGGGCGCCTGATAGGCTGCATTTTCCGGGATATTTAGCTTGCATTTTTTTGATCATGATTAACCTTTCAGAATTGGAATTACTTTGCGGGCCAGCTTGTCGGTTTGATGGGCTTTTGATCCATGGGCCCGAAAGCCGACAATAAAATCTCGATTGGCCCGGCTGCACCATGGTTCGAAGTTTCCGCATGACTCGCACGTTATCTCATCGCGGGTTTGAGCCTCGCAGATAACGATTAGGCGGCCGGCTGGGGTATGGCTTACTTTTGGGGTATCGATGGGCACAAGGGCCACTACTGGCCCGGCTTGGGTTTCGGCCAGCTGGTCGGCGTGGCCGGCATTGTCGGCGCTTAGGTTTACAGTAAAACCCCAGCTGTTGGCGTGTTTAATCCATGGGAGGGCGTGGGGCGCGTGTTTGTGCGTGTAGGTGAAACCGCGGCGGCCCTTATTGGCTTTGACTATTTGGCCCAGCTCGAAGGCGTCTACCTTTTCCCCTTTGCCGGGTAAGTCTCCAACTACAGCAAAGCGCCAAGCTTGGCCGGGCGGTAAGCTTTGAATGTGGCCGGCCAGCTGGTCGATGGGGACGCCGCGCTGGGGGACCTTATCCCAGCTCATGCGCGTGTGGAAGTCCTCGCCATAACAGCCGGCCCGATAGAGCGCACAGCCGGGCGGGCAAGTTTCGCGAAGGTTGTAAGTAACTGGAAGCGGGCCGGTTTTGCGGTTTCCGCTGTTTCGAATGAATGTATAAAGCATGGGGGCTCCTTAGTTAAATGCGGGCGCGCTGGCCGTAATGCGTTCGGCTATTGCGGCGGTTTTGGCCGGGTTTATTTCATCAGGCCGTGGCTTATAAAAGCGCTCGATTATGGACAAATCACGGCCCAGCAAATAGGTTCCATTGTCGCCGTTGTCGCGGTCGCTGGCGCCGTATTGCTGGCGGTAGACTGTCATCCCCACATCACAGCGGAAATAATGCCGGGCCAATAGTTCGGCCAGCTGGTCCAGCGTTTCGGTTTGTGCTGCATCTGTGGACGCGTGGCGCAGGCCCAGCGCCCGGGCGGCGTCTATAAAACCTTGAACGCTTGCGCGGCCGCCGTTCCAATGAAGATAAATTGCTGGCGCGTTGTCGGCCGTGTCGAATGTAATTACTGCTCTGTTTCCCATGATCAAAACCCCTTTGTAAGAACGTCAAAATAAGCCAGCGCGGCCACAGTAAGGGCGCCGGCCACAATAAGAACTGCGAGAAAATCAAGGCCAGCGGCGGCGCGTTTTTCGGCGCGTTCGGCGGCTGGGCTGTAGGTTTGGCGGTGTTCGTGGTGTTTCATTTGGCGCCTTCGTTGTAGGCCAGCCAGAAGGCCAGCTGTTGATCGCGCTCGGCCTCGGTCGCGAACCATTCACAATGTAGAACTGTTTCACCTTCTGGGTCGCTGGTGTGCTCGATTCCATAGGGCAGCGCGTGGCCGGGCTGTTCGGCTTTGAATGGATGGCTCATTTTTCGGCTCTGTAAATATGGAGGACAAAACCGGCGAATGCGAACATAAAGAAAAGCGCGGCGCTCGCGGCCAGCCAGCTAATGGGGGCTGGAAGGAAGGCCCAGCACATGAGTTCGATCAATGCACCGGCGGCCATGAGCGCGGCGGCCGTGGCTTCGCTGTAGATATAGAAAATGCGTTTAAGTTGTTTCATGGTTTACCTTTCAGAGTGATTTAAGGGCGGCCAGCTGTTGGCCGATTCCGAGCCCGGCAAGTGGGCGGGATACATTGGGCCAGCCGTCAACGGCGGCGGCGTAATTCTTACCGGCCAGCACAGTTATTGCGCGGCCCTTGTGTTGGCTTAGGTGTTGTTCGGTCATCGCGGCCCAAACTGCGCGTTGGTGTCGGCTCATGTCAGTAAGGGCGCGGTTATAGGGCTGCAGCTGGTGCGCTGGGTCAATGGCGCCATGAAGGGCCGAGAGAATGATTACATCGGCGCCGGCGCGTTCGGCCGCGGCCATGGCCAGCTTAAAAGCTTGGCCGGTGTAGAGTTGGCCAGCTGGTGCGGCGTGGTCCAGCTTTGCATTACTGCAAGCGATTAAATAAAGTGGTTTCATGGATGCCTTTCGGGTAGTGGTTAAACATGAATTGATATTCTCTGAATTCATGTGTTCATTGTCAAGGGGTTTTTATACAGAAAAAGAAAATATTTTTTAGTGCTGGTTCCAGCATCACCAGGGCGGCCGTTTGCATTGTGTCGCGCGGTTTGTTATCTTCGGCTTATTCTCATTTCATACCTATGAAAACACCATGCCCCAAAAGTTAACGCGCGCGCAGATAAAGGCCGGTCTAGATCAAGTCCCGATAGAGCAGCTCTTAAGTAGTGGAGAGGGTAAGAAACCCCAGCTCACACATAAGCAGAGAGAATTCGCGAGGGCTCTTGCTATGGGCCAGAGTAAGGCTCAAGCGTATAGAGTGAGCCATAAGGCAAACCCAGCACCCAGCACAATCGTTACAGAGCCGTATAAGCTTGCCCGTGACCCACGGATAACCCGCGAGGTAGAAGCTTATAAGCTTGCAATAGAGGCGGAGAAACATCGCACCCCAGCTCAATTAAAGGCCTTGCTGGTGCAACAGCTGGTCCAGCACTCCATCGACGAAGATTTTCCCCCGGCCCAGCGCATGAAGGCATTGCAGCTCATCGGGAACCTTTTCGAGGTTGGCGCCTTCATGGAGAGAAAAGAAACCACAGTTGTGCATAAGAGCGCAGATATCCGGGCCCGCTTGCTCGAGCGCCTGAAGGACCGGCCAGCAGCTGCGGCCAGCGATGTTGTTGATTTACTCTCAGAAATTAAGACCCCACCGGCTTTGCTGGGCGCCGCCGCCGACCCCACGCCACCCGGGGACCCCCAAGAAGGCCCGCCGGCGCATGGCGCACATACACATACTGTTTCACTCATTCAATCATCATCAAAAAAAGATGGGGTACCCCCTAGCGAAATTGTTGATGTAGTTAGCAACTTTGATAAGGAATGACCCCCCCTTATGTTTTCTATACAAAAGTGGTGGGGGGGTATATTTTTTTTTCCCACACTACCAGTGTTAGAGTGAACCTGAACGTAAACTTACAATCTCACATTAACAGTGTTAGTGTGAAGCTTAAAGAAAACTTACAATGAATAAAGAACCGATTAAGCAGACTTATGAGAAGTGTATGGAGGCTTGTATGACGGAGAAGCAAAGGACTGTGTTCTTAGTGATAGATGAGTATTGGAGGAACTTTGGGTATGGTCCTTCTATAGATGACATCATGTTTCATACTGGGGATAAGGGGCGGGGGAATGTTCATAGGGTTGTTAAGAAGCTCTGTGAGCTGGGGATCTGCCGGCGCAGTGCTCATTCGGCGCGAAGTGTTCGGCCCAGTTATTTGAAGCTGAGGAATCTACCTTGAATAAGAAACAAGAGTTAGAGAGAAAAGAAGAGTTTGATCTCTTTGTGAGAAGGATTGTCGGTGCTTTAAATTTAAGCAAGAAAGATGCCGAAGATAAAGCTAAGGCGTTTTTTAAGTTTCCTGCAAATGAGCAGGCGGCGTTTTTAGATGATCTGGATGCTCTTGAGAGTAGCCAACAGAGAGAGGAAGCTTTTGATGATTTTATTAAGTTTGCCCATGCGATGTGGCCTGGCTTTATTGATGGAAGACATCACAAGGTTATGGCAAAGAAGTTTGAAGAGATTGCCACTGGAAAGATTAAGAGGCTGATCATTAATATGCCGCCTCGGCATACGAAGTCAGAGTTTGCGTCTTATATGTTGCCGGCGTGGTTTTTGGGAAGAGATCCTAGTAAGAAGATTATCCAGTGCTCGAACACGGCCGAGCTGGCTGTGGGCTTTGGACGTAAGGTTAGGAACTTAGTTGCGAGTGAGCCGTTCTCTAAGATATTCCCTAATGTGAATTTGAGGTCAGACAGTAAGGCTGCTGGACGTTGGTCTACGAATAAAAACGGAGAATACTTTGCGATTGGTGTTGGAGGAACGGTGACGGGTAAGGGTGCGGACCTTTTGATTATTGACGATCCCCATTCCGAACAAGAAGCCGCCCTTGCCGCAGGAGATCCTTCAGTCTTTGATAAAGTCTACGAGTGGTACACATCTGGCCCGCGCCAGCGTCTACAGCCAGGAGGAGCGATTATTGTCGTGATGACACGCTGGGCCAAGAGAGATCTAACCGGCAGGATCCTACAGTCTTCTATTGATAGAGAAGGAAACGATGACTGGGAGGTAATTGACTTCCCTGCGATTCTTCCAAGCGGTAAACCACTGTGGCCAGAGTTCTGGAGCTTAGAAGAGTTAATGGCGCTTCAGTCTGAACTGCCTGCGTCTAAGTGGAACGCACAGTATCAGCAAAGCCCAACGAGCGAGCAAGGCGCGATTGTTAAAAGGGAGTGGTGGAAAGAGTGGAAAGAAGATACCCCGCCGAGATGTGAGTTTCTGATCCAGTCTTGGGATACGGCGTTTACGAAGAACGAGAGATCTGACTATTCAGCGTGTACGACTTGGGGTGTGTTTTATTTAAACGAAAATCAAAATGATGCAAATATTATTTTGCTTGATGCGTTTAAGAGAAGGATGGAGTTTCCTGAGCTAAAGGAAAAGGCTTTTAACCACTATAAGGAGTGGGAGCCAGATGCTTTTATCGTTGAGGCCAAGGCTTCAGGAGCGCCGTTGATCTTTGAGTTGCGGGCGATGGGGATACCGGTTCAAGAGTTTACTCCGTCTAGGGGTAATGATAAGATGGTGAGGATTAACTCTGTATCAGATTTGTTTGCCAGCGGTAAGGTATGGGCGCCAGCAACGCGCTGGGCAGACGAGTTAATGGAAGAGATGGCTGCTTTTCCAAATTCCGATCACGATGACTTGGTTGACTCAGCAACACAAGCTCTGATAAGGTTTAGAAAAGGTGGGTTTATACGATTGCAGACTGATGAAGAGGAAGAACCTCAATCATTCAGGCGCAAAGTTTCTTATTATTAAGGATAAATATGTCTATTGAAAAATCACTTTATGCCGCACCAGAGGGTTTGGAGTCTTTAATTCCTGAAGAAGGCGATCAAGTAGATGATCAAGGAATTGAGATTGAGATTGTTGACCCAGAAGAGGTGACGATTAACACTGGTGATGTAGAAATCAAGATTGGCGGCGAAGAAGAAGATGATTTTGATGAGAATTTAGTCGAAGTTTTAGATGAATCTATCGTTGCTGGGATTGTTACTGACCTGATTGGTGACTATGACGATGATATCAACTCAAGAAAAGACTGGATGCAGACATATGTAGATGGTTTAGAGCTCTTGGGGATGAAGATTGAAGAGAGAGCTGACCCTTGGATTGGTGCTTGCGGTGTTTACCACCCACTTTTATCTGAAGCACTGGTGAAATTCCAGGCTGAAATTATGATGAGCACCTTCCCGGCCGCCGGTCCCGTGAAAACGCAGATCATTGGGAAAGAAACTCCCGAAAAGAAAGACGCCGCAGTCCGTGTTCAGGATGATATGAACTATCAACTGACCGATGTGATGACTGAGTTCCGTCCTGAGCATGAGAGGATGGTCTGGGGACTGGGATTGTCGGGTAATGCTTTTAAGAAAGTGTACTTTGACCCAAGTTTTGACCGCCAGACGTCAATTTTTGTGCCGGCCGAGGATTTAGTAGTCCCTTATGGCGCATCAGACATCCAAACTTTCCCCCGTGTTACGCACGTTATGCGTAAAACAGAGAATGAACTGAGAAAACTTCAGGTAGCTGGGTTTTATGCTGATATTGACTTGGGTGAACCCAACAATAGTCTTGATGAAGTAGAGAAAAAGATTGCCGAGAAGATGGGATTCCGCGCTTTGTCGGATGACCGCTATAAGATTCTCGAGATGAACGTGGAGCTGGACCTAGAAGGCTTTGAGCACACAGACAAAAACGGCGAGCCTACAGGAATTGCCCTTCCTTATATCGTAACGATTGAATATGGAAGCATGAAGTGTCTGGCTATCCGTAGAAACTGGAAGCAAGGCGATAAATTACACACAAAGCGCCAGCATTACGTTCACTACGGCTATGTTCCTGGCTTTGGATTCTATTGTTTTGGATTGATCCACTTAGTTGGCGCATTTGCCAAGTCTGGTACGTCAATCCTGCGTCAATTAGTAGACGCTGGTACGCTGGCCAACTTGCCTGGCGGATTTAAGACTCGCGGATTGCGTGTTAAGGGTGACGATACACCAATCGGCCCAGCTGAATGGCGCGATGTAGATGTACCCAGCGGAACTATTGCCGATAACATCATGGCTCTTCCCTATAAAGAGCCCTCACAAGTCCTTGCCTCTTTACTCGATAAGATCGTAGAAGAAGGACGTAAGTTTGCATCTGCAGCCGACATTCAAGTTGCTGATATGTCTGCCAACTCTCCCGTTGGAACGACACTGGCAATTCTTGAGAGGTCTTTAAAAGTGATGACGGCCGTACAGGCAAGGATTCATTATTCGTTCAAGCAGGAGCTGGCGCTTTTGCGCGACATCATCAGAGAGTACACACCTCCCGAGTATTCCTATGAGCCAGAAGAAGGAAGCCGAAAAGCAAAGCAGTCAGATTACGATTTAGTTGATGTGATTCCCGTGAGCGATCCCAACGCGGCCACTATGGCTCAGAAGATTGTTCAGTATCAAGCGGTGATCCAGCTTGCCCAGCAGGCGCCTCAGATCTATAACTTGCCTCAGTTGCACAGACAGATGTTAGATGTACTGGGTGTTAAGAATGCAGAGAAGCTTGTGCCATTGCCTGATGATGAGACACCAAAAGATCCAGTCAGCGAGAATATGTCTGCACTCAGAGGCGAGCCATTGAAGGCGTTTATCTCTCAAGATCAGCAGGCCCACATAGCGGTCCACCAGACGTTCATGCAAGATCCTGTAGTGATGAAGACGATTGGCCAGAACCCACAAGCCAACCAGATCATGGCCTCACTGCAGGCGCACATTGCCGAGCACCTTGGCTTCTACTACCGATCAATGATTGAGAAGCAGATGGGAGTGCCGCTTCCACCTCCTGATAAACATCTTCCTGATGATGTTGAAGTTCAGCTGTCTCAGCTGGTGGCTCAGGCCAGCGCCCAGTTACTGCAGGCCAACCAAGCCCAGGCTCAACAAGAGCAGGCCCAGCAGATGGCGCAGGATCCTCTTATCCAGATGCAACAACAAGAGCTGCAGATCAAGGGCCAAGAGGCTCAGAGGAAAGCTCAAAAAGATGCGGCAGATATGCAGATGAAGCAGTCTCAACAGCAGATTGAACGCGAGCGGATCATGACTCAAAAAGAAGTTGATATGGCTCGCATTCAGGCAACTATTCAGAAGGACCAGATGGAGCTGGCGCAAGAAGCTCAGTCGGAGAAAAATAAGTTGATGGCTGAAATGATGAGGAACAGAAATGGTTGAAAAGTATTTAAAACATCTAATCCAAAAGGTAGATGACAAGGTATCCCAACTTCAAATATCTATGGCCGATGGCAAGGCTGAAGATTATGCGGAGTACAAGAAGATGTGTGGAGAGGTGAAAGGTCTACTCACTGCACGTTTATTTATCACAGACCTACAGGAAAGAGTTACCAATGACGATGACGAGTGAGATTTCAAATCTCGACATTACCAAGGCCGTGGATTTATCCAAGATCTTGAACACCAAACCAGAAGAGAAAGCCAAACAGCTTCCTCGCCCATCTGGTTACAGAATCCTTTGTGCCATCCCTGAGATGGAAAAGGAATACGGAGATTCCGGACTCGTAAAAGCGGAAGAAACTCTCATGATTGAGGAAACCCTGACTACTGTGTTATTCGTAGTAGACATGGGCCCAGATTGCTACAAAGACGAAAGCCGATTCCCATCAGGCCCGTACTGCAAGAAGGGTGACTTTATCTTGATTAGACCCAATTCAGGAACGCGCCTGGTCATTCATGGAAAAGAATTCCGTGTGATCAATGACGATTCTGTTGAGGGAGTAGTAGACGATCCACGCGGTATTCGCCGTAAATAAGGAACGACATGAGTGAATTTAAATTCCCAGATGAGAAAGATGACGTAAAAGTCACTGTAGCAGATGATGACGCCGATGATCAGATAATCATTGACGTAGAAGACGACACTCCTGAAGAGGATAGGAATAAAACCCCCCTTCCTGAGAAAGTCAAAGAAGAGCTCTACAACGATGAGCTCGAGGATTACTCTTCTAAGGTAAAGAAGAAACTAATCCAGATGAAGAAGCTGGCTCATGATGAACGCCGCGAGAAAGAAAATGCATTGCGCGAACAGCAAGATGCAATTAACTTTGCTCAAAGGGTGTTGGAAGAGAACAAGCGCCTGAAGTCAAATCTCAATAACAGCGAGAAGAATGTACTGGATACAGTCAAGAAAGCTGTTGAGATGGAGATGGACGCGGCCAAGAAGGCTTACCGAGAAGCATATGACTCTGGCGATACTGATAAGGTGATGGATGCCCAAGAGCGTCTTACTCAAGCAACATTAAAAGTGGAAAAAGTTAAAAACTTTAGGCCACAGCCTTTACAAGAGTATGAAACTCCTGTACAAATGCAACCACAGCCAGTCCAACAGGTACGGCCCGACCCCAGCGCGCAAGCCTGGCAACAGGAAAACCCTTGGTTTGGAGAAGATGAAGAGATGACAAGTCTGGCTCTTGGCCTTCATGAGAGGCTAAAGAGAGAAGGTGTTGCAGTTTCATCACAAGAGTATTATCGTAGGATTGACGCAACCATTCGCAAGCGTTTCCCAGAGAAATTTGAGGAAGAAGCGGAACAATCCCGGCCTAGCCGTAGAAGCTCGGTGGTAGCACCGGCTACAAGATCAACTTCAGCGCAGAGAGTTAGATTATCTACTCGAGAGCTGAGCTTGGCTAAGAAACTTAATTTAACGCCAGAGCAATATGCTAAGGCGAAAATAGAAATGGAGGCCTGAAAATGGCTGAAAACAGAAAACCGCGTGAACTTGAAGATAGATTGATGGCTGAACGTCCTAAACAGTGGCAGCAGGCCGAACTTCTACCTGAACCCGACAAGCACCCGGACTACAATTATCGTTGGATTCGTGTTGCTAATTTGAATACAGCTGACCCCCGTAATCTTTCCGCAAAATTGCGTGAAGGTTGGGAGCCAGTTACTTTAGAAGAGCAACCAAAATTTAGACTGTTAGCTGATCCAGCAAGTCGATACAAAGACAATGTTGAAATTGGCGGATTGTTACTCTGTAAGACTCCGAAAGAGTTTGTTGATCAACGAAATGCCCACTTTTCAAAGTTGACTCAATCTCAGACGGAAGCTGTAGATAACAGTTTTATGCGACAAAGCGATACGCGGATGCCTCTCTACAAAGAGACTAAGTCTTCGTCTAGCTTTGGAAAAGGTACTTAAATTTTTTATAGGAGTCTTAAATGGCTTACCCAACTGTCTCAGCGCCTTACGGCTACAAGCCCGTAAACCTGATCGGTGGTCAAGTATTTGCTGGATCGACAAGAAACTTGCCTATCCAGTACAACTATGGCACCGCTTTGTATTACGGCGATCTGGTTACTTTGTCTGCCGGCTATGTTGTGATCGCAACTTATCCTGTGAGCACCACCAACACTACTGTTGGCGTGTTCTTGGGTTGCTACTACACAAACCCCACGACTAAGCAACGTCAATACTCACAGTACTACCCAGCTAGTGTAACTGCTGGTGACATTACTGCCATCGTTGGTGATGATCCTGACCAAGTTATGCGGGTCGCGGTTACTACTGGCGCTTCTTCTACAACCATCGGTTCTGCATCTTCCATCTTGGTTGGTGTAAACATGGCTGGTAACACTTTGACTGGCTCTGCCTCTACCGGTAACGGTGCTGGTGCAGTCGTTGCTGCTTCTGCTACTACTTCTGGTGGTGGTTTCCGTGTATTGAACTTGGTTCCTGACACTCAGATCAGCACCTCTTGCACTTATGTTTCTGGCGGCGCCGCATCAGCAACTTCTGTTGTTGTGTCTGGTTTGTCTGTTGGTCAATACTTGCCCGTTGGAACTGATGTGTTCAACTTGGTTAATGGTCAGTTGCAGTTCACAGGTTCTACCTTGAGCTCTGCTTCTACTGTTACCACAACTGGTAGTACAACTTTGACAATTACTTCGGTTACAACCGCAGTGGCTGGTACTGTTGTATTGGTTCAATCACCCGAAGTGTTGGTTAAGTTCAACTTCGGCGCACACCGCTATTACGTAGCATAAGGAGCTTAAATCATGGCTATTTCACGCGCACAATTATTGAAAGAGCTGCTCCCAGGCTTGAACGCTTTGTTCGGCTTGCAGTATGCAACTTACGATCAAGAACACAAAGAAATCTACGAAACAGAGACTTCTGAGCGTTCTTTTGAAGAAGAGACAAAGCTGTCTGGTTTCTCAGCTGCACCTGTCAAAAACGAGGGCTCTGCCATCTCTTATGACAATGCACAAGAAGCATGGACTGCACGTTACAACCACGAGACTATTGCTCTGGGCTTCAGCTTGACTGAAGAAGCTATTGAAGATAACTTGTATGACTCTTTGTCTGCACGTTATACCAAGGCTTTGGCCCGCGCTATGGCTTACACCAAGCAAGTTAAAGCCGCCGCTGTTTTGAACAACGGCTTCAGCTCTGCTTACCCTGGTGGTGACGGCGTTTCTCTCTTTAGCTCTGCACACCCCTTGGTTACTGGTGGCACCAACAGCAACATTCCTTCTACCCCCGCTGACTTGAACGAGACTTCTTTGGAAGCCGCCGTTATTCAAATTAGCTTGTGGACAGACGAGCGTGGCTTGTTGATCGCCGCTAAGCCCAAGAAGTTGATCGTTCCTTCTTCTTTGCAATTCGTTGCTACTCGCTTGTTGGAAACCGAACTCCGCGTTTCTACAACTGATAACGACATTAACGCATTGAAGAACAATGGTTCGATTTCTGAAGGTTATGCAATCAACCACTTCTTGACCGACACTAACGCATGGTTCTTGACCACTGACGTTCCTAACGGCATGAAGCACTTTGTTCGTTCACCCTTG
>Ga0114968_10000252_pt1 | contig 39574 bp, 37 predicted proteins | sample M_130807_EF_Meta_FD_87020 | JGI IMG/M metagenome (GOLD analysis project Ga0114968, IMG submission 87020) | Freshwater microbial communities from Lake Montjoie, Canada to study carbon cycling - M_130807_EF_MetaG | ecosystem: Environmental > Aquatic > Freshwater > Lake | place: Lake Montjoie... | reverse complement strand
TTTATTATTATTATTATTATTATTATTATTATTATTATTATTATTATTATTATTATTATTATTATTATTATTATTATTATTATTATTATATTTAAATAATATTACACCATAACTAGTAATAGGCAGTTTACATTGATATATATTATGATTATTTTTACCACAATTATTACAAACATAAATCGGCGAAATATTCATTATTTTTATAAATATTTTTAATTTTGAATAAAAACCTATATATGTTTATAATACAATGTTTTTATATCATTTCAATTTAATGGCATTTGATAATAACGAAAAATTAAATCCACAAGTTTGGGGACCACATTATTGGTTTTTTATTCATACTATTGCAATGACATATCCTATTAATCCAAATTCAGCAACAAAAAGAAAATATTATGAATTTATTCAAAATTTAGCCTTATTTATTCCTAACGAACGTATTGGAAATCAGTTTAGTGAAATGTTAAATTTATATCCAGTAGTACCATATTTAGATTCCAGAGAATCTTTTATTCGTTGGACACATTTTATTCATAATAAAATAAATGTTAAATTAGAGAAACCTGTTATTTCTTTAGAACAATTTTATGATTTTTATTATCAACAATATAAACCTAAAAAGGTTCATTGGATTGAATATATGAAATTGCGTAAAAAAATAATATACGTTGTTTTTATTCTCATGTTATTAGGATTATTAATTTATTTCTATAAACAAAAATAATATATGGTTAATATAAATAACTCATCCCTATATAAATGAATAGAACAAAAAAAATAAGAAAAAGAAATAAGAAGAAAACCACAACACAGAAATCATATTGTGCGGGTTTGAATGGTGGAAAAGTAAAAGGATCAGGTGGATATGGATGTTTTTTGGTTCCAGCTGTTCGATGTAAAAATCATACGCGCGATAAAAATGAAAAAAATATATCAAAATTAATGTTGGCAACCAAAGCAAAAAAAGAATATAATGAAATTATTAAATATAAAAAAATATTAAATACTATACCAAATCATAATAAATATTTTTTAATTGACAATGTTGAATTGTGTAGTCCAGCTAAATTGTCTCCGTCAGATTTACTAGATTATGAGAAAAAATGCAAAGCATTAAATAAGAAAAAAATAACTAAAAAAAATATTAATAAAAAATTAAATTCAGTTTTAGCTATTAATATGCCATATGGAGGCGACGATCTAGATATATTTATAAAAAAATGCGACTCTTATAGTGAATATATTAAATTAAACAAATCGCTAATCGATTTATTATTAAATGCTTTGGTACCAATGAACAATAAACGTGTATACCATTGTGATATAAAAGCTGGGAATATTTTAATAAATAAAAACTACGAATGTAAAATAATTGATTGGGGTTTATCCACTAGTTATAATAATTATGATCATAATCAACAATTTCCAATATCTAAAGGACATTTTAATCGTCCTATTCAATTCAATACTCCTTTTTCTATAATAATATTAAATAATGAATTTAAAGAAGATTATGAAAAATTCATAATGGATATGTTAAAAATAAATAAAGAAATTCAATATGCTGATATTCGTGCTTTTGTATTGAAAAAATTTGTACAATGGAATAAAGAATATAAAACAGGACATGTTCGTTATATAAATAAAATAATGAAAATGTTATTTAATAAAAATATTGAACCTCTGTATAAAAAAATTAAAGATGACATTGTTACGACAGAATATACATATTATTATATTATTGAATATATATCAAAAGTTATTTATAAATACACAGATGTTGAAAACAATAAATTCAATATGCAAGATTATTTTAAAAATGTATATTTAAAATCGATTGATATATGGGGGTTTGTTTTTTCTTATTTGCCAATTTTAAACGTGTTCAGTTATACAAAAAGAAAAGATTTATCAAATACAGAAATTAAAATTTACGAAAAAATTAAATATATAATTATCCATTATTTATATGAAAATCCTTTAGAACCTATAGAACCTATGGTAATTAAAAAAGAATTGGAAGAGTTGAATATTTTATTTGAAGATGCGTGGAGAGAAAAACCAAACTCTTTAAATAGCATATTAGATAGATACAAAAGAAAAATAAATAATGATTCAAATAGTAAAAACAGTAAAAATAGCGATGATTCTTCTATAGATAAAAATAATACAGAAACTGCAAAAGTAATCAAATTTTTTTCTGAATCTTCTTCCAAAAACAAATAGAATATTATTATGAATAAAACAAATATATAAAATATATAATTATATGTATATACGTAGTAACATATAATTATATTGTAAATTATTGAAATGAAAATAGAATTATTAATATTTGGAATTACTGTTTTTTTTATGTATAATGCATATCATGATGGTAAATTTTTAAAAAAAATAATGTCATATAAAAAATATTATCAAATTGCATTTTTTGGATTATTAGGTATAGGTATTTATCTTATTATAAAACGAAATCCACGAGATTGTAGAAAAATCATAATGAATGCAAATAATATGGTAAAATATATGCCTATTGATAAATCTTCATTGGATATGATTAGTCCTATTTTGGATTTTACATCACAAGGTGAAATGGGTGAAGATATGGGATTTATGAATGATTTAACAAATCAAACTGGTGGTACACAATATCCTTATGGAAGTGGATTTTTTGGAAAATTAGGTATTCATCCATCTGAAAAACGAATATTACAATCAGGTTATAGTAATACACCTATGCCAAATAATACTTATGAAATAAATAGTAAAAAAGCCACAAAACGATCTGTAAGCGAAACAAAGAAAAAATATGTAGCATCATTGCAAAATTGGAAATGTGGTCATTGTCAAAATCAATTAAACGCGTGGTTTGAAGTTGATCATAAAATGAGATTAGAAAATGGAGGCGGAAATGAAGTGAATAATTTAATTGCGCTTTGTAGAGATTGTCATGGTAAAAAAACTGCTATGGAAAATATGTGAGTTTTATTTTGTTGTTGTTAATTTAGATGGTGTTGATGTTGGTGTTGATGTTGGCGTTGATGTTGGCGTTGATGTTGGCGTTGATGTTGGCGTTGATGTTGGTGTTGATGTTGGCGTTGATGTCGGTGTTGATGTTGGCGTTGATGTCGGTGTTGATGTTGGTGTTGATGTTGATTTTGCGTTTTTATTCGATTTATTTACTTTATAATATCCGTAAATAGCAAGAGACATACCAATTGATAATAAAACTATATTAGTTATTATAGATGGTGTAAAATTAATTTTATAATAGAGTTTGTCCAATCCAAATCCAAGTAATGATTGAATTAACATAAATATCAATATCACTATAATATTCAAATAATCATAACTAGCAAAAAATAGTAAATCCGGAATATAATTTCCTATTAATATAGGGAATATTATTAAATATAATAACTTGCTTAAATATTTGAATGAAAACTGTATTGTCATTTTAACGTTATAGAAAAAATATCTTATCAATAATACAAATGAAGATATTATAAACATTACCAGTGATGTTGATAATGTGTCACTATATGGGTTTTTAAATACAGAAGATATACCCACATCAATATATTGTTCTAAAATTAATGCAATCAACAATGCAAACGAAGCGTATAATACATTTTTATTCATTGTTTTTCCGTTTTTATAAACACTAGAATAAACGATACGGTATAAGGTAATTATAATTGTTATAAAACCGATTAATTCTAGTATATTTATTTTATTGTGTTGACTGTAATTATCTATTAATATCAAAAATATTATTTGACTAGTACATAAACTATTATAAATACCAGTACTAACATATAAATTTGCAAAAGTTAATAAAATAAATAATATATAACGAAGAATACCATATTTTATAGTTTTATAACGAAACGATACATTTTTCAAAGTTTCTTTAATTGTTTCTATAAAATTTTTTTTTTCAAAGTTTAAATGAAAAAATGATAATATGATAGAAATAATAGATAATAAAAATATAAATGAATAAACTTCAACATTTCCTTCTTGAATTAATATAGGAACTATAGCATCAAATATTGTTGCAAAGATAATACACGACAATCCAATGATGGTTTTATTCATTAAGTTTTAATTTTACTGTGAATAAATTATTTAATAAATACTATATATTTTTATTATAATAATATATATAATATATCATTATATATAAATAAAAATAATATTAGATGAATAATAAAAATCCCATTAATATAAAAAATATAAAAAATATAAAAAATATAAAAAATATAAATACAACTGCAATTACAAATAGTGTTAAAAATAATAAATATGTTTTTATTTTATTGTTTTTTCTAATACTGTTGATATGTCTATATATATTTAATCCATTTAATGTTACAAGAAAATATTTTACTACCATGACATTCATTACAATTTTTGTAGGAGCATGTTTAATTGCAATATTATTAACTTATAATAAAATTTCATCCAAAGATAGTCTAAATAAAAATACAGTTAGAAGTTTAATTTATCAATATTTATTAAATGCTGGCTGTTTTATTTTAATTATCGTAATATTAGGAGTTTTATTATTTTATATATTTAAGGGATATGGCAATATCCAATCACAACGTTCTATATTAGCATTTTTAATAAATATATTTATTGTTGTTGTCTTTTTAAGTATATTATATCGGTTTTTTAATATAGGAAAATACGTTAAAAACAGTGCATTCTTAAATTTAATTTATAATGTTATAATGTATTTACCATGTCTATTAATATATTTAATAGAAACACCAATTAGTTATTTAATTCCAATTCGTAAATTAAACCCAACAAATAGATCAGTGAAAGACATTATGAACAATGAATATAATAAAACTGACGTAGGAACATTTGTATTATTTATTATAATGGTAATATTATTATTCATTGTTATATTTTATCCGTTTATAAGTGAAAAAATACAATTGCAAGGTGGAAAACAAATAGTGAATCAAACAATTTATACAGATAGATATGCGTCTTTATTTACGGTTAAACAATTAACAAATATGTCAACACCTGATTATCAATATGGTTTATCATTTTGGTTATATATTGATTCTGAACCTCCCAATACAAGTAGTTTATATTTAACAAATGGTTCAGTTCTTAATTTCGCGGATTTACCCAACATATTATACAATGGTCTAGATAATTCACTTATATTTATGCAAAAATATACTAGTGGTCTCTACATAGATGCATCTAACGCAGGAATAGATATTTCAATGAATGAATATGGATTTCAAAATAACAATAACTATGATCATAACCAATTATATAAAGATATATCTAATAATACAATACAATTAAATAAAACTTCAAGTAAAGAAATTTTTAGATTAAAGAATGTTAAATTGCAAAAATGGAATCACATAGTATTAAATCTATATAATGGAACAATGGATATTTTTTATAATGGTCAATTAGTGAAATCACAACCTGGTGTAGTTCCATATATTAATATGTCAGATACGTTGTCAATTGGCAGTAATAATGGTATAAGTGGTGGTGTATGTAATGTTACATTTTTTGATGAACCATTAAAATATACACAAATATACTATTTATATGAATTATTTAAAAATAAATCACCACCAATAATATATAAAAATATTAACAAAACAATTGTATTCACACCTAGTAATAATACAGTAAATACCAATAGTAAAAAATATACATCATATGGTAGTGAAACAAATACTACCATTTTAACGCAGTCACCTGCTATAATGACTGTAGATACATCATCAAATGATACACAAACATCTACACAAAATACCAATGCTCCAACACCATTTATAATGGCATCAAACAATTTTAAAAATATATTAGGTTCTTTAGTTTATTATCAATAAAATAGTGACAGATATAACATAATATATTTTAATAATATAAATATATTATTTTTCTAGATTTATATTATATAAAACAATTATGAATATTTTTACTATAATTTTTATCATAATATTACTTTATTTTACTATTCAATATTTTAGACGTCCAAGTAATACATTGAATAGTGCAGTTTCAAATGCACAAACACAAGTAGTTATACCTGCAAGTAGTTTAGTTGGTGGTAATAATGGAATATCGTCTAATTTTGCTTATTCAGTTTGGTTTTATATAAATGATTGGAATTATAATTATGGTAAACCGAAAGTGTTATTTGGAAGATTGAATCCTGGTGGTAGTGACGTTAGTGGAAATACCCAATCGGGTGTACCAAATGTTTATGGAACAGATCCATGTCCATTAGTAGTATTAGGAGCAGTCGAGAATAATTTAGGAATTGTTTTAAGTTGTCAAGGTTCAACAAATCCTAATGTAAATTCATTACATACGTGTAACATAGCAAACATTCCTATACAAACATGGGTTAATTTATTAATAAGTGTTTATGGTAGAACATTAGATGTATATTTAGATGGTAAATTAGTTAAAACATGTGTATTACCTGGTGTAGCAAAAATTCCAACAACAAATCCACCATCTATTTATATAACACCAAAAGGTGGTTTTAACGGATATACATCAAAATTTCAATATTGGAATACACCATTAAATCCACAACAAGCATGGAATGTTTATAATAGTGGTTATAGTAGTACTGGTGGTAAATTAGCGGGAATGTTTGGACAATATAAATTGGATGTAACATTAATGAAAAATGGAACTCCAGTAAATTCTTTTGCACTTTAGATCTTTTTTACATTGAAATAATGATTTATTATAACTATAATTATATAATGGAAAACATGGAAAACATGGAAAACATGGAAAACATAAAAAACATGGAAAAAAAGATAGAAGTTCTTCAATATTGTGTAAATGATTTAGTAACCTATTTTTCTATGGCAGTTGATAGTGGTGAAAATTATAAAGATTTTCATTCATTTATGAAAAAATATTTAGACTTTAATACAGAGTACATGAGAGAGTTAGAAGACGAAAATAATGAAGAATTTTTAATGCAGCGCACAATATTTGAAGATGAATATGCTGATATGATTATGAAAATGGTTGTAAATAGAAAAGGTGGTAGAAAAAATAATAAAACAAAAAAATTAAGAAAAAAATAATAAATATAAACCCTCAAAATGTATACATGAAATAAAAATGATTTTCTATCTATAATATATAATATATCATAAATAATATTATATATTAATTTATATTATACTAATATTATATTAATATAAAGTAAAAAAATAAATGAGTAGTAAAACAGATAATAATTTTTATAATAAATTTACATTAAAAAGCTCTGGGTCAACGCCATCAGGTTCTTCAAATAGTGTGTTTTCAGAATCAAATAGTTTAATATCTAAAGTAGCATTTTTATTATTAGTTATTTTTGGATTTATTATTGCATTACGTTTAGGAATTACATTAATAGCAAATTTATTTAAATTTAAACAAAATCCACATTTAATAAATGGAATGGTAGATGCTACACAAAGTTTAGTAATATATCAAGACCCATCAATGAAAGGTGCAAAAACTATTATGCGTTCTATAAATCAATCTGGTGGTATTGAATTCACATGGTCTGTATGGATTTATGTTAATGGCATAGATCCATCAGGAAACTATGGAACCACTGGAACTTATAAACATATTTTTAGTAAAGGTACAGACACCTTTTTATCAAATGGATTAAATTTTCCAAATAATGCACCAGGATTGTATTTAACACCTTATAAAAATGAATTAATGGTAATTATGAATACTAATGAAAATATAAATGAAGAAATTATCATACCAGACATACCACTCAACAAGTGGTTAAATGTTATTATAAGATGTAACAATACAACTGTTGATGTTTATATTAATGGGGTCATAACTAAATCCACCAATTTATCTGGTGTCCCTAAACAAAATTATGGAAATGTTTATGTTGCAATGAATGGCGGATTTAATGGTTATATATCTAATTTATGGTATTATAGTCGTGCATTAAATTCAGTAGATATACAAAACATTGCATTTAGAGGTCCATCTACAAAATTACAAGTAAATAATTCTAATTCTAGTGGTTTACAATTAAGATTCCCTAATTATTTATCTTTACGTTGGTATTTTGCTGGTAGTGAAAATGGATATAATCCATGAATATTTCACGCATAGTAAATATTTAACCCAATAAAATAAACATAATGTATAAAATAAATTATGTTTATTATATATTAAATTGATGAGTTGTTTAGGTCCAAATTATGTTATAACCAATCCACCTGCATGGTCAAGAAAAGCAACTGCATGTTTTAATATAATAAATATTATAGGGAATCGTTTAGACGGTAGTAATAATGAATTAGTATACATTCCTTTGTTAAAAAGATCTGTTTTAATTAGTGAATTAAGTAATGCATTACAAATGTATAATAAAGCAAATGTATTACAATATGCTTACAATTCAAGAACAAATAGATTAACTAAAAATCAAAAGTACGCATTAATTTGTAAAGGAAAATGGTTAGGTAGAAAAACATATGCAACACAAACTGAAACATATACAAATCCTAATATTCAATTATTAGAACGTGTAAATTATGGTTCTGTTAATCTTGAAACAGGTCTTCAAACTACAATTCCAGAACCTATTTCTTGTCCATCTACTAATCCAGCACCAACACCATATCCTAATAATTTACCAGTTAATAATAATAGTCCTAGCAATATTCCTGATATTCTACCCGTTCCTCCGCCAACCCCATCGAATAATAAATTTACATTACCTGATATTTTCCCTGTAGTAGATGAAGCAACAAGTCGTATTGCAGCTGATGGAGGAAATCTTATTATTGGAACAATTTCTGATATTTGTACAGGTGAATCTATAAATAGATGTTTTAGAGAACCATTCGTTTGTTTTCCTAGTAGTGCTTCAAATGTACCAACTGAAGATGGTATTGATAAAGAATTATGTTTTGTTAAAAATGCTCCAGTATGGCTGCCAAAAAAATCAGCACAAGCATCTTCTTCTGATAATAATGATAATAGTGCGCAAAATTATAAAAATTTTAGTGCTGTTTAATACATGGTATGTTCTCTTTATTTTTTACAATTATTTTTATTTTTATTATTTTTTATTGAAATATTGTGCTTTATATACTATTCATTATTGATTTGTATTATTTTTATGTGTAAGAATCTTTTTCAAATACTCGCGTCTTTTTTCCACGTTTGTATTCATAACTAATACTGAATATAATATTATTATCGTACCTATTATTTTATACATAGTTATTGCTTCATTAAAGAATAATTTAGCATATATAAATGAAATAACTAATCCTATATTGCTAAAAGAATTAATATCTAAAATAGATAAATAATTATAACTGTCAAACCACAATAAAGCTGAAATATTATTAATAATAAGGAAAAAGAATAGTGCTTTTTTTAATTCACTCGTAGTAGGAAGTATTTTATTCGTTCCAAACATTAATTTAATTGATTTACTATTGTAAAAATAATATATTAACCATACAAATATCATTATCATACCTACATAACTATTTAATAACATTTGTTCTCCAGAATTAACAAATTCACTTATATTTTTACCAACTACAGAAGTATAACCACTTATTACAAGTGATATTAATGTAATTATAATACCAAAAATATAACTATTATTATTATATTTTATACTAGATTGGGTTGATTGTTTGTCCTGTGTAATTTTATCTAAATTAATTATAATAATACCAATAATTGCTAATAAAGATGCTAAATAATCAGACGTTGTTATTTTCTCGCCATCAATTATATGAGAAAAATACAAAACTGGTATTATGTAAAGTGAACCCAATGGAATTGCTACTGTGATTGGTAAGAATATAATACCTACATATTTTGTTATAAAATATATGAGTGATAAAAAAGAAATACTAAATATTTTTGGATTTAATAAATTTTGTATTACATTACTTGTTAATTTCAAATTATTAGAAATATCTTTGCTTGATGATTTTAAATTAAAATAAGCATGGTCTCTACTATATTTATATAAAACATATATCAAAGAAAATAAAAAATAACATACGCATGCTATTGTTAATGTATTGATAAAATTATAAGTAACTCCTTTGAAAAAGATTGGTTTTAGTTGTGACAACAATAATTGAATAAAAACAATTACATACCCTATTAATTCATTATTCATTATATATCTCTAGTCAATATATATAATTATATAATATTGTTTTTTATTGTCTTAAATTGGGATTTATGCATATTTCTTGAGATGGGAAAATATCACCGGACATACATTTTTGATTATCACTCACTTGAATACAACTACGAAAACCTCTATCTTCACCTATATAACACCAACCAGATTTATTACTAGATTTGCTTTGTTGAATATTACTCATTGAATCATCTGCTGTATAATTGTAAGTATTATATGTTGAACTAGAACTAGAACTAGATGGTACAACAGAAGCACTACTACTACCCCCACTTGGATTTGTTGGATAATTACCTGTAGTTGATTCTACTAAAGCAGTATTTAACGCACTATTTAAAGCATTATTATTTAATGAACTTGCTGCTACAGTAGTTTTTTGTACATTTGTAGCACTAACAGCTTGTATTGGTGTCAATGATTGTGTAGTTGGTTGTGCGTTCAATGATGATTGTGCAGAGGTAGTTGTTACAACAGATGATGTATTGTCATTAACTGAACCATTTGACGCTACATTTTGTGGTAAAGAAGTTGGTTGCTTATATGATTGTGTACTGGGTTGTGGATTATTTACGATTGTATTTAATGAGGTGCTTCCACTATTGGATTGTTTATCCATTAATTGATCAGTTGCACTGACTCCTCCTTTAATTGTTCCTTGTATTATATATAATAAATCGTAAACACCTTTTATTGCATTTTTAAAAATATTAGCAACAGATCCTCCAAATATATTATGTAAAAAATTATTAATTGCCATAGTTAATGGTTTAACTAAATTAATAATATCTTGAGTTCCCACTGCTAAATAAACAAATATATTTACTCCTAATAATCCAAATATAACTATTATAAGTGCAAATATTTTCCAATCCATACCAAAAACATTCAAATTGTTAGATGTATTAGATGCTCCTAATAAACTATTTGATCCATTTGTATCATCACTTGATGATTCTGAAAGTGATTTTAATCCAGAACGAAAACTAGAGGATAAAGATGATAATCTACTTTCTACATTATTTTTTGATTCATTATTTTTTGATTCATTATCATTAGTTGAATTCATTATTATATGTATATATATATATCAAATTAGAATTAAAAATGTTTTATAAATACTTAATATTTTTATTTGAATGTAAACAAATATAAAAATTGATTCAAGTCTGCTAAAATTTCATCACGAATATTATATAAATCAGTATTAGACATTTTAATCATAAATGGATTAGAATTCAACTTTACTAAATATTCTTTAAAACGTATTATTTCATTTTTAACTTTATACGTATCTTTTATCGATGATCCAAAATCGATCAATCGAATATTTTTTGTTTTTAATAAATCAATACGATTACCTACTTTTCCTAATAAAACTTCAATAAATCTATCCATATTTTCATTTAATTTACTATATAATTCATCCGTTGCTTTATGAGTTGCGTAACTATAAGTTTTCCAATGGTATAATTTTATCATCAATAACATTTCTAAAAAACGGATAGTTATTTCTCTCTCAAATGTTTCAGAATTACTTGTTTTGTTTACTTTTTTAAAATATTTTTTGGTTTTATTTTTTAAAGTTGCTATGTTGCTTTTTTTTGATTTATTTTCACGCATCTCTAATCTATATAAATATATATTTATTTTATTATTTTATTACTATGAATTGTTATTGTAAACTAATATATTATAATCTAGGTATAAATTCTTCTCCAAATGCATTTAATTTTTCTAATTTTTCGATAGTTTTTTCTAAATTTGATTTACCAGTATTATTAAACAAATAATCAGTATTTGGAGATTTTTCATTTTTTTTTATTTGTTTGTAAATATTGTCTATTTTATTAAGAACAATTAATAATTTTTCTTTTTGTTCATTTGAAATCAAATCTTCATTATTTATGTTAATAATATTTTCTGTTATTATAGACACGGCATAATATATTAAAAATTTTCTTTTTTTAAATATGCTTTGACTATTATTATACCTTAAACAATATAAATTTAATAGACTGTTTATTATTTTTTTTATAAATTCACTTTTTTCATTTGATTGATAAAGTAAAATATCCCAAATAATCCACACTATATCAGTTTGATGTTTACTATCTACTTGTATTTTGCTGCGTCTTTCGCAAATACATTTTTCTTTTTTTGTTTTACATATGTGTTCAAATTCCATTATCCATTCAATCCAATAACATGCTTGTATAGTATTTTTTGAATCATTAGATACGTTAAACATGAGTTCGTTAATAGCAATAAATAATTCTTTAGGATCTTCTTTTTTAAAAATAGGTTCAGCATAATATACATTCGGAGCTTTTAATTTATTCGTCATATTTACCATTTCAAACTCATCTTTTTTTATAGTTATGGAATCAAAGCTATGTTTTCGTTTTACACTACATAATATATAAATGATCTCTCCAAACATCTTTCTTATTTTTGAATTATTACGCATAAAAAGTTCAGACTGATTATACCCATTGTGTAGTATAGTCTTGAAAGATTGTATTCGCAGTTCTAAATACATGGATAATTTAGGACTACCCAAGTGTATATATTTACTAAAAAAAAATATAATTAAATCCCATAAATCGCTAAAATTTCCAGAACATATTAATTCTGCTGACCAATATATAGACGATTCTATATTCGAATTTATTAAACATTTTAATAGTTCTTTTTTTGCATCCGATTTTTTAAATTCTGAAAATGTAATCCCTTTAAATTCTTTTATATCTCGTATATCATTTATTTCATATTCCATAAATATTTTTTTTTATTATAATTAAATAATACAAAAAAATATAAATTTATACATATAAATCTATTTTATAATACAAACTTATATATAATATAGCATAATGACTAAATTAAAAAATACATTTTTATCTAATATTATTCATTCTATAAACGATTTATATAAACATACATCAACATGGGGAAGAATTCTCCTATTTTTAATTTTATTTGGTGTAGTTATTTTCATGTTAAAACCGTTAAATAAATCTTTAAATAAAAAAGAAGGATTTATATCTAATTTTAGTAGTACAAATAATAATGGAACATTATTAGAAGATAGTACAGATTTATATTCTAAACAAGATTTTTCTGTTAAAACTAATATAACCGACGTATACGATGATTTTTACGTAAATATTTATGATGATTTGTTGTACTATACATTTAAAAATAATTATGAAATAGGTGTTATTGTCAATAATACAAATCCCACTACAGAAAGTATAATATTGGATGTAGGTTCTGCTACTGGACATTATGTAGGCACTTTAGCATCCAAAGGATATAATATAAAAGGAATCGATATTTCACCTGCTATGATTAAAAAAGCACAATCGAATTATCCGTTATATAAAAATAATTTTATTAATGGTGATGTATTAGATATATCCGTTTTTCGACCAAATAGTTTTACTCATATTACTGCAATGAATTATATAATTTATTATATGAATAACAAATCAATATTTTTCCAAAATTGTATGAATTGGTTAATGCCTGGTGGATATTTACTACTACATTTAGTAGACAAGGATAATTTTAATTATAAATTACCATCCAGTGGATTATTCAATAAAGATAAAAACAGTAAAAAAACAATTAATAACAAACGTATTATAGAAAATAAATTGAATATTCAAAAATATGATATTGATTATACATCTGTTTTTGAAATAGATGGTAATAATGCAACTATTCAAGAAAAATTTATAGAAAAAGTAAATGATAATGATATAACACGAAAAAATATACATAAATTATACATGGAATCAATGGATGAAATAGTAAACATGGCTTTAAATAATGGATTTATATTGCAAGGAATTGTTGATATGGCTAATATAGAAAATTCACGACACAATCAATTTATTTATATTTTTACAAAACCTAATTAGCTTTTTTATTCTATTTTTGTATAAACAATAAGTATAAAAATCATAATATAATTATAAGATTATATTATGACATTTCATAATAGTGCAGATAAACAAAAAATATATACAGTATTTACATTATCATTTTTATTTGGATGTATTATAAAAATATATGACGAAATTGTTGATAATAAAATCAACGTATCTGTTTCTTTTATTGAAAATATTAAAATATTTATGATCGGTATTATAACAATACTATTTTTGTATGAAAACAGTTTTATATTACCATTTTTATTCGGTTTATGTTATAATTTGTATTTAGGTGATTTGATATTAATTAAATTTAATAATACTCCAGTAGAAGAAACAGCCATAAACGATGCTTATTGGAATAGTAGCATTATATATGTTACGGTTCTAGCTATTTTTATATTTTTTTATAATTATAAATCCTATTTTTTTACATTCAAATCATTTGTGCATTTTTTATTTTCGAAAAACAAATATATTATTTCTGCAATTTACATAACATTTACGTTTTTCTCTTATTTATGGGAATCTTATTATTTTACTGAAGAAAATAGTTCAAAAAAATACTACTGGCGAATTGTTTTTGTTTTATATAGTGTAATTTCATGCATTTTATTCATTGTATATAAACAATATTTTATATTAGGACTTCCCATGTTAAAAATGTGGCATATTGGATATTTATTTGTATGGTTTTGTTTTAAATTCTTTATTCGTAAAAACACGAAAGACGAAACACCTAGTAAAAAACATATCAAAAAGAATAAAAAGCCTAGTAAATCCACATCAAAAAGAATAAAAAGCAGGATAAAACAAAAAAAGACAAAACTATCTGTTAATCCATAAATAATTATTCTTTTTCTATGATTACTTTTTGGGCTATTTTTCTGATGATTTTCCCCTTGTTTTTCTCTCCGTTGTTGACGCCACCACCCATTGTTTCCATGATTATTTTATTATATTCATCTGATTTTTTCGATTCTGGGTTCATACATTCTGGGTATTTGTTTTCGTAGTCAGGTAATAATTGTAGGTTTTTCGAAACAATACTACTTATTACTTGTTTTATACGTTTTTTATCATCCTCTTCTTTCTGCCATTCATCATCATCTTTCACGTATACTATTTCTCTCTTCTTATCCGTACAATGCATTGGGTGTTGAGTAACATCCAATGCATTCAGATTTTTAATGATAATATTTGAAACTCCTTCTACATATCCAAGTTTTCCTATATTTTCTAAATCAGAGAGCTGGAGAGAAATATTCTCGATAAACTCTGATATATTCATCGCATCTTTGCACGTTTCATTCAAAAAGAACTGCAAATTGAAAGTCTTGTTGTTATTCATGGTATTGTTTATTGTATTATTAATTACACTAGGTTGTAAATTTTTGCAAATCTCTAATATTTGTTTTTGTAACTCGATATTTTGTTTTTGCAATTCTATATTTTGTTTATGCAATTCATTGTTATTTATTTGTTCTGCTTCTATATTATCACATTTCTGTCGATGTTTCCATAAACCCGATCTATCCATATATTCTTTTCCACATTTTTCACATAAAAAATTGTTTTGCACTTTTTTGCACTTTTTAGTTGCCAACTTGGCAACTGCAATACAATTTGCATGTTTTGATGTCAATATATGTCTGTCGTAACTACTTTTACGTGATGTATTATAGTCACAAAATATACAAATATATTTTATTTTATTTTTATTGCAAATTCCGGTTTCTAAAATGTTGCTAAATGTTTCCATACATTTTTACTATAAATTTTTTTTTGGATTTTACGAAAAATGTATCGTAACAAATTGAAAATTATTTTTTTTGAGCCCTGACCATAAAATTCAATTATGGTCACAAAAAACGTTTTTTTCGGCAAAACTTTTCTAGCTTTTGAAAAATGGACATTTTTTTTGTCCATTTTTTGATTTTCCAAAAAAGTTTTGTAAATTTTTTGTTGTTTTTAAATAATAAATTGGATTTTTAACTTAAAGAAAACATACAAAAAATATGTAAATACCGAATTACATGTAATTAAAAAAAAAAATGAAATATATAATATTATATTGAAATGCAATATAATATTAATAGACAACTTAAAGACAATTGAAAGATGAACGGACTTAAATTATTTGAGAGTGTTAAACTAGTTTCAACTTTTGGTGAGCTTTTGCAATCAGTAAAAGACGCATCAAAACGTGGAAAAATGTTTGAAATCATATCAAATATGATTATTCGTTTTGGATTTTGTTCTGTGTTTACAAATGATAAGTATGACCATTATGAGGGTAATATTAATTTCTGTGATTTAAAAAAAGTGAATGACCTAAAAATATATTTAAAAAACTTGACCTCTTCAAAGAGCGGTTCAAGTGATATTACGTTACAAAATAAAAATACTGGTGAATATGTATTTATTTCATCGAAATTTTGTGCAGATGATAGTAACAATGACATTAAATATTACGAGATTCAAGACATTCATTCAGCAATTTTAAAAAATACCCATAAATATAAAAACTATAAAATTTATTTATTCGTAAACAACAAACAAAAAGTATTACAATTAATTAATTCTAGCGAAAAAACCAACGAACATTTAAAAAAAGACATAACAGATATAATTGGCATTGATGAATTAGAAGTTTATTTTCAAAAATTTAAAAACTCGATTCAAGATATTTCCATCGATGAAGTAAATGACAAATTTTGTACGCCGAAAATCCCATTAGATTTGCGTTTTCATCAAGATTTAATTACATATCAAATAATGGAGAGAGTAGATGAAGGAGAGAAAAATCTTTTGATTGGTGCAAAAGCTAGATCTGGAAAAACATATTGCGTTGGTGGATTCTTTATTAAATATTACAAAAAATACAACACATTAAATGCATTAATTATTACACCAGCACCAACAGAAACATTATCACAATTTACAGACGATTTATTCCATAAATTCAGAGATTTTATTGGTATTAATATTATTGAAATTAGAAAAGGCAGTGATTTTGCAGAAATGAAGTTAGAGGACAACAATATTATCATTTTAAGTAAACAACTACTAGATGATTATGTTTTAGAAAAAATAGTATTACCAATTAAAAACTTGAATCTAGATGGTATTGTTTTTGACGAAAACCATTTTCATGGAACAACTCATATGTCTAAACATATAATAGAATCGTATTCTTCTCCTAAAACATTCAAATTATATTTAACGGCTACTTATGCAAAACCATTGAATGAATGGAATATTCCAACCAACTGTCAATTTTACTGGGACATTGAAGATGAACAACTGTGTAAAAAACGTGATATTAACGGATTAATTGAAAAACACGGTCACGATGTTTCATCTTTTATTACAAAAGACAACCAAGAGAGAATGTTGTCTGTTTATGACAAAATGCCAGATTTACATATTATTACAAATATGATGGATAGAAAACGTTATGAGATGATAAAAGAACGCATTCAAGATACGAGTTATGGTTTTTCAAACAGTACATTATTATCAACTACAAAAGATGGAAAAAATTTAAATTATATCGAAGAAGTTGATAATATGTTAAAATATATTTCAGGAAAAGGAAAGATCGATGAAACAGAAGATCCAATTCGAGATAAAAAAGCGATTTTCGAGAGAATTAAAACTATTTCAAATACAAAAAATAGCAGAACAAAATTAAATAATGGTGATTTTACAAGTCAATTGTGGTTTCTACCATTTGGTAAAGATATGTTAATAGATAATGTTAGTAAATGTTTAAAAGAGAGAATGTTGAAAAATCGTGTATTACGTCAATATGAAATTATGATTGTTAATTCTAAAAAAGATTTTAAATTAAAAAATATAAAAAGAGAAATTATAAATGCAGAAATAAAAGCAAAAGAAGAAGGAAAAGCAGGCCTGATCCTATTAGCTGGTAATCAACTTACATTAGGAATTACATTGGATTTAGTTGATATTGTCATTTTATTGAATGATGTCCTATCCAGCGATAAAATTTTACAAATGTCATATCGTTGCATGACAGAAACAAAAGGTAAAGATAATGGAGAGTACAGTTATGAAGTAAATAGTGGTGTTAAGAAAATTGGGTATGTAGTTGACTTGAATATTTCTAGGGTTCTAAATACAATGTTAGACTATAATGTTTATAAAAAGGATTTGAATGTGGAGAAAAAAATTGAATATTTGATTGAGAATAATTTAATTAACATTGACAGTGATTTATTTGATAATAAAGAAAATAAAAGCAATTTAGTTGAACGATTAATAAGTATTTGGAAATCAGATCCAATTAATAATCTAAAAACATTATTGAGAAAAATCGAAGAAAATGTGATCGAATTGGAAACAAAAGACCAAATTTTAATTAACCAATATTTTACTACCTCTGTTGGTGATAAGAAAATTAATATGAAAGTTAAGTTTGATGAAGATAGTGATGAAACACTAAAAAGTGGAAAAGAAATAACACATCAAGATAATGGCGAAACCGATGATGATGGGGACTCGGGTAATGATGATATAAATAGCGAAAGCGGAAATGAAGAAGAACAAAATATATCTCTTAGTAAAGATGTATTGCCATTTATTATTCCATTAAGTTGTATTTTAACTATTAAGGATAATAAGTATGATTTTGCTGAAATTTTAAATAATATAAAATCCGATCCAAATTTATTAGAGGTTTTTAACGATCAATCATTTATTTGGTGGAATAAAAAGGATATTATTGAATTAGTTGAAAAAATAACCGATAAATATGTTAAAAAGAATTCTCCAGTATATAATATAGCTATTCAATTTAAAATGTCATTACAAAGTTTAATCGATAAACCAATAGAATTATTAGAATTAATTGATAGTTGTTTAAAGCCAAAACAAAAAGAAAAGCAAGAAAATGGAGAAGTATTTACTCCTATGGGATTAATATTTGAAATTCTAGATAATTTAGATAAGCATTACATTAAAGAAAACAATGGTAGAAGTATATTCACTGAAAAATCATTTAAATGGGGTGATATAGTTGGTTGTGGTATGGGTAATTTCTCTGTAGCAGTATATTTGAGATTAATGGATGGTTTAAAACAAGAAATACCAGATGATGGTGAGAGAAAAAAACATATATTAGAAAATATGATTTATATGGCAGAAATAAATAAAAAGAATGTATTTATATGCAGACAAATATTTGATGTAAACAACTCATATAAATTAAATTTATATGAAGGTGATGCTTTAGATTTAGATCCGTATGCAGAATGGGGTGTTACTAAATTTGACGTAATTCCTGGAAATCCACCGTACAATAAGGGTAGTATAAGTTGTACAAGAAAAACTTCTATTCATAAAACGGATATTAAACATGAAACAATATGGAATAAATTTGTTGAAAAATCATTTGGATTATTAAAAGCGGGTGGTTATTTGGCGTTTATTCATCCGTTAAGTTGGTTAAAAAAGACTCATCCATTACATAATGATATGATTGATAAACATATTATTTGGTTAAAATTATGGGACAATATTAAAAGTTTAGCAACGATTAATGGAAAGATTCCAATATCGTTATACGTTTTACACAATAAAAAAAATATTAATAATTGCACAACAGAAATAATAAGCGAGATTCAAAGTAAAAAATTAAAGACTACATCAACAACGTATCTTGATAAAAAATATTCTATTCCAGTAGCATATCATAGTATATTTAATAAATTAACAAAATTTATAGAATCCAAAAATTTGCAACTAGACTATAATACAAAGACAGTTAAATCATCTGGAACAAAAGAAAAACTACCAGATGATTATACATTAGAAGATATGTGGGCTGTAGATACGTATACAATAAAGGAAGGTATTATGGTGAAGAAAGCATCAGAACAGCATCCAGATGCAAATAAACGCAAGTTAATTATAGCAAATAAATGTAGTTTTGCAGGAGCATTTATTGATCATGGAAAATTAAGTTTAACTAGTACTTGGAAAATGTATATATTAGGGAATAATTTAGAAGTGATATTAAAAATATTAAATTTTAAAATAAATAAGATTATTAGTCATTTTACAAAATACAAGCAAGACTTTTTAGAACATGAATCACTGACTTATATTCCAGATATTCGTAAGTTAGGAATAACCGATATTACAGAAGACGAGTTTTACAAGTTGATAGGATTGACAAGACAAGAAATAAATCAAATTAAAAACCCTACATCCAATGAGGTAATAGGAGATGAAGAACACGAAGAACACGAAGAAATTAAACCAGCGACAAAGACAAACGCAAACATAAAACCAAAATCAAAATCAAAATCAAAATCAAAATCAACACCAAAAAAGAAGATATTGATTATAGAAGATGAGGATGATTCTGATAAATAAATTAGTTAGTTTTAGATAGATTATGTATTATGCATTGTAAAATTAAATATATATGTGTTTTTTTCTCTCTATAACCGCCACACGATTCTATAAATTAGTTAGTTAGTTATAACATATGAGAAAATAATGTGTAAAAACATAATGAAGAGATATAAAACAAACTCCACATTGGTATGAAATTTAGTGGTTCTGTTCCAATATGAATTTCATTTTTTATCGGTTTTCGGATATAATATAATTGTCTATTGTATCTATAAAAATTCATATCAAAAAGCACTGCCAAAAATGTAAAAATAAAAATGGTTAATGTTTTGATATTTGTTAAAAACAATGCAAACCCTAATGTAAGCATTAATCCAACAAATTCCAAATCTGGGTAATTATTAAAAACAATTGGAACTAAAAAGGATGCTATTGCTGGGAAAATTAAATACATATATTTTGTTTTTGAAAGTGTTAAACTAACCACATTTATCATTTGAAACAATAATAATCCGATTACAATAACAACAGCATATGCAAAATATACAAATAAAGAAGTGTTCATAAATATTGTATTAGAATATCTCCACCCAACTCCATATTTTTGATTTTTTGTGAATTCTTGTATTAATCCATCACCAAACCATATTATAAAAGTTGTTAATAATACAGAAAAAGCATTTAATTTAGTTATTAATAACAATGTAATCAAAAGCAAAAAATAGAAAATGCTTTTCAAATTAGCGTCATTTTTAAAAAAGGTAGATATTAACACTAATAATATAGACGCAATAAAAACAGTTAAATTCATATAATATTTTTGACCCATTTATATTATATAAATAATAAATAATAAATAACAAATAACAAATAACAAATTACTAAATTAAATTACATTTAACAAATAAATGTATTGGTTATTCTATCTGCCAATCATATTAATAATTGTTATATTAATTTGGATAATACATACAAGACTAATATATGATCGTTTTTGGATTCATCAACCAATATTTCATAAATACAATATACCCTATTATTTTTCTTCACCACAAGTAATCAATTTGGAATGTCCAGCTAAAAACAACTATACTAATTTTATCAATATTGAAAGTTTTTCTATGAGTGAAATAGATGAATTATTATGGAATCGATTTCTCTCTACTATTCTAAAAAAAACTGGTAATTTGCCAGAAAAAAATAGTATCTCGATATATTTTGATACTGTTTTAGAGAGAAGTTATATATCATTCTATAATGAGCCAGTAGTATATCAAAATATAGATAAAGGATATTATATCGATGAAAAGAAAACAGTTGGTGTTATTACAAGCAGACCATTGAGATTTTTTATGAAACAATATAATAGTGAATTGCCAGTATATTATATTGATTATTTAAATGTGGATAAAGATAAATCTAAAAACGAAGAAAAGCATATTACACATGAATTAATACAAACACATATATACAATCAACAAGCGTTGAATATGCAAAAAATAAAAAACAATAAAAAATCGAACAACCTAGAATTTACCAAAAAATATAATATTCAAATTTGTCTGTTTAAAAGAAACAATGTTAAAAATAACATAGGCGTAGTTCCACTGTGTTCCTATAAATCGTATATATTTTCATATAAACAATATTATTTTAAAAAATACATCTATCAAATTCAAGATCAAACATACAATAAATATAAACATTACAAGATTTTTATTCTTACAAAATTAAACTTCCATACTATTTTAGATTTTATAAAACAACAACATCTGCAACGATTTACCGTTTTTATTTTACCAAATATTAATAATTTATATCAACAAATTATTTCAGGAAATTTAATAGTTTATTATTTATTAGATGTCATTAACGGACAAATTATAGCCGTCTATTTTTTTAGAATTCACAAACAAACCGTTTCATGTGTTGGGTCTATCTGCTATTATAATAACTCAGAAAAAATATCGTATGAAGATTATTTTTTATACGGTTTTAAGCAATGCATAGTATGGTTTACTGAAAAAAAAGCACTACCGAATAGGGCCAAAATTGAAAAAAATGCTAAACGTGGAAAAAATGTGAAAACCGCGATGGAATTGATATATTTTCATATAGAGAACATATCAGACAATACTATTTTAATAAGCGATTTAATAAAAATTAATAATAACAAATCGTATTTACATTACACTACAACAGATACGATGTATTTTTTTTATAACTTTATTCACACAAAATGTGATTCGAAAGATGTGTTTATTTTGTATTAAGTTTAGATAGAGGTATACATATATGATTTTTGTGTGTGTGTGTGTGCATGTGTCTAATTTAACGACGACCACGACGAATTGTTTTGGATTTTTGGGATTTTTTGGACTTTTTTTGATTTTTGTTTGTTTTTCTTTTCATACGACGAAGTGATTTGCGTTTACCGCCTTCAATACGATTTGCTTCAATATCTTTATTATTATTTAATTCCTCAATCATTTCTTCGTTTTCATTTGATTGAAATTTATATATTAGTTTATTATCATAAAGTAAAGCATGAAAACCGAGTCCTTGATGTGGAGTATAAGATTTTATTATATAATCTGTATAAAACCCATTTTTAATTTTATTATAATTATCTTTTGTAACAGTTCCTACCATTTTTTTTAAATTCGATAATAATAATTTTTTTTCAGTATCATTATATTTATCTTCTGGATTTAAATTCATATAGTATAATATATATAGATATAAATATAATTGTCAAAAAAAAATTATCTTACATATTTTCCTACTCTGGTGAAGCTGTCTACTATAAATATCATAAATACACCTAAAAAACAATATAATACTACTTCTTCTGTTACGTTGGCTGTGCGTTCATCATGTTGTTCTTCTAAAAGATGTATCATGTAATTTAATTTATCAATTAATACTGAATTCTCTATGGATGAGTTAAATGATGGCGAATATGGAGAGAAATTAGATACTGGCGAATTATATGGAAATGAATTGTTGTTAGGACTATTGGGTTTAATATTTCTGTTCATATTTGTAGCCGTTCCATAATTGTAATTAGGGACATATTTTTTATAATATTCTTCTACATCTTTATCATTAGAGTAATTGTAACTTAAATTATTTTTTTCCATACTATCTAAATAATTACTAGCATTTACATCATTAACAGAACCATTACCAGTATTGTTTGTGGTTGGTGTTGGTGTTGGTGTTGGAATAGTATAATAACTTGAGGGTGATTGCTGGCTAGAGTTTTGTGGTGGGTTTATATTTGATGGTTTACTATTATCATCAGAATTATCATTTATTCCAGTATAACTTTCTTTTAAATTGCTAGACCTATCAATAGTTCTCTCTACGCCAGCAGAATTAGGAGGAGATATAGGTGTAAAATCACCCATATCTACTCCATCTATATCATTATTATCATGTATAGATTTTATTAAATTTCTAACTCTTTCTGATGTGTTAGTTGTATTATTATCCCTATCTCTATTATAATATTTTTGTGTTTTATTATGGTTTAATCTTTTTTTTGTTATTAAATTATCTGTACTACTATCTATACCATTACTATCATAGGGTGATGCATATAATGCTAAAGACGACATTCTTTTTATAAAAAATTTAGATTATAATTTATATATCACACTGAATATATAATAATTATTTATTATAAATATAATATAATATATTTATAATATAAAATGGCAAAAATTAATAAAATTAGTTTAAAAAATCTAGATAAAGCAGAAAATATAGTATGTGGTTTGGTTTTATTTATTTTCATATTTTTATTTATTTTTTTCATATATTTTAATAATTTATCATTATATTCTATTACAAATTTCTTATTTGATTATGATTTAGGCAGAATCGTATTAATTGTATTATTATTAGGTGTAACCAGCTATAATTTATTTTTAGGTATTTTATTTTTAGGTGTTGTTGTATTTTTATATGAATACGATAAGAAAAATATTTCTAAATATAATAATACTAGTAGTACTAGTAGTACTATCGACCCAGAATTTAATGTTTCATCTAATAAAAAAAATCCAACAGTTCAGGACATTCTTAATCTAGAAAATAATATTTCGTCTAAACAATCAAATAATCGAATTGGATTAGGATTTGTTCATCAATCGAATAATGATAATAATAATAATAATATGAATATTAATCCTTCTTATGAAGAAATATTTAATAGTAATTTTGCGTCAGTTTACTAATAAAATATACGTTAATTATAAGAATGTTTAAATTAAAAAAAAAAGATAGAAAAATTATTTTTTTTATTATAATTGTATCTTTTATACTTTATTTATCAGTTATTACATATAGATATATATGTAAATCGAATAGTATTAATGTTGTAGAATCAGATAATGTAGAAGGATTTAATATACGTCAATATTACAATTCAAAAAAAAGAAACTTTAATAAGATCAAAAATAAATATTTTTATGATGGTAAAATAAAAATAAAAAAGTTTTTAAAAAATAATAATATTATCTAAATAATTTTTGTCATATATTTAATATATACAAAATATATGACCAAACAAAAAAGAACAAAAAAAAATATATCATTAAAAAAAAGTATAGGATTAAATAATATAAATGCTCAATCAAATGTACCTCAAAATCCTATGTTTCCTCATATGAATACACCACCTTCACCTCAATTAAAAAAAAAATATCTCGGATTTAAAGGAATGTTTGATTATATTCATGATCACATTTTGTTTCTAAATAGCAGTAAATTTTTTGCAGGTGTAGTTATGATTTTATTAAACGTAGGTTCTAAATTTATATCTGTGCAATTTAGCAAGTCAACAGAAGAATATTTAAAATTTTCAATTAGTAAACAAATATTGGTATTTGCAATGTCATGGATGGCAACACGTGATATATATACATCTTTAATATTGACAGCGGTTTTTGTTGTATTATCTGAATTTTTATTTAATGAAGAAAGTACGTTTTGTATAGTTCCAAAAGAATATCGTGTTCTAGAAAAATTAATAGATACAAACAATGATGGAATCGTATCAGAAGAAGAATTACACAATGCAATACAAGTTTTAGAAAAAGCGAAAAAAGAAAAACAAATTAATAAGCAAAATGCAAAAAATGCAACTAATGTACCTAACAATAATTAATATGCAACTAACTTATTTTATTTTGTATACAAGTTAGAATAATAAATAATATTATAAATATATAAGTATAATATTATTATTAAACTATTATTAGATTAATATTATGAACATGGATAATGATAAACAATCAACTGTAGAGAAAAAAAATAATAATTATCCTGCGTATATAACTATATTTTTGAATACTAGAATTATTGGACATACAAAAGAAATATATAGACCGAATATGACATTACCAGATATTTCAAGTACTAGCAAAAGTATTTATTTTAATCCATTAATTAAATTGGATAAAAATATTGTTAAAACTATACCGAAAGGAAAAAACGAAAGTTTTATTTATGAACAATTTTTTAATTCGAATCTTTTTAATAGTTTACTCATTCGTTCACAATATTATCCACAACCAAAACGAAATATAGATCAAGCAAGTGAAGAAGGTATTATAGATAATAATATTAATATTTTATTAGACCTTTTATTCTCTCAAAATAACCCATTTTATATAGATAAAAAAAGATATACATGTTATGATTATAAGTATAAAAAAGGCAGTTGGATAATTGATTCCATTAATTCACCCGAACTAAAAAAAAAATTTTACAATTATTATCAGAGTAATATTAATTCTTTAATTAGAAAATCATATCGTTATAACATGCCTATGCCTAACGCAAACATGCAATCATTAATGCCAAATAGTTTCATGGGTATGCCTTCTGGACAAAATACATTATATCAAAATCCATATCAATTATATCCTACATCACGTCCATTAAATATCCCTTTACAAACCGAAAATCCTATATTTCAAACATTTAATTCGTTTAAAAAAAGTGTACCCGAAACAGTTTTGCATGGTCCTGCGGCAACAGAAGATTTTGGTGAAATTATAGCAGAAGAAGCAAAAAAAACAAGAAATACTAGAGCTTTAACACCTAAATCGCAAAGAATTAGTGCGGATAAATCTATAGTATTACAGTCGAAAACATTATCTCCATCATCCAATATTAATAAAACAAACGTGCAATATTATGATACATTAATAGATCAATATCTATTTTATTCATATGATGGGTTTAAAAAAGGATTTATTGATGTTAGTAGATTGGATTGTTCTCAAATTAATGATATAGATGATTTAGTAAAATTTAGAAGAGGTGATTTTTTTGAGAATAAAATAGCAAAATGGAATATTTTACACAATCAAGGTAATGGAGATTGTTTATTTTATTCTTTTTGTCAAATAGTAAATAGCTATGATTATAAAAAATATAAAATACCATTAAAAACTACACAATTATTGTTTGGCGTATCTTCCAAAATTAGTTATTATGATAAAACTGGTAATTATACTGTTGCGGGTTTACGTAAAATAATTGCTGATTTTATACGTTATACAGATGCAGGAAGAGAAGTGTGGGATAATATGAATAGTTTAACAGATATAACTAACGCTGATAAATATATAATTAAAAATAATTTGCAAAAAACATTGTTAAATATTGAAACATGCACTGATATAAATAATAGAACTCCTATTAAACAAAAAGAATTAAGTGATCCAACCCATTATTATTGGGGTGACGATATTGCTATTATTATTTTAGAATATATATTTGAATTAAAAACTATAATAATTCACAAACCGAATAATGATATTAATGATACTATAGAAGTATATAATAACACTGAAAATCCATCAATTATTATAGATAAAATACGTTTGGCTGATTATATCATGATTGAATATGAAGATAATTATGGTAATCCAACAAGTGTTTCAGGATATTTATTATCTAGAAAAATAATACCAGGACGATCTCAAAGCATAACTATATTACGGAATAATGATGACGTTAATAATTGTACATTTGTAAAACAAACTATATATATTAGCAGTATAATTGCAATATATATTATACCAAAATATAAAATATACAAGACATCTGATACGTATTTACTAAAAAATACAGTATATGATAAATATTTTTACTTATTTTATCATGAAAATAATCATTATGAGGCGATGTCATTTAATATTCGCGATCACCCTAGATATGTATTTGATGAAACAACTATTTACGATTTTCATCCTTATATAATTTACATGATTTATATTTATAATTATATGTTAATTGATCCAAATGGATCTAATTTTACACATACGACGATAAATACATATTTAAATGAAATGAATATTTACTATAATACAAACAATAAAATAACTGATAAATTTTTGAAATTAAAACTATTGGGTGGTACAGTAACCACTAGTCCTTCTACTAAACCTGTATCAGCGAATTATTTTGATCGTGAAAAAATAATGAAAAATATACATAATTTTTATACAAATGTTAGTAATAAAATAAATGATAAATTGAATCAACAACTTGATATTAAAAATACGGAACCAAAAAATGCGTCAACTATACCAACATATTATGCAAATCCTAATATGTCTTATTATATTATAGTAGATTTAGAATTATTTCCTGGTGATTCTATTTCTATGAATGAGAGAAAAAACTTGGCTTGTCAAATAAAATTTGATAATATTAGAAAATCATACGCGGATTTTTTGGGCTACGAATACCAACCGTCATTATTAAACACTTCGGTTATGCCTACATCAATAGATAAAAAATCTACCTCATCTGATAAAAATAAAACAAAAAAAATAAATAGATATAGCGATAGTAACAGATATAGCGATAGTAACAGATATAGCGATAGTAACAGATATAGTAACAGATATAATAACAGATATAATAACAGATATACTAGGAGAAACACATATTAAGTTTATTATTCAATAAAAATATATATAAAAATATATATAAAAATATATATAAAAATATATATAAAATTTTTATATTCTACTATAATAATGAACCATTATAATGTCATTTTTAATATAAAATTACTATTTAATTATTGTTTATTATTATCTAATATAAACGTTACATGTTTTCCATGTTATAATGTATTATCTTTTTCAGGTGGTGGTTCTTTTGGAGCAGTAGAAATAGGAATATTATCTAAAATTCACGAATTAGACCCCAAAAATTATGATTTATATACTGGAATTAGTGTCGGTGGGTTAAATGCTGGATTTCTCTCTCATTTTGACGATCTAGAAAAAGGACTATACGAAGTAAAAAATATTTATAAAAGCATACGTACCAAAGATATTTATGAGATACGAAAACGACCAGAATTAGGATTACTCAACACTGCACCATTGCAAAATACTATTGCCAATTTTTTGAAAAAAATGGATGAACCATGTAAAAAAACACTTATTGGAACCACTAATTTATATACTGGAAAAATGGATAAATATTATTATAATACATTATCATTAGATGATAGGATTTTACTTTTAATGTCTACCACTGCTGTACCTATTTTATTCCCACCAGTTAAATTTAAAGATAATTTGTACGTTGATGGTGGTCTTATTGCAAATGAAATCGTATCAGATATATCATCAACAAATTACATAAACATAACGTTTATAACTCCTTTCTCCAATTTATTACCAAAATATAATTTGAAAACATATACCGATATTATCAATCGCAATATTGAAATAGTAAAAAAAACATATAATAATCAAATAAGTAAGTTAAATACACAAAGTGATATAACTCGAGGTGAAATTAATATGTATTATATTGATTCTGAATTATTGAATAATTATTCGATTATGAATTTTGATAATGGTAAAGAATTATTTGATTTGGGTTATAATAATGTAAAAGTGGATAAATATAAATTATGTTGTTAATACTTTGAGTTTACACAATCATACTTTTTGTTTTAGTTGTTAATACTGTCCCTATTATATTTGTTTTACATACATTTTCTATATTAGTATAAATAACCTCAACATTTTTTTGTGATTTATATTTATTTGAATATTGTTTACATAACAACCCTCCTTGTTTTATAATTTGTGATTTTTGATTATTATTTAGATCTTCGAATTTAAAATTATATCTTATATTCATTTTTTCTGGATCATTTACATCGTTGTGTATACTATTATAATGGTCAAAATTCATTACAGCAATTACATGACATGATGAATCATTGCTTAAATGAAACCATATATCTTCTGGATGTGATTCATCAATGATTTCAAAATTATTTTTAGCATTTCTACCTACTTTATAAACAATGGTTTCATTGCAACTATGTATATATCTAGTTACGATTCTCATTTTATTTGTCCCTATATTCATATTATATAAATATTTATATTCTATTGTATATTCTATAATTTGCTTATAAAAAAATAAGAATTAAATAATCAATTTTTATTTTTTTGGTTTGTTGGTTTGTTTATTTATTTTTTGGATTTTTTGGATTTTTTGGATTTTTTGGATTTTTTTGATTTTTTTGCCTTTTTTGTTTTATTTTTACTTGTCGAAACCACTGCAACCCATTTATGAACGCCATTAGTGTCTGGTTTTGACTTGAACATTTTACCATTGTTTCCTTTCTTTGTTTTTCCTTTGCATTTGTTGGCAGGAAATGGAGGGCTAGGTCTAGATTTATATTTTTTTGTATCATCTTTAACACATTTTGTTTTGTTTCCCATTATAACTATAATATATAAATATGTAGATATAATATTTTTGTAATTTTAATTGGTGGATTTTATAGTAATAATAACTAAATGTTTCATTAACCATATGCCTAAAATAATCCACATGTTCATAATACTATTTCCACCATTATATATTATCCATCTAAATGATTGACAATGTGGTAATGGTGAAACTATTGGTGATGATATAAATCCAATCAATGTGTTTGGAGTGCAATATTGAACGTATAAATGACTCGCCATATAATGCAATACAATCCATATTAAATATATTCCAAATATATTCCAAATATGTGTAATTATTTGTATTGGTATTTTCAAATATTCGTTTGTTAGTAATTTCATTCTTATCCTATCCGTGTTTTTTAGTATCCATGTAATATTCATAATAATAAATCAATTTTATATTTTTCTATGTATTCACTTTCCAAATCATTAGGAATGCTATTAAAATCAACTAACAAACGGTTTAATTCATATTTTTTATACGCGTCTTCTTTTTTTAGTTTACTCTCAAAATATTCAGGGTCTATAAAACACTTGATTGCTGTTTTGGGACCACATTTTGCAAAAACAGATGTTATATTATCACTTGAATCACCCATTACGATTTTACAAAATAGGTTTTTTTTCGCATCCCCAAAACTACTTTTTTCTTCTGCGATATTTTTATATGCTAAATTATAAATTTTTACTCTGGGTTCCACTAGTTGAAGATAATCTTTATCGCTAGTTATAATATATATTTTACAATTTTCATGTTTTTTCAATAAATGTTTTACAGAAATAGCAATGCAATCATCCGCTTCTAATTTTGTATGTTGTAAAATCATATTGGCACCGCCTTTAATGAAGAGTTCTTCTTGATATGTAATTGCAAATAGTTTACTGATTGAATCGCCATCTATGTTATTTCGTGTGGATTTATACGAATCATAAAATTGATTTCTCCATATATTTTCTCTCCTGCAATCTCTAGCAACATATATATTAGGTTTGTCTTTATTTGATGAATCTATTTTTTTTTTGGATTTTACATCTATATTAGATTCTAACAAATGTAACTTATTAGGAATCTCTTCTACTTTTTCGATAAACGTTTTTTTATATTTTTCTATAAAATCATTAGTTATTTCGAATGGTTGTTTGGTTTTTTCGTTTTTTTCGGTGTTGCTGGCATTAGCATTAGCATTAGCATTAGATATTTTCCACCAATTCATTATAGAATAAAAGCGATGGAATATGAAATAACTACCATCTATAAATATAAATGTCGGTGTCGTTTCTAGTGATGACGAAGATAGATGTGAAAATGGTTGTTGCATTTTGTATTGTATTGTATTGTATTGTATTGTTGTATTGTATTCTATTTATTTTTTATGAGTTCAATTTTTAATTAATTTGTCTAATAAAATAATAATCAATGGATACAATGAAAAATATATTATATACTAGTGCATTAGAAACATATGATTTTGCAGAAAAAAACAAAAAATATGTTGTAAATTTACTTCTTACGTTTATGCCAAAAGAAACTAAAGATTTCTTATTAAATTATGATTTTAACCCAGAATATTATTCTGAATTGGATTTAAAATTGATAGAAAAAGATAAAAGACGTATAAAAAAAATTAACAAAAAAAAAAGAACTATAGAACCGCGTGATTCATTAACAAAATCAATGAATAAATCAAAAATAAAATATGCTATTCGTTTTATTCCTATTGAATTATATTATTTTGTTATGTTTTTTTCTTACATAACATTACACAACATTTATTTTTTTTTAAATGCTAGTATTAGTATCCTGTTTATAACAAATGTTAATTATTTGATTTTTATATTGATGTTGATAATTATTAATATGGGAAGTGTTATAATTTTTTCAGGTTGTCCTGTGAGTATATTAGAACAAAAATATAGAAATAAAATAAAATATAATCAAGATTTTTTTAGTAATATTCTAAAAAGTTTATATGACAATTATAATAATAATGATACGTATGAAGAACTTATAGAAAAACTAATATTTTTTCTGTTATTTTGTATTGTTAAAATATCTTGTATCATTATATATAGGTATTTTAGATCTGTGTAATAGTAATTACGAAAATACATTATTATACATTTCTAATGCTTTTTCTTTTTGAACAGAATAATTCACTATGGGTGCTGGATAATTAACTTTTGCATTGTGTTTCCCATCATACATAGAGTGATATTTATCCCAATTATGTAATTCTTTTGCAGGAATATCTTTTAATTCAGGAATCCATGTTTTTATATACACGGCATCTTCATCTACTTGTTCCGATTGACTATATGGATTGAATATACGAAAATAGGGTTGACTATCGGCACCAGTGCTTGCAATCCATTGCCAATTGCCATTATTGGATGCAGGATCATAATCGACTAATTTTTGAGAGAAATATTGTTCCCCTTCTCTCCAATCTATAAGAAGTGTTTTTGCTAAAAAACTAGCAACAATAAGACGCACCCTGTTATGCATATATCCAATGGTATTTAATTGTCTCATTCCAGCATCTACAATAGGATATCCAGTATTACCAGTTTTCCATGCATGTAAATATTTTGCATTTTTATGCCAACGAATTTTATTATAATTTGGTTTCATTGCATGTCCTAAAACATACGGAAATGCATATAAAATATTCATATAGAATTCTCTCCATATTAGTTGTCTAACAAGTTCTTTTATATTTCGAAATGTATGAAATACTTCACGAATAGAAACACATCCAAACTTGATATAAGGAGACAACTGTGTTGTCGGAATTGATGGCGTATCTCTCGTTTTAATGTATTGTTTTTGTGTTTTCAATGCGGTTTTTAAAACATCTAAACCATTCTTTCTTCCACCATGAGATAGTATATGTATATTGATTTTTGTAAACTTTGACATCGCTTCCTGGAGAGAAATGGAGATGTTCTGTATGTTACTAGAAACAAATGGCAACTTATTAATGTGTAATAATTGCGGATTTGGTGGTTTTGTGGATTTTACGGTGTTATAATAAGGAGTAAATTTTTGATAAGGATGACCTGTCGCGTTAAGAATGGTTCCCGGTTCATAAATATAATAATCCGATGTTATTTCACATTCAACATTCATTTTTTCACATAGTTTAGATAAATTTTCATCTCTCTCCACTGCATATGGTGTATAATCTTTATTAAAACAAATATATTGTATATTCCATTTATTAATACATTCTTTTATGATTTTATTTGTATTACCATAAAATATATTGAGTTTACCATTGGGAGTGGATGAATGTTTATGGATTTCACTATTTAAATCTTGTAAACTTTCAATCATAAATTGCACTGCATTATTTGATTTATATGGATTACTTGAACCAACTTGTTCGGGTGTAAAAATAAATACTGGATATATTGATCCGCATTTTTTGATTGTTTGAATTAAACCAATATTATCTTGAATTCTTAAATCACGATGAAATAAAAAAATACCATTTTCGTATTTATGCATGGTTTTACTTGTATATTTTACTTGTATGTTTTACTTGTATGTTTTATTTATATATTGTATAATATAAATAAAATATATATAATAACATTATACATTTTTACACATTTATTTATTTTTTCGTCTTTTATTATTTTGTTTTATTATTCAATCAAAATCATATTAGATAATTCTTTCAAATAACGTTTGGAACAAGTTTCTACTAATAAACCATTTGCAAAAACACCATAATTACCATAATAATTATCATTCTCTAGGGCTATATGATAGATGGTATATGTTCCTGGTGTTTCATAGACTGAAGCACGCTGGTCCACACAAGCAGGAACACGATACTTACTATCTGTTACGTAGATTTTTCCATTTACTTCAATTGTTTTCTCGCGTTGTTCTTCATCCATGAAACTATTCATTAGTATACAATGACAACCTGTAATGATAAGATCTTCAAATAGTTCAGGATATTCACTTTGGGAACATTTGTATAATTGGTCTTTTATTCTTTCTTGTAAAGCGAAATGATATATATCACTCTTCCCAATCATTTCAATTGGTTTATAACCATGATTTAACGTTTTAATCAAATCACCCTTTCTCAAATCTTGAACTTGAACGTATCCTTTATCAGTGAGGATTTTGGAGTCAGACTTGAAACATGGTATAGGTTGTGATTGTGAATAATAAATCACTCCATTATAATAAGAGTTATTTCTTCCAACTGCAATTGCATTGGAACTTGACATGGAACAATATCTAAAAATACCTGAACTTGTTAAATTAGATCCGGTACTAGTCCAAGTTTGTCCATAATTTCCTGAATAATAAATAGCTCCAGTATCAGAGTCAATTCCTCCAACTGCAATTGCGTTGGATCCTGACATGGAACAAGAGTTAAAAATACTTGGAGTTGTTAAATCAGATACGGTACTAGTCCAAGTTTGTCCATAATTTCCTGAATAATAAATAACTCCATTCCCAGAATTCCCAGAGCCACTTTGTCCAACTGCAATTGCGTTGGATCCTGACATGGAACAAGAGTAAAAACAAGTTGTTAAATCAGATCCGGTACTAGTCCAAGTTGACAGTCCATTATTTACTGAATAATAAATAACTGCATTACTAAAAGTGTCATTTTGACCAACTGCAATTGCATTGGATCCTGACATGGAACAAGAGGTAAAAAAACTTGCACTTGTTAAATCAGATCCGGTACTAATCCAATTTTGTCCATAATCTACTGAATAATAAATAACTCCATTATTAAGTAATGCTCCTCCAACTGCAATTGCGTTGGAACCTGACATGAAACAAGAAGAAAAAAATGCTGCACTTGTTAAATCAGATACGGTACTAGTCCAAGTTTGTCCATAATCTACTGAATAATAAATCAATCCGTTATTAGAGATACTGTTGTTTCCAACTGCAATTGCGTTGGAACCTGACATGAAACAATATCTAGGCATATTTAAACTTGATAAATCAGATACGGTACTAGTCCATGTTTGTCCATAATCTACTGAATAATAAATCACTCCGTTATTAGAGATACTGTTGATTCCAACTGCAATTGCATTGGATCCTGACATGAAACAAGAATTAAAATATATTGCACTTGTAAAATCAGATACGGTACTAGTCCAAGTTTGTCCATAATCTCCTGAATAATAAATAACTTCATTACTAGAGTCACTTCGTCCAATTGCAATTGCGTTGGAACCTGACATGGAACACAAAGAAAAAAATAATGTACTTGTTAAATCAGATCCGGTACTAGTCCAATTAGCTAAAGAAGACATTATATATAATAAATATAATAAATTTATCACTAAATTAAATATCTAAACTAATAGTATTTTTATCTGATCTTGGTTTTCGCCTACTTCTCTTTGGCATATTACCGCTACTACTTTGTAATTCTTTTAAATCAGAAATACTTATTGTACTATCATTATTTATACTTTGTGCATCTTGATCTAATTGAGATGATGACATAGGTGGATTAGAAAATACAGGTTGTTCTTGAATATTAATTGTTTTTGTTTTTAATCCAGATAATATTTCACTTATATCACTAGGCCCTTTCATTTCTGGTCTATGTGATGATTGTTGTTGCTGTTGTGGTCTTCTGGGTGTTCTCTCCATATTTACTGGATTCGTTTGATTTTCACGAATATTAATACCATCATTCATGTTTGGAATACTACTTCTACCCATACTCATGCTATTATTATTTCCTGGTCTTCCACCCATATATGGCACACTATTTGGACCTTGTGTTGCCATTGGTGGAGGTGGACCTCCTCTTCCCATTGGAATTTCTGGTTCTGGATTCATTAATCCACTCATAAAACCACCAAATCCTGGACTACTTTGTCCCATTGAATTAACTGCAGCAGTTTGAAATTGTCTCATCAAATCAGGATTTTGTCTTAAAATATCATCCATTCCTGGCATAGATGATTTAAACATTGTATTTGTCATGTGTAACATAAGAGCACTACCACCCAATTGGAACATCAATTTCAATTCTGGTGCCATTGTTGCCTTTGATTTGTATTTTTCATATAACTCTGCAAAAATTTCATCATAATCATTAATATTTTCATTTATTTGTTCACTCCAACCATCTAATTTAATATCAAATGGATCAAATTTATTGTTTAAAAATTCAATACCATTAATTACTGCCATCATCATGTTTCCCTGAAACTTAACCGAGTTTTGTTTGTTTTTCTCTTCCATTATAGTCTCATATTCACCTTGCATTTCTGCTAAAGGTGAATCCATATTGTATTTTTTAGACAACTCTACACCTTTCTTCTCCAATGCTTCTAGCTTTCGTAAATATTTAAACTTCTCTCTTAATAATTCTTCTTTTGACATAGCTGGTTGTATTGGAACAGTTTTGTCAGGATTATTAATCGGAACATTATTAAATTTACTAAAACCATCCCATGTTTTTGAATTAGCATCACCAGTTTCTACTGTAGATCTTCCGATTGATGGTGTTGATGCTGATGATGCTGATGATGCTGATGATGAATTGTCATCAAAACGTACACCTAAAGATGGTTTTTCATTTGATGGACTAAAAATATCTGATTTGGGGAAAAAATTGGATGATGATCCCGAATCTATATTAAAAGAACTAGTTACATCTGCTAAATCATTCAATTCACTTTCTAATTTATTAAGATCATCTAAATTAATATCATCCTCAAAATTTTTTCCATAACCAGATTTTGATTTTCCATCTTTTACTTTATCATTCATTAATAATTCAATACCACCGCCAAAATTCACAGATTTTAAACCATCCATGTCATCATTTAAATTAGATATATCTATAATTTCACTTTCCATTAATATAACTTATTAAGAACATATAATTTTAAGTACTACGAATATAATAATATATTTTATTAAATTTCAACTACTTTTATGATTTTCTCTCTACAATTTGTGTTTTATATACCATATACCTTGCAAAAAACAATCAGCCAAATCATCTTTTTTATTGTGTATATTAAAAAATTTTATCCATTCATCGTTGATATTGTTATTTTCTAAATTTTCTAAACAAATTTTTATACCTAATTTTTTTCGTTCGTTGTATTTTTTTTTATCTGTTTTATCTTCATACTCGCTATTTTTAGTATTGTTGGTATTGTTGGTATTAACATCTTTCAATTTATTAAAAGAGGATACGAATTCGATATATTGATTCGAATTTTTCATTATAAAATATTGTGCAACCATTCCCTGAATTGTTTTCATTCTATTTGCGATAGGACTTATTTGATTTTCTATTAGAATAACATCAATAATTTGCTGTGATGTAAAATAAGATTCAAAAATAATATCAAATTTTGTTTTTATATTTTTACCTATACTAATTATATCCACTTTATTAGAATTTGTTGCTGTTACGGTTTCAAAACATTTATTTACTACATATTGATTCAATAAATGAATCAAATCTATTTTTTTTATAGGCTTTGTATATTCTATATTATATTTTTCTGCTAATTCAAATAGTTTATTTATTTTTTGTTTATTTAAATAGGCAGATTCTAATTCTTTAGTAGGTATTTGAAATATTTGTTTTTTTGAGTGTTTTAAACAAAAACATTTACCGTTTTTTGTGTATTTAGCAGGTTTATTACATACGTTGTTGTTTAGAGATTGTTGTAATGATTGAGGGTGTAATTGTTGTTTGTTTGATGATTTTATTTTTGAGTTAGATTTTTCATTTTCTATTTCTGAACATAATAGTGGGGTTTCTTCTCCTATATTAACTATATCCCATTTTTTTACGCTATATATATTATTCTCTATTTCAAATAAACAAAATGCTAGATTTTTAATACCAATATCAATACTCAATATTTTTATTGTAGATAGATAAGAAGACATATGTATATACATAATATGATTATTATTTATGTTATATTTTTTATAAGAATTTTTATTTTCTAAAATTGTATATTAAATCGATTTTATTTAGGCGTTTTATAAAAAAATCTATATTATATATATAAAATGCCAATGAATACTCGCAGTAAAACACACAAAAAGTCAATTTACAGACGTCGTGTAAAAAACTCTAGTTGCAGAAAAATCAAACGTTCTGCTGCATGCAAACGTACTGCTGGATGCAAATACGCTTCTGGAACAAAACGTCGTTATTGCCGTAAATCCAAGAATACACGCGCTTAAACATCAAATCGTAATTTATTTGTAATAAATCTATAATTTACGATTTCTATTTCTAATTAGTGTTCATATTGTTGGTGACATGATTAACACCTAATTCACCTAATGAATCAGGTGTAAAATAAGGAGACATCATTTTTGCTTCTAATTGTTGTCTAGATAAATATGGATTTTTCAAATCACTGTTTTGGTACCCATAACCAGGAGCACCCGTATCAAATAATGACTTGTATAAGATTGGAACATTACTAGATGGTGTATTATTTTCTCCTACACTTTTTACACTACATGGCATTCCTAAATCATAACATGCAGATAAATTGTTGTAATTCATAATTTTAATACCATTATTAGTTAAAAACTGTCTATATTGCCAGTTAGATGTTATATTTTCTTTTTTCTGAATTCTCTTGTTTATAACTGCTTCTGGTTGCCATGAAGCATAATTTCTACCATCTGCCATTATTGGAGGAAAATCAAAATGAATATTATTAGATCCAGAATAACATGTTGCCCAACTCATATATAATTATATCTATGTAGTATAATTAGATAATATATTTTTTTATTAAATTATAAATTATAATGATTATTTTTATTCTACTTCTAATAATTTTAATAAATCATTTTTCTTTAACTTTGATGCATCTGTAATAATACCCTTATCTATTACGATATGACGTAATTTATTCAATGATAATTTTTTATAGTCTAACACTTCAATATTTTTAACATTTAAATCTGTTAAATCTTCTGATTCAACTTCTATATCATTATATTGATCATTATATTGATAATTATCTTCATCATTATCCATATCATTTTCTTGATCTTCTAATGTGAAATTAATATTTATAGTTTTTAAATTATTAATATCAGAAATATCGATTTCTTCTACTGCATTATTAACGGTTTTGTTTTTATTTGCAACTACTTCAAAATTTAATCCCGAATAACTTTCACTATCAATATCATCATTTTTATTTTCTTC